>Ga0105340_1001573_pt1 | contig 10123 bp, 7 predicted proteins | sample EasRivMeERMLT700_FD_89676 | JGI IMG/M metagenome (GOLD analysis project Ga0105340, IMG submission 89676) | Soil microbial communities from meander-bound floodplain in the East River, Colorado, USA - East River MetaG ERMLT700 | ecosystem: Environmental > Terrestrial > Soil > Floodplain | place... | reverse complement strand
TGCGCGGCCACCTGCACCGGGCATTCGACAACGGCGTCACCAAGGAGGAAATCATCGAGGTGATCACGCACCTGTCGTTCTATGCCGGCTGGCCCAACGGCGGCACGGCCGCGCTGATCGCCAAGGAAGTGTTCAAGGAACGCGGCGTATGAAGGTCGGCTTCATCGGCCTCGGCGCAATGGGCCGGCCGATCGCCGCGAGCCTGCAGCGCGCCGGCCACGCGCTCCAGGTCTACGATCTGCGCCGCGTCGAAGGCTTCGCGGATTGGAAAGACTCCCCGGGGAAAGCCGCGGAAGGATGCGAGGTCCTTTTCACGTCGCTGCCGGGACCGGCGGAGGTCGAAGCCGTCGCCGCGCAGATCAAATCCCCTGTAGTGTGGTTCGACCTGAGCACGAATTCGCCGAAGGTTATCCGCAAGCTTCACGCCGAGTTACAAGAGAAACGGATCGAGCTTCTCGATGCTCCGGTGAGCGGCGGACCGAAAGGCGCGCAGTCCGGCAAGCTGGCGATCTGGGTCGGCGGCGAGCAGGCGGTGTTCGAGAAGTTCAAGCAAGTGCTCCAGGCAATCGGAGACCAGGTCCTGTACGTCGGGCCGATCGGCGCCGGCACGGTGGCGAAGCTGGCGCACAACGCCGCTAGCTTCACGATCCAGGCGGCGCTCGCCGAGGTGTTCACGCTCGGGGTCAAGGCGGGCGTCGAGCCGCTGGCGCTGCTGCGCGCGCTGCGCCAGGGCGCGACCGGCCGCAAGCGCACCTTCGACCGGCTGGCGGAGCATTTCCTTCCGGGCGTCTACGATCCGCCCGCGTTCACCGTGCGGCTTGCCCACAAGGACGTGGCTCTCGCATTGGAACTTGCGAAAGAATGCGGGGTACCCATGCGAGTCGGCCGGATCGCTTTCGAGGAGCTCGACGAAGCGATGAAGCGCGGCTGGGGCGAGCGCGACTGCCGTGTAGCGATGACGCTACAGGAGGAACGCGCCGAAGTTAACGTCCACGTGTCGCGCGAACGATTGGAAGGTTTGACCGACTAATTCGGATATGGGTCGCGGCCGGCTGGTGATCGCCGTAATCATCGCGCTGATAGCGATCATCACCTATTTCAGCAGCACGAGCGAGAACCCGCTCACCGGCGAGAAGCAGCGCGTCGCCATGACGCCCGAGCAGGAGATTGCCCTGGGCTACAAGAGCGCGCCGCAGATGGCCGAGCAGATGGGCGGCCTCTCGCAGAACGAGAAGGCGAGGGCGCGGGTGAAGCAGGTGGGCGACAAGCTGGTCGCCGAGAGCTTTGCGGCGAAAAGCCCCTACAAGTTCAGCTTCCACGTCCTCGCCGACCCGCGCACGGTCAACGCCTTCGCCCTTCCCGGCGGCCCGATCTTCATCACCGAGGGCCTGCTGCGGCTCCTCAAGTCCGAGGCCGAGCTCGCCGGCGTGCTCGGCCACGAGATCGGCCACGTGATCGCGCGCCATTCGTCCGAGCGGCTCGCCAAGCAGCAGCTCACCCAGGGGTTGCTCGGCGCGCTGGTGGTGGGCAGCGGCGACTACACCACCGCGCAGATCGGCCAGGTCGTCGGCAGCATGATCAACATGAGCTACGGCCGCGACGACGAGCTCGAGTCCGACGCCCTCGGCATCCGCATCATGGCCGAGGCGCGCTACGACCCGCGCGCCATGATCCGCGTGATGGAGGTGCTCGCCAAGGCGTCGGGCGGCGGCTCACGCCAGCCCGAGTTCATGTCGACCCATCCCGCGCCGGAGAATCGCGCCGAGCGGATCAAGCAGGAGATCGCCAAGCGCTTTCCGGACGGGGTGCCTGAAGGCCTGAAGCGATAATGATAAACTGCAGTCTGGCAACTTTGAAAGGAGGTGATCCAGTGAGAGACCATCAAGGCAGGACCGGCGGGCCCAACTCCGGATCAACCAGCAACGGCATCAGGAGCGACGCCAGCAACTAAGCCGGCTCTCGCCTTAGCAAACGCCCCGAGCGCGCAAGCGCTCGGGGCGTTTCATTTCTAGAAGCGGATTGGTAATTCCTTCAGGCCGCGAAGCGTCGACGACTCGCGCCATTGCGGCGTTTCGGTGGCGAGCGCGAGCCGCGGCATGCGGCGAAGCAGCGTGCCGAGCGCGATCTGCGCCTCGAGGCGCGCGAGCGGCGCGCCCAGGCAGAAGTGGATGCCGAAGCCGAACGCGATGTGGTCCTTGTCGCGCCGCGCGAGGTCAAGGCGGTCCGGCTCGGGGAAACGCTCCGGGTCGCGGTTGGCGGCGCCGATGGCGGCGACGACCAGGGCATGCCGGGGAATGGTCTTTCCCCCCAGCTCTAATTCAGTTTTGGTGACCCGAGCCGTACGCTGCACCGGGCTGTCGTAGCGCAGCAGCTCCTCCACCGCGCCGGGCAGCAGGCCAGGATCCGCTCGCAGCATGTCCAGTTGGTCGGGATGCTGGAGGAGGGCGAGGAGGCCGTTCCCGATCAGGTTCACCGTCGTCTCGTGGCCGGCGATGAAAATCAGCACGCAGGTGGCGAGAAGCTCGTCCTCGCTCAGCTTGTCGCCCTGCTCCTCGGCCGCGATCAGCAGGCTCAACAAATCTGCACGGGGATTTCGCCGGCGCTCGGGAAGCAGCCCGCGGAAATATTCGCCCAGCGCATGGCGCGCGGCGCGTCCGCGCCTGACGATCTCGCGGTCCGAGGGCAGCCCGAGCGCGTCCAGGCTGAGCGTGATGTCCGCCGACCATCGCCGCATCGAGTCGTGGTCGCAGTCGGGCACGCCGAGCATCTCGCAAATCACCGTGACCGGGAGCGGGTAGGCGAGGTCCGAGATCACGTCCATGGCGCGCGCGTCCTCGACGCGACCCAGCAGCCGGTCGACGATTTCCTGGATGTGCGGGCGCATGCCCTGCACCACGCGGCTGGTGAAAGCCTTGCTGACGAGCGAGCGCAGGCGCGTGTGCGCCGGCGGGTCCCGGAATACCATCGGGCGCGGCACCCGTTCCGAGTCTTCGCCGTACACCGCGCTCACCATCGGCCCGAAGTCTTCGCGCCCGAAGCGCGCATCGCGCAGCACCGTGACGACGTCGGGGTAGCGCGTGACGACCCAGAATCCAGACTCGGTCCGGTGCACCGGATCCTGGAGCCGCAGCCGGTGGTAGAAGGGATAGGGATTGGAGTGAAACTCCGGCAGGGCAGGGTCGAACAGCGCCTGACCCGGGACTGACCCAGATCCATTCCTGAGTGCTGCTTCGGCTTTCTCTTCCCAGAACCGCATCTCCAGCTCGCGCAGCAGATCGCGCGCCTGCGTGAGCTGCTCGAGCGCCTGGGCGCGCTTGCCGGCTTTGTCGTAGAGCAAGCCGAGGTGCAGATGGCCGCGGGCCAGGACCGGGCGCAGCCCCAGCTCGGCGGCGATGCTGATCGCCTTGCGGTACGAGGACTCGGCTTTGGCGAAATTCGGCGCGTCGCCGGCCGCGTGGATATCCCCCAGCACGCGGAGAATCTCGGGCTCGCTGAAGCGCTGGCGATGATGCCGCAGCAGCGCGAGGCCGCGCTCGGCGGACTCGAGCGCCTCGGCGCGGTGGCCTGCGGCAAGCCGGCCCTCGCTCAGGTTCGTAGCCTCGAGCGCGTCGAACGGCACGATGTGCATGGCAGACGACTGCGCGCTCGAGCGCTCGAGGAGCTCGAGGCCTTCCTCGACGCGGCCGCTGCGGACGTAGGCGAGGCCGAGGTTCGGTGCCGTATAGCGGTAGAGCGGCCCGAAATTTCCGCGCCGGCACAGGTCCAGCGCGCGCTCGAGCAGCGGGATGGCCTGGGCGAACTCGCCCTGCATCTGATGGCGCTGGCCGGCGCCGGAATACGTGGTGGCCAGGCTGTACGGATGTTTCGCGGCCTCGGCGACGCGGATGCTTTCCCGGGCGACCGCCTTTGCGACGCCGAACTCGCCGACGCAGGCGAGGCACCAGGCCATCCACGAGCGCGACGTCACCGACTGCAGCGCGGCCATGCCGAAGCGCTTCGGTGAGGGCGCAGTGGTGCGCAGCTCGAGGTTCCTTTCGAAGCTCGCGATGGCCTGCCGGTAGTGGCCCAGGCTCACATAAGCTTCGCCCACGCGGTGATTGGACACCGCCTCGAGCGCGCCGTCCTCGAGCTCCTCGGCGATCGCCAGCGCGCGCTGGCCGCACTCGAGCGCGCGGTCCGGGTCGCCGATGCACCAGTACCAGGTCGCCATCGATGCCGACACGCGCCCCTGGCGGGCGCGATCGCCCAGCCGGTCGGCGAGCTTTTCCGCGTCGCGCAGGACTTCCACGATGCGCGAGAACTGGCCGAGCGGGATCAGGGCGCTGTGCAGGTCGAAGCGCAGGTCGATGCCTTGCGCGATGGTTTCGGCGCTCTCGGGGAGATGGCTTAATGCGAACAGCGCCTGCTCGACGCAGGCGACCGCTTCGCCCGACGCGCTGCGCGCCGTCGCCTTGAGGCCCTCCTCGTGGAGGTAGGAGATCGCCTTCGTCCACAGCTCGCCTCGCAGCGCGTGGTAGGCGAGCCGGTCGATCTGATCGCTCAAGCCCGAGCCGGACCTGGATTCGAGCGCGTCGACGATGCGCCCGTGCAGCTCCCGGCGGGTCTCGTGCAGCAGCGCGTTATAGGCGACTTCCTGCGTGAGCGCGTGCTTGAACGCGTACTCGAGCTCCGGAAACAGGCTCGTCTCGTAGAGGAATTCGGCCGCCTGCAGGCGCGCCAGCAGCCCGCGCAGGGTGTCCTCGTCGTGCTCGCTGATCGCCTGCAGCAGCGAGAACGGCACGCTGCGGCCGATCACGGCGGCCGACTGCAGCAGCCATTTCTCGTCGGCCGAGAGACGGTCGATCCGCGCGGCGAGGACGGCCTGCACGGTCGGCGGCACCTGCGCCGTCTTCAGGTCCTTGACCAGGCGGTACGATTCCCGGTCGCGCGCGATAACGCCGGTCTCGATCAGCGCCCGCACGCCCTCCTCGAGGAAGAACGGATTGCCGCCGGTGCGCTCGATGAGCATCTCGGCCACGGGCTTGATGGTCGGCTGGTCCCCGAGCAGCGTTCGCAGCAGCTCTCCGGCGCCGGCGGCGCTGAGCGGGTCGATGCGCAGCTGCGAGTGGTAGCCCTTGCCTCCCCACTTGTGCCGGTACTCCGGGCGGTAGGTCGCGAGGACGAGCACCGGCAGCGCCGGAATGCTCTCGACCAGGCCGTCGAGCAGCGCCTCGCTTTCGGCATCGAAGGCGTGCACGTCCTCGAACACCACGAGGAGCGGCTGCGCCTCGCTCTGGCGCAGCAGCAGGCGCCTGAGCGCGTCGAACGTCTGCCGGCGGCGCTGCGACGGATTGAGCTCGTCCCACTCCGCGTCGTCGACGGGAACGTCGAGCAGCGCGAGAAGCGCGGGCAGGGTGGGCTCGAGGACGCGGTCGAGGCTGCGCACCGCTTCGCCGACCTTGCGGCGGATCTGGGCGTGGTCGTCGCGGCTGTCGATCTTGAAGTACTCGCGCAGCAGCAGGATCACCGGAAGGTAGGACGTGGCGGGGCCGTAGGAATTAGGCCCGGTCTTGAGGACCAGCCAGTCCCGCGCGTCGGCCGAGGCTACGAACTCGTGCACCAGGCGCGACTTGCCCACGCCGGGCTCTCCCACGATGGACACGGCCTGACCGTGCCCCGCCCGTGCAAGCCCGATCGCCGAGCGCAGCCGCGCCATGGCGCTCTCGCGTCCCGTGAATCGCGTGAGGCCGCGCGCCAGCGCCGCCTGCAGGCGCGTGCGGACCGGGCCGGCGCCGGTGACTTCGTAGACCTCCACCGGCGACGCGAGTCCCTTGACCGGCACCGGCCCGATCGGCCTCGCCTCCACGTAGCCTTCGGCCGCGAGCAGGCCCTCGGCCGTAATGAGGATTTGCCCGGGCGCGGCGATCTGCTCCATGCGCGCCGCGAGGTGCGTGGTCTGGCCGACCGCGCTGTAGTCCATGCGCAGGTCGCTGCCGACCGAGCGCACCACCACCTCGCCCGAGTTCAGGCCGACGCGCACGCGCACGTCGACCCCGTGCCGGCGCTGCACGTTGTCGGCGTACTCGCCGATCGCTTCCTGGATGCGCAGCGCCGCGTAGCAGGCGCGCACCGCGTGGTCTTCGTGCGCGAGCGGCGCGCCGAACAGCGCCATGATGCCGTCGCCCAGCACCTGGTTCACCGTGCCTTCGTAGCGATGGACCGCCTCCATCATGTGCTTGAGCATCGGGTCGAGGATGTTGTGCGCCTCCTCGGGATCGCGCTGCGCGAGCAGCTCCATCGAGCCCTTCATGTCGGCGAACAGAACGCTGATCTGCTTGCGCTCGCCGACGACGGCGTGGCGCGAGCGCAGGATCTTCTCGGCGAGGTGCTTGGGGGTGTAGCTCTGGGGGGAGGGCGCGGCGGTCAGCCCGGCGCCGCAGGCCGGACAGAACTTCGCGTCGGCCGGTGTCTCGCTATGGCACCGAAAGCACTTCATCTGCGGCAATGCTACATTCTCGCCCCAATTAAGAACGATAAATGCTGCCTTCGACCACGGCGGAATCCGCCGATGAGCCGTCCGTCCTCCTGAAGCTCCGGCGTCGACTGGCCGGCGTCGCGATCGCGCCGTTCGACGTCGAGCTACCCGGCGGCGCGGTGCACCGGATCGGCGCCGGCGCGCCCGCGTTCAGCCTGCACCTGCGCACCGCGAGAGCGATGCACGCGCTGGAATCTCTCGACGAAACTGCGATCTGCGAAGCCTACATAGACAAAGAGATAAATTTACAGGGCAGCTTCCTTGCCGCGCTCGACCTGCGCAGGGTCGCGTCGGACTGGCATCCGCTGCACTCGCTCTGGCGGTTCGTACGGCCGTTCCTCTTCGGAAGCGTGCGCACCGACAAAGACTGGGTGGCGAGGCACTACGACTACGGCAACGATTTCTATTTCGCTTTCCTCGACCGGCGCTTCAGGCTCTATTCGCAAGCGCTCTATCACACCGACGACGAGCCGCTCGAGAAAGCCGCGGAGAACAAGCTCGAGTACGTGATGCGCGCATGCCGCCTCGCGCCAGGCTCGCGCGTGCTCGATGTCGGCGGCGGGTGGGGATCGTTCGCCGGCTACGCCGCGCCGCGCGGCGTGAAGGTCACCGCGCTCACGATCTCGCGGCAGCAATACGAATTCCTGCGGCGACTCAGGGTGGACGTGGTCTACGAGAGCATTTTCGCCTACGCGTCGAGCCGTCCGTACGACGCCATCGTCCTGCTCGGCGTGATGGAGCACCTGCCCGACTACAAGCGCCTGTTCGCCCAGTTCGCCCGCCTGCTGAAAACCGGCGGGCGCCTCTACATGGATTTCGCGGCCAACCGCAGGAAATTCAACGTCAGCTCGTTCACCTACCGCTACGTATTCCCGGGCTCACACACGCCGGTCGTGATGCCCGACCTGCTCGCGGCCGCCAACGGCACCCCGTTCGAGGCCATCGCCGTGCACAACGACCGCCACAGCTATTTCCTCACCCTGCAGCAATGGGCGCGGAACCTCGAGGCGGCGCACGACGAGCTCGCGCGGCCCTACGGCGAGCGCACCTATCGGCTGTTCCAGCTCTACCTGTGGGGCTGCGCGCACCAGTTCCGGCGCGACGGCGCGCTCGAAAGCTACCGCGTCGTCTTTCAGAAAGCACAAGGCTCGCCCTCGACCGAGATCGGCCTGGCGCTCTAGCGTCTACTTGTGGAGTTCGGTGAGGTAGCTGACCGTGTGCTCGGCAGCCGCGGCGGACTGTCCCAGCGCCAGGATGCCCGACTTGTCGAGCGCCAGCTCCTGCTCGTGGATTCGCACTTCGCCCTGGCCCGCGGCGGTCACGAACGTGCCGTTGCTGCTGTGGTCGCGCAGGATAAAGACGGCGCCCTTTCGCGCGATCGTGCAATGCTGCCTCGAAACCGCGGCGTCATCGACGTTCAAGTCGCATTGCGGATCCCGGCCTAGCGCCATCGTGTCGCCCTCCCGGCGGCGGAACAGCGCCTTGCCGCGGAAGGTGACGCGCAGGACGGCGCGCGCGCCAGATGCGCTGCGGGCCGATACGATCTGGCCCACGGCGTCCTTCCACACGAGCTCGCCCAGCAGCAGCTCGCCCTTCTTTCCCTGCACCCGCATATGCCGGATGGGGCGCACCAGCCCCTGGAGGGCCGGCGCGAGACCGGATGCGGTGTCGTGGGAGGTCAGGATCTGGCCGCCCCTCGCCTGATCGGCAAGCTGCAGCGCGAGATTGACCGTGTCGCCGAAGATATCGTCGTTGCGCTGCCCGACCGGGCCGGCGTGGAATCCGATGCGCACCTCGAGCTTCGCCTGCTCCGGCGGCAGCGCCTGCGCGTACACATGCATTCGCGCCGCCGCGGCAGCGGCCGCATCCGGCGTGGAAAAGAGCGCGAGCACGCCGTTGGCGTGCGTGTGCAATACGCGGCCGCCGCTCAACTCGGCGGCCTGGGCGAGGACCTCCAGGTAGCGCGACGCGGGCTGCTGCGGGGTCCCGACCTCCGCGCAGAGCACCGTGGTCTGCCGGGTTGCGGCCGGCGGGGCGATTTTCTCTAGCTCGCTGCCACCCATCTTGCCACCGCCGGCCGCCCGGTCTTATTATGCATATGCAATAGAGTATGCAAAATGCGAGAAAATGTCAAAGACCGCGAGCTGGCTGAGGCGCGCCGCGCGCTAGCGGCGCTTGGCGAGCGCGTGCAAACCACCCGCGTCGCCGCCGACACCCGAATTCACCAGAGCCAGGTGTCGCGGCTCTTCCGCGGCCAGTTCAAGCGCGTTTCGTCGAACGTGCGGAGGCTGCTCGCCTACGCAGCCGATCCGAAGGGTCAGGCCGGCGCCGAGCCGGCGCAGACCGCCAAGGAGGCAGTCGTGCGCGCCGCTCTGAGCACCTGGGATTCGACGCCCGAAGGGGCGCGGGCGCTGGTACGACTCCTCAAGTCGGTCCGCGCGATCCGCGAAGTACAGCCCCGCGCGCCGCGGCGCCGGCGCTGATTGATTTCCCTTCGAACCCTGGCGCTGCTAGGGGTCCTAGCCGTACCTGGGTTGGCCCTCGCGGACTTCTCCGGCCGCGTGGTCGCGGTTCAGGACGGCGACACGCTCACTGTCCTGGCAGGCTCAAAGCAAACGCGCGTCCGGCTTGACAGCATCGATGCGCCGGAAATGAGCCAGGCTTTCGGCAAGCCCTCCAAGGATTCGCTGGCTGAGCTTTGCATGTCACGACCTGCCTTCGTACGTGAGCACGGAAAAGACCGGAACGGACGAACCATCGGGCGCGTAACCTGCGCCGGTGTCGACGCCAATGCCGAGCAAGTCCGGCGCGGCATGGCGTGGGTGTTTGATCGCTACGTGACCGACTACAGCCTATATGCGCAACAGGATGCTGCCCGGCTATCGCGCCGCGGCTTGTGGTCGGTGACCAATCCGATTGCGCCATGGGAATGGCGCCGGATCCGCCGCAGCCCGGATCTGGCCGGCGCTGGTAGCGGCGCCAAGTAGAGGTGTGCCGTAACGCACAGGCGTGTAAGGAAATCTTGAATTGCAATCTTCTGCTGCTGGCGCACGATGCTGCGAACCAGCCATGCACAAGAAGAAACAGGACATTTTGCAGCAGGCTGTGAAGCTATTCGGAAGGCACGAGCTCGCCAAGCGTCTCGGCGTGCCGGAAACATTGCTTGAAGAATGGATTCGCGGCGACGTCACCATGCCGGACGGGCAGCTGCTTCCTCTCGCCGCTATCCTCGACAACCTTTCCAAGTCGAAGAAGTAAACCAGGCAGCCGTCGCACTTCATCATCTGAGGATCTGTTCTTGTGGCTCCCCGAGTAGGGCCGACGACCCGCCACGTCCGCGGCGTGCTCGCGCGCAATACGTTTTCGGCTTGGTCAAGCGTCACGCACCGCGCGGCCTGTTCCAACGTGCGTGTCAGGCTCGCCGTGATGCAACCGGCGTGCCGCCTGTCAATTTCAAGATGCAGCTTTTGCATCGGGAATGTTCCCAGGGCGGCGCTGGTGCGCTTTACGACGGGGTGCTGAGCACCAGCATCGCGAGCAGCGCGAACACTGCCAGCGTGGCGGCGCTGTAGAACAACGCGTCGATGAGGTCCGAGCGGGTCATGCGAT
>Ga0105340_1001572_pt1 | contig 10124 bp, 5 predicted proteins | sample EasRivMeERMLT700_FD_89676 | JGI IMG/M metagenome (GOLD analysis project Ga0105340, IMG submission 89676) | Soil microbial communities from meander-bound floodplain in the East River, Colorado, USA - East River MetaG ERMLT700 | ecosystem: Environmental > Terrestrial > Soil > Floodplain | place... | reverse complement strand
CGTCGATGAAAAAAGTCGCCACGCTCGCCGAAGCGTATCACACACCAATCGCCCCGCATTGCACCGCCGGTTTCCTCGGCATCGCCGCCAGCCTGCACGTCACGGCGTCGGTGCCGCTCTTCCTCATCCACGAGTTCTACCCGGACAACCCCGGCTTCAACAAGCAAGGCATCACGCGCATGTCATGGAAGCTCGATAACGAAGGTTACATCGGCCTGCCGTCCGGGCCCGGCCTTGGCGTCGAAGTGGATGAAAAGCGTTTGGAAGAGGAAGCCAAACGGCCGCAAACGTATCGCTGGCCGGGCGCACGCCTGCGCGATGGCTCGATCGCGGACTACTAAAGCATGGCGAGCCGAGCCGCGTAAGCGGCCGGTTGAGTCTCAGATGCAAACTAACCTGACGTAGGACGGACATTCCTGTCCGTCCACGCGAGGACGGACAGGAATGTCCGTCCTACGGGTTAAACATGAAACGCCTAAAACATGGCGAGCCGAGCCGCGTAAGCGGCCGGTTGAGTCTCAGATGCAAACTAACCTGACGTAGGACGGACATTCCTGTCCGTCCACGCGAGGACGGACAGGAATGTCCGTCCTACGGGTAAAACATGAAACGCCGTTCGCCTTAATCCTTCATCGGCAGGAGCCAGATGTTGCGATACTGCACCGGATTGCCATGATCCTGCAACAAGATTGGGCCCGGCGTGCACGCGTCGCCGCCGAGGCCGGACGTGGTGTTGACGACGATTTCTTCCTTGTCGCCTTTCTTGCGTGCGAGGCGCACCTTGTCGTGGATCACGACGCCATTGTGGTGCACCGTGATGATGCCGGGCGCGGACACTTTGCCGCCTTCGCACGCGGGCGCCTGGAAGAGGATGTCGTAGGATTGCCAGACGGTCGGCGCCTTGCACGCGTTGGCGAGCGGCGTGGCGACGCTGTAGATGCCGCCGCAATCGTTGTCCTTGGATTGGAGGGCATAGCTGTCGAGGATTTGCACTTCAAAGCGGCCCTGGAGATAGACGCCGCTGTTGCCGCGGCCCTGGCCGGTCGCCTTGGGCATGTACGGGACGCGGAATTCGAGGTGAAGCTTGAACTTGCCGTCGAATTTTTGCTTGGTGATGATGTCGCCGCCCGGCTGAACTTGGGCGATGCCGCCGTCGAGGACTTTCCAGTGCGCCGATTTGCCGTCGCGCTTGGTCCAGCCGTCGAGCGATTTGCCGTCGAAGAGGACGACGGCGCCTTGCGGCGGCGCGACGCTGGGCATGTCCTTGGCGTCTTCGGCTTTGCCGAGCTTGAGGTCGGCGATGCTGCCGTAGAAATCTTGAGCGCAGCTTGCGCTGGTGAACGTGACGGCGATCAATGTGGCTGCGAGGATGCGGTGCATGCTGGTCTCCTTTTCAATCCGTGCGAAAATCGAGCATTCGCTAACGTGTCGGGTTGGTGTTTTTGCACCTACCCGACGCGTCTGTTTCGAAGGTGCGCATTATTATTTGCACCGAAGGTGCGCCATGTTAAAGCCCAGGGCAACGCCCTGGGAGATGGAAGCAAATTCAACGAAAGCCCCGAAGGGGCGCGATGATCTCCTTGGTGGTGCGATTGCACCCCTTCGGGGCTTTCCTCTTGGGTGCTTTTTGTTCCCAGGGCGTTGCCCTGGGCTTTAACATTCTCGCACCGTTGGTGCTGGAAACAGCGTCTTCCGTTGATCGAATGGGACCGCCATGTTCTCTCGCATGCATGTCGGCCGTCGAGACGCATGAAACGTCACGGCCTGGCAAATTCGCTGGCATCGATGGATTCCTCGAACCTTAGTTCCGTCACCTGCATTTCCATGTATAGTTTGCCGTCCTGGTGAATCAACAACTTCATCGGCTGTTTGAGGCCATCGATTTCCTTGTACTCACCAAAGAAGGTTTCCAGGCTGATCTCTTGTTGGGCAAGGCTCAAGCCGCGGCGCTCGCACTTCAGCAGCAGTCCGTGTTCCTTGTCGAAGTACAGATTGATATCGGCCTGCCCCTTGAACGCCGCCCGCACACCAACGGCCGGACGATCGTTGACCTTGATCTCGCCGAGGAGTGATAGGTTGTAAGCTTTATCTTTCAGGAGCGGCAGCACACTCTGAACCTGCAGTTGATGCGTCCTCGCCTGTTGTTCGGCGAGCCGCTCGTCCTGGAGTTCTTCGGTCTGATCTTCGAGGCGAGACCAGGCTAACTTGCCATTCTGGACCTGAACCAGTTGGAGCTTCACGTCGCCGATTTCCAACTGCATGTTGACCTTGCTTCGGTCAGGCAACTGCCTGCAAGAATCGGCGGTGAACATGGCCGTACTGCCGTTGACCACCACGGTCCCCTTGGACTTCATTTGCAGCACACGGAGTTTGGCGAGCTTATCTTCGCCGCCATGGGCGCGGACCGCTTTCTCGATGACGGCCCGCGATTCATCGTCCGCGCGGGTGGACGGCGCCGCGGCCAGACACCAAACGACCGCCAACAATGTAAGCGCACGTTTTCGCATAGCCAAAGCTCCGCTTGGAATCGGTTATTTTGCCCACGTGATCCACATCGGGCTCAACCAGGCCAGGTTGCCATCGCTTTGTTCGACGCGGGCATAATAATAGATGGACTTGCCGCGAGGCGCATCGATGTCGGTATAACTGAATGCGAACGATTCCTTCTTCGGCTCCTCGACATGCACGTTTTTGCCGTCGCGGAGGATCGTGATCTTGGCAATCGGGGCGGTGCCGAGCACCTTGATTGAGAAGGTCGGCGGCTTCGTCACTTCGAAGATGTCCCCCATGATGTTCTTGCCGCAACGGAATTCCGCAATGATGTTGTCGGTCGCCGCGTAGGAATGGCGACGCTTGAAGGCGTCGATGATTCCCTGGCGCGATACGTCGTCGGTAATCACGACGCCGTAGCTCATGTGCGTTGAGATGTGATCGCTGGAGGCCTGGAAGCCGAGCTTGTAGCCTTTTTCGAGGGCGTGGTTGATGAAGCCCTTCGGTTCGTAGCCGCCGATGTTGGTTTTTTGCGTGGCGGAACGCGGGGCGCCGAAGAACTCGTAGTTGTGGCGATGTCCTTGATAAATCTCGACGACCGGTTCCACGACGGGATCGTTGTTGCGCCAATCGGTGCCCATGCTGGTGGCGCTGGTGTGCGAGGAGCACATGGCGCCGAAGTGCTTGAGATACTTGTAGAGCATGAAGGTATCGGGCGTGCCCTTCTCTTCCGTGCCGTCCATGTTGCCGCGGGGCAGGGGACGAATGCCGCGCTTCGGGAAGATGATGTTGCGATGGCCATTCGGATAGACGACGCTGCGTTCATACGAATGAACGGCGACGAACTGCGAGCCGTGCTGCATGATGTCGGTGAGCTTTTGAATCTGCCACCAGGAGTACTCGTCGTGCTGGCCGTTGTCGTGATCGCCGTTGCCCATCCAGTCGAGACTGGCGGCGTCATGCGCGTAACGCCAGGCGTCTTCCAGGAGGCCGTCGCCGTCGCGGTGGGCGGTGTATTCGGTGTGGCGATGGAATTCGCCGCGGATCATGCGCAGCTTTTTGCCCTCGTGCTCGAAGCGATACGCGCGGAAACGGGCCACATCGCGGGCTTCGTTGGGATGCACGACCGCCAGTTTCGCGGGTTCGTCGGCGACCGGTACAAGAGCCGGCGCGCGCACCACTCCCGACGCGGGAAGGATGGCAGCGTACAGGTGATCTTGCTTGCGCGTCAGTTGATTGTTGCGTGCGTCGCCGGAGAAGACGGTCATCAGCCCCTGCGGGATGCCCATCAAGGCGGGTCGATTGTCCATCAAATTGGCGCTGTAGCCAAGCCGCTCGGGCGTTGACCATTTCTGACCGTCGTAACGGACCGCGAAGCTATGCCAAACTTCGCCGAAGCCGAGCAGCCTCGGATGATGTCGATAAAAGAGCCACAAGCCGCCGGAGTCATCGATCGCGAGCTGCGGCACGCTCTTGTTATTGGCGGATCGTTCCAAGAGCGCGGCTTGCAGATCGGCGCCCGGTTGCATGACCTGCCCGTCGGACAGACAGCGCACGCGCAGCGTTCGCTTGAGATAGAGCGGCCGGCCTGGATTGCCGGCCAGGCCGATCTTGGCGAACTCGCCGGTGGAAAAATCCTGGCCCCACTGTTCGTCGCCCTCTTCGTAAGCGATCCAGAGACGATTCTGCTTGTCACACGCAAGACTGACGCGCGCTTCAAATCGCGCGGAGGCGGCGATGACCGTGGTCGTGACATTGGGGCCGGAGATTTCGGCGACGCGCACGTCGTAGTTTTCTTTTTCATACGTGTCGTAACCGACGTAGATCTTGCCCGCGGAATCGGCGGCGATCGCGGGGTTCCAGTGATTGGCCGACGCCTTGGTCACCTGGATGTCGGGTTGCTTCAAATCGACGACGCCATCGTCGCTCACGTTCAATTTGCGCGCGAGAATCTGCCAGCGCCCCTGACGCCATGCCTGCCAGGCCACGAATACCTGGCCCGTCGAGGACGTGGCGGCCACGACGTTGTAATCGGTGCCCGCATCGCTCGTCAGTCGTTGGACGGCAGACCATTTACCCTTCGCGCCTTCCTTTGCCGGCGGCGTGTAGACCTTGTGATAGATGTCCCAGTTGCCGTCAAGTTGCTGACTCCAGCAAACGTGAACGCGCCCCTTCGCGACGGTCACCGTGGGCCGCCAGATGTCGAGGCCTTTTTCCGTCACGTTGATGGCGGCGCTCCAGGTCGTGCCGTCATACGATTTGAGGCGAATCTGATCGCCGTTGTCCTTGGGAACGAGCGTGTCGAAGTTGCCCGCGAGAACGCGTTCGGTGACGTACGGCGTCCCCTTGGTGTAATCGCAATACGCCAGCCAGAGCTTGCCGCCGTCGGCCCTGGCGAGGACGGGATAGTCGTGCTCCGCGTCTCCCTTGGTCAAGCGCAGGACGCCATATTCGCGGGCGACCGTGGCGTTGCCTTCAAGGAACGGCTTGTCGGCGCCGGAGTCGGGCAGTTCGTTGAGGGCGAAATCGAAGTTGCCCTTCTTGGTCGCAATCTTGACGCGTGCCGTGTTCGGGGCTTCGACCGTGACGCGCAGCGCCGCCGGCGAGTTCTTCTTCGGCGTTTTCTTGTTGTACGCCGACTTCAAGCTGAACTTCGCCCCCTTGGCGGAGCTTTTCTTGGCATTGCCGTCGCTGACATCCAGTGCGACGATCTTGCCCGCGGACGTCGTGATCTCTCCATCCCAGACGGTGGCGTCCATGTCCTTGATGCCAAAGGTAATGAGCAGGCCAGCGAGGTTCGCGGGCATGACCACGGGAGCGTCCGAGTCCGCCGGGCCATCGCCGGCGTCCGTTTGGTCGCTGTCTTTGTTGGAGAAGATGGCGAACGCGATGATGGACGCGGTTGACAGTGCAGCGATGATTCGACGCATGATCTGGACTCCCGAAGTGAGAGTTTGAATGGAATTGGCCTTAATGTATCCAAATTCCGTCGGCGATGCCACGAGCGTACTGTCATTTTTGCCGCGTTTATCCGAACACAAAGTATGCGCACATCCAAATTTTCGTAGCCACAAGCTGCCAGCTTGTGAGTTCTAGTGGAAGCGGACAAGCTAGCTAGCAGCTTGTCGCTACGGCGTGCATTTTCGTAGCCACAAGCTGCCAGCTTGTGAGTTCTAGCGGGAGCGGACAAGCTAGCAGCTTGTCGCTACGGCGTGCGCGTATCAATCGATATAAATAGCCACAACGAATACACACCTACTGGAGAATGCACATGCGGCAGCTACTCCTCTTCGTCGCGGCCTTGACGGCTGGCGTTGGCACGCAAACGTCTTTGGCCCAGGAAACCAAGAAGGGGGACAAGGCAATCATTGGCACGATCGAACGGCTCGATCCTCGTTTCGACGAACTGATTCCCAAGGACGCCCAGCTTGAAAAGATCGCGGAGGGCTTCATCTGGACGGAAGGCGCCGTCTGGTTCAAGCCCGGCAAGTGCCTCTTGTTCTCCGACATTCCCAATAACGTTGTCGTCAAGTGGGAGCAGGGCAAGGGCACATCCGAGTTCCTCAAACCCTCCGGCTACACCGGCGCCAAGCCGCGCGGCGGCAAGGCCGGCGATGAACCGGGTTCCAACGGCCTGTTCGTCGATGCGCAGGGCCGGCTGCACCTGTGCGAACACGGCGATCGGCGCGTCACACGCATCGAAAAGGACGGCAAGAAAACAATTTTAGCTGACAATTACATGGGCAAAAAACTCAACAGCCCCAACGACCTCGCCCTGCACCCCAACGGCGACGTCTATTTCACCGATCCGCCCTACGGCCTGGAGAAAGGCGCCAAGCGCGAACTCGACTTCACCGGCGTCTATCGCATCAGCGGCAAAGACGGCACGGTATCCCTGGTATCCAAAAGTCTCAGCCCCAACGGCATCGCTCTGTCACCGGACGCCAAGAAGCTCTATGTGACCCATGGCGGCTCGTGGATGGTTTTCCCCGTGAATGAGGACGGCTCCACCGGCGAGGGCAAAGTTTTTGTCAGCCCCAAGCAGTGGAAGCTCGCGCCCGCGAAAGGCGGCGGCGTGGATGGCATGAAGTGTGATGCGAAGGGCAACGTCTTCGCCACGGGGCCCGGCGGCGTTTGCGTCATCGCGCCGGACGGCACGTTGCTCGGTCGTTTTCTCACCGGCGACCGGACCGCCAACTTGTGCTTCGGCGGCGAAGATGGCCAGACGCTGTTCGTGTGCGTCAATCATCGCATCGGCATGGTGCGGACCACGACCAAGGGCATCGGTTGGTAAAGGCCCAACGGGCTGAGTCCTTGTTCGACAAGGTGATATCGTGTATCATCACCCTACCCGCCGATGAACTTTTCTACTGGCCCATGCCGTTCCTGAGGAATGACCGTGTTGCGCAACCGATTGATTCTGTTGATTTGCATGTTCCTCGTCGCGCCCGCGATGGCGTCTGCGCAAACGCCGTCCTTCGTTAATGACGTCGAACCAATCTTGACGCGTTACGGTTGCAACCAGGGAAGCTGTCATGGCAAAGGTTCCGGACAAAACGGCTTTCGTCTCTCGCTGCGCGGCTATGCGCCGGAATGGGATCATGTGTGGATCACGCGCGAATTCAGCTCACGCCGTATTAATCCGACCAATCCCGAAGCGAGCTTGCTTTTGCAGAAACCGACCGGCCAGGCAGCCCACGAAGGCGGCGTGTTGATGACCAAGGATTCCCCAGCATACATGGTGCTGCTCGATTGGATCAGCGCGGGCGCGCCCGGCATCAACAAAGACGAGCCGAGCGTGCGACGTCTGAAAATCGATTCCGGCAAGCGCACTCTGAAGGCCGGCGATACGACGCAATTGCGAGTGACCGCGGAGTACAGCGACGGGCAATCCAAGGACGTGACCTGGTTGACGAAGTTCGACTCCAACGATGCGGGCGTTGCTGCCGTGAATGCCGCCGGGTTGGTGAAAATGGAGCGCTCCGGCGAAACCGCGGTCCGCGCCATGTTTGCCGGCCAGGTCGCCGTCGTTCTCCTGACAGCGCCGCACCAAATAGCTGGTAAGGCTGAATGGTATGCGGCCCGGAACAATTTCATCGACGACCACGTTTTCAAGAAGCTCGCCGATCTGCACATCGAACCGGCCCCGCTTTGCGATGACGCCACGTTTATCCGGCGCATGTACCTCGATGCGATGGGCGTGTTGCCAACGCCCGAGGAAGTTCGTGCTTTTTTGGCTGACAAGAACGGCGACAAACGCGCCCGGCTGATTGACTGGGTACTGGAGCGGCCGGAGTTTGTGGATTTCTGGACGCTGCAGATGAACGACCTGTTGATGAACCGGAAAGAAAGCGATCATGACGTTCGCGGAACCAAGGGGGTGCGCGGCTTTCATGATTGGATACGTCAGCAAGTCGCCCGCAATCGCCCATGGGATGAGATGACACGCGAGTTGCTGACGGTCACCGGCGCGACACACGAACAACCCGCCGTCGGCTATTACATCGTCAACGTCGGCGAGCAGCGCGAGTCGCACAAGTCTTCCGTCGTCGCAAACGCGGCACAAACGTTTCTCGGCGTACGCATCGGCTGTGCACAATGCCACAACCATCCGCTCGAAAAATACACTCAGGACGATTACTATCACTTTGCCGGCTTCTTCTCGCGCATTCGACTCGAACGCAAGGACCCAAAAATGGGGCCGACGAATCTTGTCGTATCGTTGCCCGACGTCAAGCAAAACAAGAATCCGATCGGCGTGACCCAGCCGCGCACGGGCAAGTTCCTGCCGCCGCAATCGCTCGATCGTGTGGCCAACAAGATCAATCCCGACCAGGACCCGCGCACGGTCTTGGCGGCCTGGGTTACCGATACGCGCAATGAGTTCTTCGCGGGCGCCATGGTTAATCGGATCTGGGCACACTACTTCAGCGTCGGACTGGTGGAGCCGATCGACGATCTGCGTGAGAGCAATCCGCCGACCAATCCCGAGCTGTGGCGAGCGCTCGTGAAGGAGTTTGTCGCGAAGAAATACGATCGCAAGCTCATCATGCGACTGATCCTCAACTCGCGGGCCTATCAACTCGGCTCGCAAACCAAGCCCGCCAACGAGAAAGACCTGCGCTTCTATTCGCACTACTACGTGCGCCGGTTGCAATCCGAGGTACTGCACGACGCGATCTATACCGTCACGGGCATCCCGGATTCATTCGATGGCTACCCGGTCGGCTTACGCGCGGTACAGATTCCCGATCCGAGCGTGCGTTCGCCGCTGCTCGCCGTCTTCGGCCGCCCCGAGCGCATCACGGCGTGTGCGTGCGAACGTTCGAGCGACGTGACGCTGGTGCAGACGTTGCACCTCCTGGGAAGCGACGAGAACGTACGAAAGATCAGTGCCGCGAACGGCAGGCTCATGGAGTTGTTAAAGTCCAAGAAGTCGGACACGGAGCTAATGGACGAGTTGATGTTGGTGACACTCGCGCGCTTGCCGAATGACCGCGAACGCAAGCTGTTCATGAGCCATCTGGATTCGGGCCGAGGTCGGGCGGCGGCGTTTCAGGATTGCCTGTGGGCGCTCGTCAATACGAAAGAGTTCTTGTTCAACCATTGATAATAGAGGCATCAATGCTCGATATCATCTTTCCGAAGCGCAATCGGCGTTGCGACGGCCACACGCGCCGCGACTTCCTTCGCCTTGGCGCCATCGGGTCGGTTGGCCTGGCGCTGCCGGCGCTATTGCAAGCTCAAGAATCGCCGCGGCCCAATCGCCGCGAGCCGCGCGCTCGCTCGGTGATTCTCGTCTATCTTGGCGGCGGATTATCGCATCATGACAGTTTCGACCTCAAGCCGGAAGCGCCCGAAGAAATCCGCGGCATCTATCATCCCATTGCGTCAAATGTTCCCGGCACGCAGGTCGGCAACCTGTTGCCGCGCATGGCGCAAGTCATGGACAAGATCGCCCTGGTGCGGTCTGGAGCGCACAATAACGATCATCACGAGACGGCGACCAACTGGGTGATGTCAGGCCGCTTTGGCTCACCGTTCGGCGACTTTCCCGCGATCGGCGCCGTCGTATCACATCAACTCGGCTTCCGCGGCGCGCTGCCTTCGTATGTCTCAATGCCACGCAATCCATCGTTCACGTGGGAGCTCGGCAAAAGCGCCTGGCTTGGTGGACGCTATGAGTCTTTTCGCACTGGTGATCCGAATCAATCGAATTTCCAGGTGCCCGACATCGCACCCGCCGGCGCCGGGCTCGGCGCCGATCAAGGCCGGCGCTCGCTGCTCCAGTCGCTTGACACGTTGGCCGACGGAGTGCAAGGCAACGATCAACTCGCGACGTATGGCGAATTCCAGCGCCGCGCCGCCGACTTGCTCGTCTCCCGCTCCGCCCGGACCGCGTTTGTCATGGACCAGGAAACGGAACGCACGCGCGATCGTTATGGTCGCACCACCTTTGGACAAAGCGCCTTGCTGGCGCGCCGCCTCATTGAGCGCGATGTCCGTTTCGTCACCGTCAACTACGGCGGCTGGGATCATCACGCGCAGATCTGGAACAGCCTCAATCGCAAGCTGCCCGAATTTGATCAGGGTTGTTCCGCCCTCATCGAAGACCTCGACCAACGCGGCCTGCT
>Ga0105340_1001569_pt1 | contig 10132 bp, 9 predicted proteins | sample EasRivMeERMLT700_FD_89676 | JGI IMG/M metagenome (GOLD analysis project Ga0105340, IMG submission 89676) | Soil microbial communities from meander-bound floodplain in the East River, Colorado, USA - East River MetaG ERMLT700 | ecosystem: Environmental > Terrestrial > Soil > Floodplain | place... | reverse complement strand
GGGTTTAAACCGGCGGAGTATTTCGATGTCGAACCGGCTGTCCGCCAGGAAGTCCCGGCGGCGAGGTTTTAGCGCATGTCTGTCAAACGCATCGCCATCCTTCTGTTGTTAATTGGAGGAATCGTCGCTGCTTTCGTCTGGTTCGGCGGGAGTCATGATTACCGGAACCTTCCGCCGACCGCGGACGGTCCGTGGGTCGCCTTTGGCGACAGCCTAACGGAGGGCCACGGCGCGTCGCCGGGGAACGATTACCCAGCGCTCCTCGGCATGCGTCTTGGTGTCGATATCCAGAATCTTGGCAAGACCGGAGAAACCTCGGAAGACGGGCTCAACCGTGTCGACGCAGTTGTGGCCCTGAAACCCCGCGTGGCACTGCTTTGTTTCGGCGGCAACGACGCCTTGCAGGGCAAGGCGGTTTCGCAAACGACCGCGAACCTCGGGCAAATCATCGACCGCCTGCACGGTGAAGGGTGTTTCGTGGTCTTGATTGGCATTCGCAGTGCGTCACTGCGCGACCGGAACGAGTCGCACTACAAGACGCTCGCGCGAGAGAAGGAAGTGCTCTACGTGCCGGACATGCTCAAGGGGCTTGCGTTCAAACCGATCTACATGTCGGATGCGATTCACCCGAGCGACGCCGGCTACGCGCGGATCGCGGAGCGGCTTGAGAAGGCGCTTAAGCGCGTCATGCCGAAACTCCGCTCCGGTGCGGACAGATGAAAAGTGGTGCAGCAGCGCACGCACTCCACGACGCTGCCGCGATTTTTGATGCGCGATCGATTGCGCGAAGCGTCGTGGAGTGCGCCGGTGCCCTGGCGCTTTCATTGTGCGAGCACAGAGGGTTTGTCGAAACTGAAGTGCGCCCTGCCCAACCAGGGAAAATAACCTTTTCCGCGCTGCTCGAGTCTGTTAGACGAAGGGTGACCCAGACGAAAGGACATTTATGCTGCGCGGAATTCTCGTTTTTATCACTGCAACGTTCGCGACGACTCAACTCGGCCTTGCGGCCATCGACGGCATAAAAATGCCGCCGGACGACGGGAAGTTGCGAATCATCGCCTTTGGCGCGCACCCCGATGACTGCGAACTGCAGGTGGGAGGCACGGCCGCCATGTGGGCGAAGAAGGGGCATCACGTGCTTTTGGTGTCGGTGACCAACGGTGATATCGGCCACTGGCGCGAAGCCGGCGGGCCACTGGCCGTGCGCCGCAAAATGGAAGTGCAGGAGGCGCACAAAATCCTCGGGGTCCAGGGCGTGATCCTCGACATTCACGACGGCGAGTTGCTTCCGACGGTCGAGAACCGTCGCATGATCACACGTTTGATCCGCGAGTGGAAGGCAGACCTCGTCTTGAGCCACCGCCCGAATGACTATCACCCGGACCATCGTTACACGGGCGTGTTGGTGCAGGACGCGGCCTATATGGTTACGGTGCCATTCTTTTGCCCGGACGTGCCGCATCTGACGAAGAACCCCGTGTTCTTTTATTATCAGGACCGGTTCGAAAAACCGAACCCGTTCGATCCGGATGTGGTGGTGAATGTGGACTCCGTGATGGACAAAAAGCTCGATGCGCTGGGCGTGATGGTGTCGCAATTCGCCGAAGGCGGCGCGAACGGTTCGCAGGCTCTCTTTCCCTCCGAACCGGATAAACAGAAGGCGCGGCACCAGCAGGTGCGCGACAACTTTGCGCGCCGATACCAATCGATCGCCGAAAGGTTCCGCGCGAAGCTCGCCGATTGGACGAGCGAGCCTGCTAAAGTGAAGCACGCGGAGGCGTTCGAAATCTGCGAATACGGCAGCCAGCCCGACGCGGCGCAGTTGAAAAAGCTGTTTCCATTTTCAGACAAGTAGACCGCTTCGGCGGCTAAAACGTCTGGCCGCGTTCTGAGCGTCGCGCGACGTGCAGACGGTCTGAAGCGTTACAGCTTTCGGAAACCATCTTTGCGGTCGAGCTTCTTCCACTTTTCTTCGAGACGCTTCATGCGCTCGTCCGTGGCCGGGTGTGTATTCAACAGCTGCAAGGACCCACTGAGTTGCGGATACCTCTGTTCCTCCGTTTTGAGGCGGTCGAAGAATCGAATCATCCCGCGCGGATCAATATTGGCCTTCAGCAGGTATTGCCAGCCTGCGTCGTCGGCTTCGCGCTCAAATTCGCGCGAGTAGCTTTGCCTCAGCAAGAGCTGTGAGCCATCCGCAAGCACCGCCGCCAGTCCACTGGTGTCTCCGAAGAGAAACTGCACGATCAGGTAAAGCCCCGCCGCATTGATGATGCTGCGAAAACCATGGCGTTCGGTGATGTGGGCGATTTCGTGGCCGAGCACGCCCGCAATTTCCTCGGGGGTATCGGCCGCGGCGAGCAGGCCCGTATGGATAAAAATGTGGCCGCCCGGCACAGCGAACGCGTTTATGTTCGTATCGCTGATGATGTGGAAGCGAAACGTGTAACCAGTCTGACCAATTGCTTCGAGCAACGGCCGCGTAATTGTCGCGACCCGGTTTGAGCGGTCGGCATCCGCCACCAGTTTGCCCTCGCCCTGGATTTGCGAAAAGAACTGCTCTCCCATCTGGACTTCCCAGCTCACGGGAATTCGGTCGGCGATTTTCTCGACGATCCAAGCGCGGGCGGCAACCAGGCCGATAACAATGCCAAGCAGCAGTCCGATCAGGATAAGAGCCGCGACGCCCAACCCGCGGCCACGATGTTCGCGCGGCAACGTTCGCACGCTCGGAGCCAGGTCCGGGTGTCCGACCACGTTTGGGTGCTTCAGGAGTTGCGGATCGTTCGTCGCTACAGACCAGCCGGGCTGCGCGGCATGTTCCAAAAAGATATGTTCGTTGTTGTGACCGCCACGCGTGAGTTGCAGGCCTGAAAGCGGCATCTCGATCGTCTCCGCTCCGGCAGTGAATCGCACGAGTTCAGGCGTTACTTCGAGCGTGCCATTCAGGGAGCGGCCCTGCGTGAAAGCTTTCGCGTTCATTTCTGCTTTTCGAGCACGCGCGCGTGGACACGGGCCACGTCGCCCATGTAATGGGGCGCCTTGAAATCGCGCGCGGCCTTGAAGATATGCTCGCGCGTTTTGCTCCTGTCGCCGATCGCTTCGTAATAAAGACCCAGGTACAAATGCGCGTAAAACATCCCATCCTCCGCTTTTGATTCTTTCGCTGCGGCTAGCACGTCGTCGACCTTCGCCTTATCTGCGAACAGGGCGTGGATCTCCTTCATCGGTATCCGTGTGTCACCCTCAATCGGTATCAGCGAGGCTTTCGCCTTTTCGAGCCCACTGGCACGCGCGACACACAAGAAATGCCACACCGCATTCTCCACGTCGTCGGGGTTCACGGTCTTGTGCAGTTCAAATTGCTTCGCGCCGTCCTCGAACCTGCCTGCGTAGTAAAGCGAAATGCCGCGTTGCCAATGGTGCGCGGCCTGGGTGGGAGCGAGTTCGATGAACTTGTCGAAGTCGGCGACGGATTTGTCGAAATTGCCCGCGCGGAAGTGCTCGGTGCCGCGGTGTTGAAAAACAATCGGTTTGGGATCCAGCTTCGCAGCGCGATCGAAGTCAGCGATCGCGTTGGTGTAATGCTGCATGTGCGCATGCAACCTTCCGCGCAAAAACCACGCCTGCGCGTTCGTGGGTTGAGCGTCGATCGCCCGTGTGGCCAGCGCAAGCGCCTGGTTGGTGCGCCCAGCCTGCATGGCTTCGCCTGTCTGTTTTAGCAAATCTTCAAACTCAGCGCCGCAGGCCGTCGAACACGCGAGGAACGAAGCAAGCAGGATGCGGATCATGCGACAGGTTTAGGTCGTTGGCCCGCCCGTGTCAAAGATGAACGACTTTCGCGACCTTTGCGTCACAATGGCGCAACTCGTGGCGTGATTGCCCGTTGCAGTTTCGCTCGTCATCCGATACAGAACTGCGATGCGTTTTATCGGCAGTTTGATCGACAAGCTCCAGCGCCATCCCAAGCGGATTGTTTTTCCCGAAGGGACGGAGCCCCGTGTTTTGCAGGCGGCGCGACAATTTTATTCCCTGCGCCTCGGCGCGCCCATTTTGCTCGGTGATCGGTCGACCGTGAAAGCCGCGGCCGAGCGCCTGAATGTCTCGCTCGAAGGCGTGCGGATCATAAACCCCGCGGAAAGCGAGGATCTCGAAAGCTTCGCGCATCGCTACGAACTTTTGCGCCGCACCAAAGGCATCAAGATGAAGGAGGCACGTGCCGCGATGCTGAACGCCAATTATTATGGCGCAATGATGGTGGCGATGCACCAGGCGGATGGCCTTGTGTCGGGCGCGAGTGAAGTCACGGGCAGCACGCTGCGGCCATTGTTTCAGGTCATTAAAGTCGCGCCGCAAACAACCACTGCCTCCAGTTGCATGATCATGGAAGTGGAGAACCCGCGCTTCGGAGAAAATGGCGTGTTGTTCCTCGCGGACTGCGGCGTCATTCCCGAGCCAACGGTCGAGCAACTTGCCGACATCGCCGTCTCGACGGCGCAACTCGCGCGACAGCTGCTGGCAATCCGCCCGCGTGTCGCATTGCTTTCGTATTCGACGAAAGGCAGCGCCACGCATCCATCCATCGGCAAAGTACAAGCGGCGGCGGCATTGGCTGCCCAACAAGCGGGGCAGAAACTTCTCGACGCGGACTTCGACGGCGAACTCCAGGTCGATGCCGCGTTAGTGCCTGAAATCGCTTCGCGCAAAGTGCCGGACAGCAAGGTCGCGGGACACGCGACGGTGTTAATCTTTCCCGACCTCAATTCCGGAAATATCGCGAGCAAGCTCGTTCAGCATGTCGCGCGCGCCAACGCGTACGGACAGATTCTGCTCGGCCTCGATCGCCCCGCGGCGGACGTTTCGCGCGGTTCGAACGCTCACGACATTCTGGGCGTGGCCGCCATCGTGGGCGTGCAATCCGTCTCTTACAACGAACTGCATCCCGAAGCGGGCCAACGTTTGCCGGGCGACCACGCCAATGAATCTTGAAACTCCACGGGTTTTCATTGCCGCCACGCGGCAGAACGACGGCAAAACCACTGCGTCGCTCGGCCTGCTTTCCGCGTTGCAAAACGTTTACAAACGGATCGGCTACATCAAACCCGTCGGCCAGCGCTTCGTGGAAATCGAGGAGCAAAAGATCGACGAAGACACGGTCCTTATGGATCGCGTCTATCAGCTCAATTGCCCGTTGGTGGACATGAGCCCGATCGCGGTGGAGCCGGACTTCACGCGGAAATACCTCCAGGCGTCGAATCGCGACGCGCTGGTGAAGCGAATCGAGACCGCATTCGACCGCGTCGCGTGGGAAAAGGATTTTGTGCTCTGCGAAGGATCAGGACACGCCGGCGTGGGATCCGTGTTCGATCTCTCGAATGCGCAGGTTGCGAGGATTCTCAACGCCAAAGTGGTGATCGTGTCGCGCGGCGGCATTGGCAAACCAATCGACGAAGTGGTGTTGAACCAGGCCCTCTTTGAAAAGGAGGGAGTTGAGATTATCGGCGTCATTCTGAACAAAGTCATCCCCGAGAAGATTGAGTTCGTGAGCGACTTTGCGCGGCGCGGCCTGAAGCGCAAAGGCCTGGAACTGCTCGGCGTTATTCCGCACCAGCACATACTCTCGAGTCCCACGATGAGCCTGATTCGCGAAGAACTGCGCGCTGAAATGCTGAACGAATCGAACTGTCTTCAAAACCTCGTCGATGACGTCGTGGTTGGCGCGATGAGCGTCCAGAACGCGATGAAATTTTTTACGCCGGGCGTGCTGATCATCACGCCGGGCGACCGGGAAGATTTGATCCTCGCGGCGTCGAACCCTGCCAGCGATTGTTCAAAGCTTGCCGGCATTGTCCTTACCGGCAACCTGCGGCCCAGCAAAAGCGTGCTCAAGCTCATTCATCAAATGCCCTTCCCCGTGCTCTCGGCGAAGGACGACAGCTACGAGGTCGCCTCAAAGGTGCATGACCTCATTGTGAAGACCAAGCCGGACGATACGGAGAAAATCTGCCTGATCCGAAATCTCATCGCCGAGCACGTCGACGTTGAGAAGATTCTGGACCAACTATGAGCGTCGCATGAGCAACCCACTCCCGGTTAACCCCGCACTGCGCGACCTCCCCGTTTACCAACCAGGCCGGCCGATCGAAGAAGTCGCGCGCGAACTCGGCCTCGATGCGAAAGCCGTGATCAAACTCGCGTCGAACGAGAACCCGCTCGGCCCTTCGCCCGCGGCGCTCGCTGCGATGGAGAAAGCGCTGCAGAGCCTGCACCTTTATCCCGACGGCAACGCGTTCTATCTGAAGCAGAAACTTGCCGACACTCTTTCGGTCGAGCCACGCAACCTGATCCTGGGCAACGGCTCGAACGAAATCATCGAGTTCGTCGGCCACGCTTTCATGTCGCCCGGCACGGAGGTGATCGTCTCCCAATATTGTTTCGCGGTGTATCCCATCGTGACGAAGCTCTTCGGCGCGAAGCTCGTTGTTGTGCCTGCGGTCAATTACGGCCACGACATTCCTGCGATGCTGGAGGCAATCACACCGCAGACGCGCGTGATGTTCGTTGCCAACCCGAATAATCCGACTGGCACGCTCGCGCGACGCGAAGACATCGTTACGTTAATCAACGAGGTCCCAGGCCACGTCTTGCTCGTGATGGATGAAGCGTATATCGAGTTCCTCAATGACGCCGTCGACCTGCTGCCGCTTGTGCAGCGCGGGCTCAGGCCCAACCTGCTGTTGATGCGGACGTTTTCCAAAATCTACGGCCTCGCCGGGTTGCGCTTGGGCTATGGCATCGGCCATCCGGACCTCGTCGCCGTACTGGAAAAAGTCCGCCAGCCTTTCAACATCAATTCGCTCGTGCAAGCTGGGGCGATGGCAGCGCTCGAAGACGTCGAGCACGTCAAGCGCACGCGCGCCAACAACTTCGATGGCATGCGCTTTCTCGAACACGGTTTGCGCCAACTCGATGTGCCTTTCATTCCTTCCGCCGCGAATTTTGTTCTCGCACAGGTCGGTGATGGCCAGCGCGTCTTCGAGCAATTGCAACGACACGGGGTCATCACCCGGCCCATGGGTGGATACCAACTTCCGGAGTTTATTCGCATTTCGGTGGGCACGCCCGAAGAGAATCGGCGCTGTCTGGCCGCGTTGAAAGACGCGCTGCGATTGTGCTGATGCGTTTCAGCTTGCGGGCGCCGCATCGATTTTTGTTTGACCGGCGCCAGCCCGCTGCTTCTTCAACCCGTCCAAATACATCCCCACACAAAACAGCGTCATGAAACCGCACAAGAGCGCAGCCGCGAATCTGCCGCGATATTGCGCCTGTTGCTGTCTCGCGTTTTGCGCGCCGACAGGCCCGAGCCATTGTTCCAACGTCTGCTCCCGGTGCGCGGCGACGTGCTGGGCGACGTGTTCAAGATTGATATGATAAGACGACTCGCCCGATTTGATCATGCCGAGGCTGCGCGTGTACGCCTTCAAGGCGGACTGCCATGCGACAATGGCGCTCACTACAAACGCCAGCCCAATCAAGAGAACCGCGTGCTTACGCAACATCTTCACTGTAGATCGAATAGCTATGGCACAAAAATTGTGCTGCTGTCCAGTCGTGGCAGAGTTCAAAGATGCTTTCGGTTGAGTGCTGATATACTCTGCGCGCCGTGAGCACTGAGGCACAGAACGCAGCGCGCATTCGTGAGGATGCCGCGCCTTCGCCGCACGAACGGTCGAGAGCGACTCGTCCCTGGATCTGGCTGGCCTGCGCTTTGATTCTTTTGGTGGTCGCGCTGGCGTACGCGTTTTACACGACATTTAGCCAGGCGCTTGGACTCGATGAAGGATACCTGATGATCACGGTCCAGAGCTTCCTTGAGCGCCAACCGCTCTACGATGTGGTGTTCACTCAGTACGGCCCTGTCTATTACGTTTACGAATGGTTTCTGCACCGGGTGCTTTCGATTCCGTTGACACACGATGCCACACGCTGGCTGTGCATCGTTCATTGGCTTGGCGCAGCCGCCTTGTTAGGCGTCGTTGGCAGGATGATGACAGGTTCCCTTTTCGCCGGCCTTTTTGCTTTCAGCCAGGGGGTCATTCATCTGGCGCATCTGGGCCGCGAACCCGGCCATCCGCAAGAGATCATCGCGCTATTGCTTGCACTCGGAGTCGTCGCGGCGAACCGGGTCGACAAAAGAACTGGCTTGCCAGCGCTTGGAGCTCTTGCCGCTGTGCTGCTCTTTATTAAGCCGAACGTAGGCATCTTCTTCGCGGCCTCCCTTTTTCTGGCGATTTACTTTCATTCGAACCGTACGGGCGCCGGCGCAAGTGGCCGAACATGGCTATTGATAGCAGCCTGCTTGTTGTTGCCATTTCTGCTGATGCGCCGTCACGTCATGTTCGAGTGGTGTCGCAATTACAGCCTTGTCGCTGCCCTTGGCATTGTGGCCGCGGCGTTAACCGCGCGAGATATGGCAGGCCACCAGGTCTCGTTCCGCCGCTGCATCGAAGGAGTTATCGCCTTCGTTGCCGTCGCCGTTGTGTTCGCTGGGATTGCAATGTTCACCGGCACGTCGGCCGCCGGCCTTTTGGATGGCTTGCTGCTGACCCCGTTGAGAACTCCGGACATCGCGATACTTCCGTTGCGCGTGCCGAATGCCGCAGTGTTCAATGCCGTAGCAGCTCTCCTCGTCGCGATGCTTGCTTCAGCATCGGCAGCTCACGCACGTCGCGAGGTTGTCATGACGCTCCTCAAGCTCTGCTTCGTTCTCGTCAGTTCGTTCGTCCTGATCGGCCAACCCTCCGCCCAACTGATGTACATTCTCCCCTGGGTCTGGCTGGTCGCCATACCTGGCCGCAATGGTGCCACTCAGCGCGCCCTTGCCACCAGTTTCCCTCGTGTCTTCCTCGCTCTCGCCGCAGCATGGCAAAGCCTCCAGGCTTATCCCGTCGGCGGCACGCAATTGGCCATAGGGTCCATGCTGCTGGTCGTTGCGACGACAGTCAGCCTGGCCGATGCGCTCCTTGCGCTTCGTATTCCGGAGCGCATTCGCACCGTCGCGGCACACTGGCGACCTCCGCTCGCCAACGCGTGCCAGGGTCTCGCCGCCATCGCTGTTGTTGCCTTCTTCGCGCTCGTCTGGTCCAAGTTGCCGGCCGCGCGACGAAACTACGCAGCCTTGCCGCCGCTCAATCTTCCCGGAGCGGCCCTTGTGCGAACCGATACCGCCATGGTTCAGCGCTACCAGGCACTTGCACAGTACTTGCAGGCCAATTGCGATACGTTCATCACCTGCCCCGGCATAAACGACTTCTATTTTTGGACCGGCAAACGTCCTCCTACACACCTCAATCCAACGACGATCAGCATCTTGACGGCCCGACAGCAGGAACAGATTCTGGCGGGGCTTCGCCGTGCCGAAAGGCCGTTGATCGTCATCCTGGAATCGATTGTGAATGATCCCGGCCGGCGTGGTTCCGGCTCTATCAGGGTCTTGTTGGAGGCGCTGCGGGACGAATACGTAGAAGTGCATCATATTCCTCCCTTCAAGATTTACGCGCTCAAACGAGATAGGAATCCGCAGCCGTAACCTCGCGCCGCGCTGGGACAGCAAGCCCTGCCTTTCTCAACCATTTCATTACTTTTGCATTGAACCGCTCAATCTCCACGCCCTAATTTGAGCCCTCGTTGAAAAAACCGTTTGAAAGCACCGCCCCGCGCCCGATGAAACTGACTGATCTCCGGGGCATCCTGCAATACATCCCGCGCTTTCGTGAGAAGACGTTCGTGCTCGCCATCGATGGCGCCGTCGTCACCGACGAAAATTTCGCCAACATCCTTCTCGATGTCGCCGTGCTGCGTTCGCTGAACATTCGCGTCGTGATCGTTCACGGCGCGGCGGCCCAGATTAAAGCGCTTGCCGAAGAGCAGGCCGTCAAGCCGTCCGACCTCGATGGCGCGGGCGTCACCGACGCGCCGACCTTGCGCCTCGCGCTGACCGCCGCAAACCGGCTCACTCACGAAATCCTCGAAGGACTCGCCGCCAACGACTTGCGCGCGGTCTACACCAATGGCATCACCGCGCATCCGATGGGTATTCTCGGGGGCGTCGATCATCTCTTTACGGGGAAAG
>Ga0105340_1001567_pt1 | contig 10141 bp, 7 predicted proteins | sample EasRivMeERMLT700_FD_89676 | JGI IMG/M metagenome (GOLD analysis project Ga0105340, IMG submission 89676) | Soil microbial communities from meander-bound floodplain in the East River, Colorado, USA - East River MetaG ERMLT700 | ecosystem: Environmental > Terrestrial > Soil > Floodplain | place... | reverse complement strand
GGATCCTTATACGATAACCTCACTACCGATTGCGCCGCCATATGGAAAACGATTTCGGGCCGATGAATCTCAAGACTTTTCCGTAGTAGAGGGTAGTCCCGAACGTCGCCGACAATGGACACCATTCCCGATGCCACGTCCGCAAGCTCGTACAAGCTCGGGGTGGTAGGCGCCGGTAGCGAGTAACCGACGACGTGCGCTTTCAGCCGCTGCAGCCACAAAGAAAGCCAGCTTCCCTTGAAGCCAGTGTGGCCCGTGATAAACACTTTGCGATCCTTCCAAAATTGCGGATCCATGGAAACTTTCCCCTAGTTGCCGGACGTTGGGAACGTCTTATCTGTTCACGTCTGCGCCACGGGGTTTTTCCCATACCGTCCAGGGAGTGTTACCTTTTCCGTTCATACGATCGAACGTGATTTTGTCCTTGAGAGTATCCATGGCAGCCCAGAACCCCTGGTGTTTGTATGAATACAATTGTTCTTTTTCGATGAGGCGCCGAAAGGGCTCTTCCACCAATTCCTCGCCAACCTCGATGTAATCGAATATGTCGCGCCTGAAACGGAAGAATCCGCCATTAAGCCAAAACCCCGATTCCTGCATGGGACCAATGTAACTAACGATACCATCGTCCCGCGCATTTACCGCGTGAAAAGAGTGCAAGTTCCGTACCGATACGAAACTGGCAACGACATTCCTTTCTTCGCATGCCTTGGAGTATTCCGGAAGTGACAGGTCCGACAAAGCATCGCTGTAGTTCGCGAAAAAATATTCCTCACCTTCAACGTATTTGCGGACCGCGAGCAACCGCTCGCCAATATTCGAGTGCAGTCCGGTTTCCACGAAAGTAATTCGCCAATCCTGTACGTCACTCTGGATCGGTTCAATCGCTCTGCATCCGTTCGTAAGAATGAAATCGTTGGACATCCATTCGGCATAGTTTACAAAGTATTCCTTGATCAGGTCTCCTCGGTAACCTAGACACAAGATAAAATCCTTGTGTCCGAAATGCGCGTAGTACCGCATCAGATGCCAGATGATCGGTCTATAGCCGATGTTCACTAACGGCTTCGGAATGGTATCCGAGTGTTCGCGCAGTCTGGTTCCCAGGCCGCCGCAAAATAACACTACTTTCATTCGCTACCTCACATTCCGATCCGCGACGAAACACTCATTCCCACGAACCATTTGCGTGGACCGTGGCGGCTCAACAATTCCTGAAAAGGAGCCCAAGTGAGATGCCGGTTCCTGCCCCTGGCCAATCCCGCGTCTCTGCTACCGCGGGCAAGCCTCACCGCGGGCGAGTTATTGGCAGACGAAAACGACTGCCATGGCGGACGCGTTACAGACGCGATTGCATAACTTCACCAGAACCTCGCGCAGTGCATCGTGATAACGCCGCCTCAGCGGCCCGTTCTCCACTGGTGTAGCTCTCGTCGGTCCACATGTAATCCCAGTCCCCGTATCTCCCGCAGTAGTTGATGCCAATATCCTTGAGATACCCGTGAACAGTCTCCCGAGCTGCCGCGCGTTCGAGATCGAAGATCACGTTAGCAAAACGTACTATCGTCGCATGACGAGACAAAATGGCATCATCATCCCGCAGCACGCCGGTGCGGCGCAGGTCAGCAATGACTTGATCAATCAGATCCTCGGGAGACTGGGTAAGGGGACGATACTTGCTCGAAAAATAGACTTCAGCCTGGATGCTCCCGCAGCCCGGAGGGACGTTGGTCGCGGACAACAGGTGCGGAAAGCTCAAGCGCGCGAAGCAAATTTCCGGGTCGTAAAAGTACGTGACCTGGGCGTCCGACAGGTCCGGTCGATTCACGCCGACGTTGACCAGAACGCAGGTGGAGCACGCGAGTCGCCGGGAGGCGTCGATGACATCCTGGGGTGCTTCCGCGATCATCGGCACAAGATCCGGCAGGGCAATCGACGAAACGAGCGCGTCGTAGCGGGTCTTGGAGCCGTTCGAGAAGTGAAGTTCTCGTTGCCGAGAATTGATGGCGACCAATTCATGATTGAGCCGGAGATCGGCGATTGTGGGGAGACCTCTCAGATACGAAACAAAGCCGCCATTGGTCGGATAGCGAAAATTCGTTATGTAGTGGACGTCCGGGGCCCAGGGGGCAAGCGCGCCCTTGAGCATTTCTTCCAGACTTGGGCGGTACATGCGCGGGCCGAGCCATTCCGTGCTCATGTTGTCGGCAGTAGTCAGGTGGTACTTGCGCGTATATTGCATCGGAAAGAGTTCGGCAAATTTCCTCCCGTAACTTGCGATCAGCCAATCTTCGTAGTTTTCGACTTTTCGCTCGACCGCGTGCTCCTTCACGAAGTCTGCAACAATTTCCACGATAAGATCTTTGGGCAGCCCGTTTAAGTGAAGCTGCACTGGGTGCGTCAGCCAATGGCCACGCCAGTAATTGTTGAGCTTGACCTGAACGGCCTCATATTTCTCATCGACGTATTGGGCGAACAAGTTCTGGATTCGGACGTCCTTTGTGAATGAGATGTGTGGACCAAAATCGAACAGGAAACCGTTCTTATCCCGAGATGAAGCGGTATGTCCGCCGTAGTACGGGTTCTTGTCGTACACGACGGGCCGAATATTCTTGCCGTGGAGGTAGCTGGTGGCGCCGAATCCAGCCATTCCAGTGCCAAGAACAACGATATTTTTCACCAGACAAAACCTTTAAATGAGATCGATGGTTATCGATTCAAGATCGCCACCATGGCAGATGATGGCGGCACCGCGTCTACTACAAATTACTCTACGGTGGCTGCGAACTTGGGCGTCAGGCGTTCCGCGTGGGTGTCAGCCCGGCCGGTCACAGGCCAGCGCCTGTTCTGCTCGGACCAGAGCTCATCTCTGAGCCTCGGGGGCGGCAGCTTCACATCGTCAAATGTAACGACCCCGTCCTTGCTGATATTCCGTAGGAGGACACAGTCGTCCGACATTGCAATCGGAAGGGCATTGCTTGCGCGGGCGGCAGCGTGATTTTCGATCAATCCGTAGGCGCAGAATCCGCCCACGCCATCAAGGCGCTCGCCAGCTTTCAATTGCCGCTTGGCGACTGTTACCACTTCGCACGACGGACCGGCAATCGGAGCGACCGTGGGATCGGCGTGAATGACCGCGCGGGCGATGGTGGACGGCAACTGAATGTGCGGCAGGTGAAAAGGCGTATAAAACACGTAGAAAGGGCCATCACCCAATTTGTAGTAGGCAAGCTGGGTTCTCTTGTACGGGTTCTCCTCATGTACCACGACGAATCCCCCCGTATGAGGCGCTGCGCCAACGGAATAGTCGACAATTCCTCCGTTCAGCATCGCATCGGCGGGGAGTAACTTCGCGAGGTCACGAACATAACCGCATGCGGGGCCACACATGCCGCGGCGGGCAACGTGAAAACCCGTTGCATTCGCAAGCACGGTCGTCTCCATGGACAACTTTGTAGCGTCGGCGAAGGATGTCACTTTCCTGACATCCTGATCATGCTTCGCGGCAAACTCACGTTGGGTATCGGGTGTTCGATAGTAATCGACCATGCCTTTGATGTTGCCCGCCGCAACCGGGCGGAGTCCAACAGTCTGGACATAGCGGAACAGTGTCATCGCTACACCTGGCTCGTCGCCATCGGTATGCGTAATGACCACACCCGCCTCGTCCGCCTTTGCTTTTAATATGGGACCAAGAAGAGAGTCGAGTTCCGCATTGACCAACACGACCGGTTTGGCATGTCCGATTGCATCGAGCACCACGCTCGCCCCGAAATCGACACTGCCGGTGACCTCGACGATCAGGTCAATGGCATTGCATCGCGTAAGCACATTCGGATCGTCGGTAATGACCGGAACCCCTTGGGAGATCCTCGATTCCGCGTCGCTCGCAGTCCTTGCAACTTCCCATTCCCGAATTCCCGCCTCTTTAAAGGCACGCTCGGCGTGGCTTGGGGTCCGATTTGCCATACCGGCAAGACGAATTCCCGGCACCGGCGTTCCCAACTGCAACGCGATGGCACGGCCCGTCGCACCCGCACCTACGACTCCGACTCGGATGGGACGTCCTTCGGCCTCTCGCCGCTGGAGCATGCCGTAGACGGAGGTATTACGAGCAGAGACATCAAAGGCATTAGGATTCATGAAATTTCTCCGTTCTCAAACTGGCTGTACAAGGGCCAGCTACGATCCTGATCAGAGATCGATGATACCAGCAATGGCCATTGGATTCCGAATGCTGGATCGTCATGACGTACGCCCCGCACCTCATTAGCGGAATAGAAGGCTGAGGTCATGTAGCAGATTTCAGTATTGTCTTCCGTTGATTGGCACCCATGGGCACAGCCTTCCGGTACATAGAGCATCCGGCCATTTTCAGCACTCAAGCTGATGCCGTACCACAATCTATAGGTCGGAGATGTCGGCCGAAGATCCACGACAACGTCAAACATCGTCCCGCGGGTACAGCGAACAATCTTGGCCTCCAGCGCCGGCGCGACCTGATAGTGCAAACCGCGAATAGTGCCTTTGTGGACACTAAAGCCCATATTGGCTTGCAGGGGAGTGAAGTCGATCGAGTGTTCCGAGAACTCACGGCGGCACCACGCACGCATGAATCTGCCTCGACCATCTTTATGAGGGGTCGGCTCGATGACCCAGGCGCCAATAACCGCACACTGGCTGAAATTCATACGACCCCTATGCCTGCCGTCGGACAGGGCGATTTGCGTCTAAAGGACGTTGGCATGTCGTGTCTGTCCCGGAAAGTAGGCCGAGTTGTACGAGACCGTCTCTTGCGATACCGAACGAAATTGTACCGAGCAGACGCCGCTATTGCTCTTCGCATTTTACGAGGTTCGTGCAGTGACCGGATCGCGACAACCAGCAGGCAGCGACGCGCGGCTGCGCGGGATCGATCTCCCATCGATGCAGATAGAAGACAAAGCGTCGCAGATCACGCCGATTAATGGATACCAATCCCCAGCGCGACAACCAATAGGGCGGCAGCCTAGGTAGCCGCCTCCTGCCACGGGCAGCCGGAATCCGAGGATTTTCGCGGTTACCAACGGCCATTCGACGATGGATTTTCCACTTGAGGTGGACACTTGGTGGGGCGCCCGCTCGGCGTTCGGAATGCCGAAGCGATCATGACGCAAGGGAAAAATACTTGAGTCGTACACGAATCCGAGTTCCACCAATATTCGAACTGTCCCGTATCCGCGTAAAGTGTTTCATGAGAATTGAGCGTGCAAGTGTATTCAGCGAACGCTGAGGCTCATGAGGTTTAATGATGCGACCAGACCTGTCCGATGGCAAGTCGAGTGTCCCGCAGGAAGTTCAGGTTAAAGCGGTAGCCGGTGAGAGAACGAGGGCATCATAGCGGCGCAAGCGGCCGTGTCCTATACACACGGCAGGACGCGTTCCGCTGCTTCATGGGAGACGAGCTGGATATCCTTACGGCAACTACTACCTTCCCAAAGAGGAGTCAGGATCCGGAGCCAAAACAGAATTACGAGCCTGCATTTGAACTCGATTGAAATTAAGGTATCTTGAGGACAATGTTTCCGTTTTGCTGACAGGATATACGACCCACTATGCAGAGAGACTGGCGCGCGGCTGACAACGAATTGCTTAAGGACAATATCCTGGTGGTGTAAAGACGAAGCGTTTGAGCGGGCTCGGCGATTCGTGAGCGCATGACCACATCTCGTCAAGTTTCCCTCTGATCAGCAGGCGAGAATCCGGTAAATCAGCCTTGTTCGGGGAGCGCACTGGACGAGCTGCGAAATTCGCTTCACGGCTGAACGTTTCTTGATGGCCTCGAGAACGTTTACGCCAAGGGGGCCAGCAATCCACATAAACTCACTTCGGATCTAGTCGGCATCGGTACGTCGAAACGTCCTCGATATTGTGGTGGCACTTACGGTTTTCTTCGTTCAACCGCCCTGATGCTTGTACAGACGGACCACACAGTTGCTGCTAGCGCATTGGACAAACAAGGTAACCCCGTAGGTGCTCACCGGGGTGGCGACAACACCAAATGTTGAGAGATTGTTGACTATGGGCTGGAAGATCGGCGCTGTCGGAAGAAGGTGCCATGTATTCGACGCCACATCATAAGAGTGGAAGCTATTGTTGGTATTTGAAAGAACAAGATAATTACCACTGACCGGGTCTATCGTGACGACCCCGGCTCGATTGCCTAAGTCCACAGGCGCAAGGCCCAGTGATGTAACACCACCGCCGCTATCCAGCTTGTAGAGGTTTCTGGATCCGTTTCCCCCGCCGAAAATGACGACCTTATGGATCGGGTTATATTCGGCAAAGTTATTATAGGTTCCGCTCACGTACGTGGCGCGACTGCCCAGACGCCGCCAGGAACCTGTCGAATTGTCGCGAAGAAAGAGGCCTCCGTATGACGTGCTGCCGCTGGCGACTTCGCCACCCTGAAACCAAACAACGCCGTTCATCTCGGGGAAATAGTCCCACCCGCCACAGCAACTAACGTACTCAAGGACGTTATTATCCTGAAGTTGCTCCCAGACCTTGTTATCGATCTGATATCGATAGGTGCTGCGGTCCAAATAACTTCCTCGAACATACAGATAGCGGTTCGCTACGTCCAATGCCTTGTGATCGTAGCCGTGTGAAAAAACGAGCATCCAACTGGTCTGGGGCAGTATTTGCCATGTACTTGTGCTCTCTGAATAACTGACAAACCGTTGTCCGCCCGGCCCGTGGTCCTCGCCGAGGAAGAACAACTGCCTCGTGACCGGATCCCACTTGATCGATTCGCTGTCGCCCGTGATATATCCGCTTGCGCCACCGGTATTCATAAGAGTTGGATTGATATTGATGGTGTCAAGCGTTGCCCATTGTCCAGGCTGCATGGAGGCTGCCAGGGCGGCAAGCGAGACTCCCTTAATCGATACCGTGGCAGTTGCTGACGCGCTCGCGGTTCCGCCCGATCCGGTGCAGGCGAGAGCGAACGTAGTGAAGCTTGTCAACGCACCGGTTGACTGGCTACCGGAAGTCGCCTTGGTACCCGACCACGCGCCCGAGGCGGAACAGGACGTCGCATTCGTCGAGGACCAGGTGAGCATTGAACTCCCACCGCTCGTGACAGAGGTCGGGTTCGCCGCAAACGACACGGCTGGCAGATTCGCTGCCTGCAGAACTTCGGCTACGTCTACGAGTGCCTCCCCACAGCCACATAGACCCAGGGTCGCGAGTAGAGTTGAAAAAAATATGACTGCCAAGATTCTTGATCCGAGTTTTTTAGCGTTGGACATTCGCGAGGACTTGGAGAATTAACTTACAGACTAATACGCAATTCACATGCCACAGAACAGAAAGACAATAAAACAGAGGATTGCGACGAGGTGGTTAATGAAGCCGTCGCCAGCCGGAGACAAGAAGCATTGCTAATGTTGGGCGTTGATCAAACCTTACTTAATGCAACAAGAAGGCAGTCGCCAACGGACGACAAAAAATCAATATTGAGCTGACTGATCAACTGAACGTATTGCTTTTGCCTCCGGACGGCCCGCAATTGTGTACATACGAAATGGCTGTTCCGTCTGAGTAATGAAATGTCGCGGACAGAAAATGCCAGAAGAACACGGAATTCTTCAGTGCGTCACACGGTTAGTATCACCTTCATTGATCTCTTCAACAATCATCTGAGGCGTATGTCATCGGGCATGTGTTAAGTTGCCTATGTGCGTGTTCAAACCAGCACCCAAGTCACGATGAGCTTCGCCAAAGGGGCGCGAGGCGGCAGACCGGCGGGTAAAGTCTGGCTGAGCGCAATTGTCGGCCTGATTTGCTTCGTCGTGTCCCACGATCCCGTGACCGCCGCGGACTCCCTCGATGTCATCCAACGTATCAAAGGCTCCATCGTGGCGGTGGGTACCTATGAAAAATCGCGTAGCCCTCCCTTCGCCTTCCTGGGTACGGGGTTCGCAGTCGGAGACGGCTCCTTGGTTGCGACCAACGCACACGTGCTTCCCCGCATCCTCGACAATGAGCGCCGGGAATTACTGGTCATAGTGATACCAGGCGCGACACCGGCTGCCCCGGTGCAGATTCGAACTGCGAAGACGTCTGCCATCGACCAAGAGCACGACCTGGCGCTGGTGCGAATCGAAGGGTCCAAGCTCCCCGCCCTTGTTCTCGGCGATTCATCGCGCGTGCGTGAAGGTCAGAGCTATCTGCTGACAGGTTTTCCTATCGGGGCTGTCCTCGGCGTGATCCCGGCGACGCACCGTGCCATGATCGCGGCTCTGACCCCGATCGCGATTCCCACGGGCAACGCCAGAGCGCTCGATTCGCGCGCGATCAAGCGCCTGGCGACTACCCCATATCCGGTAATGCAGCTCGATGGTACAGCCTACCCTGGAAACAGCGGCAGCCCGCTGTACGATTCCGACACCGGGGAGGTGGTTGGCATCGTCAATATGGTGTTTGTAAAGGGAACGCGGGAGTCGGCGCTTACGCAGCCCAGCGGCATCTCGTACGCTATTCCGGCGCAGCCGCTAAAGGATCTCCTGCAGTCCGTTCGGTGACAGCGGGGTTGGGCCTCGACTCAACTGCGTTGCCGTCTGCGACGCGGAGTAATTCGGCAGCTCGATCACGTATCCTCGAGCACCTGGGAGTTTCCTATCTGCAACCTCTTGCTCACTCTGCTTGTTGCAATAGGCTAGGCTTACGCCGTGAATGACACGATCTTCAGCCGCCTCGCACCCGAGGCATCGCCCGAGCCACCAGAGTTAGAGGTTGTGATCGAGGTTCCACGCGGCAGCTTTCTGAAGCGCGGGTCCACCGGTCGCGTCGACTTCATCTCGCCGCTGCCATGCCCGTTCAACTATGGTTCGGTGCCCGTTTACCTGGGGCTTGAAGGCGATCTCCTGGACGCGCTCGTGCTCGGGCCGCGCCTGGCGTTCGGCACCCGCATACGGGTCAAGGCGTGGGGCGCCGTAACATTGACGGACCGCGGCATGATGGACGACAAGCTCGTCTGCAGCCACCAACCCCTGACGCCGTCGGAGCGCCGCAACGTGCTGTGGTTTTTCCACTTCTATGCGAAGTGCAAGGGACTGCTCAATTTCTGGCGCCGCCGCCCAGGGCGCAATGCATGCGATGGCTGGTGCGACGCCGCCCACGCCCTCGCCCGCGCCCGGCCGCGGGACGACACGTGGCCGGGGCCGACGGTGGAGTTCTGATCACTCCATCCTGATCTTCGCGGCGCGCACGATCCTCTCATTCGAATGCATCTCGGCGCGGACATCTAGAAACGGGGTGAGCTGCAACGGGCCGTGCAACAAAATGAGGCTCGGTTCATGCTGCTCGTGCCCGACGTAATTGGGAGCGTAGTGACACGGTGGCCGTTGATCATCGGCCCAGTGCGATACCCTGGATTACTGCAGGGCCGGGGATGCCTTCCTGGTTCTCAAGAAAGTCCGCGGCGTTGCCGCCGACGCCCGAATAGCACAATCCCCACCAGGCCAGTCCCCAGAAGAATCAAAGTCGCCGGTTCGGGTACCTTTGCCGGTTTCTGTGCCGTGATCTGGAGAAGCTTGAATTTGTCCGCACCCGTGTCCGAGTTGCCGTCAGACTCGTTCCGCGCGCCGATAATCAGGTACCCTCCGCTCGCGCCCGAGAAAAGCTGACTCACGCCGACGGGCACATTGAGGAAATTTTGTTGTACGTAACCGTGCGTCGACGTCAGCGCGCCCCCGGTCTGATTCCACTGGAACGGAGTAGTCGGTGATAGCAGCAGTGACAATGCATCAGACGGGCCACCTTGGACACCGCCGATCCACGTCGAGATGTCCGCATCCGTGTTCATGTAGCCGATCATGAAGCTTAACGGGATGTAGCCGTTCTCAGGCAGCTTGAAGACGATGAATTCGTCGGGGCCGACGTTATCTATCCCGTGCTCGGGGCTGTCCTCGGGACCCGCCCCGAGGCCACCTTCGAAGATGTTGATCTCGCGCGTGCGCACAGAGCCGGTTCCAACATTCGTTGATGTCTTAAACGCCCGGACCAGGAGATCCTTGGTGGAATTCTCGATCGCGTCGAAGGTAAGGACCTGGTTCACTCCCGTTCCGGACGATGTCCGGGTCGACTCAGGCAGCGC
>Ga0105340_1001566_pt1 | contig 10143 bp, 8 predicted proteins | sample EasRivMeERMLT700_FD_89676 | JGI IMG/M metagenome (GOLD analysis project Ga0105340, IMG submission 89676) | Soil microbial communities from meander-bound floodplain in the East River, Colorado, USA - East River MetaG ERMLT700 | ecosystem: Environmental > Terrestrial > Soil > Floodplain | place... | reverse complement strand
CGGCCCAGTTCGCGACGTCGGCCGAGCGCGTGGGTCCGGTGCAATCGGGGCCGGCGGGCTATCCCGTGCCGTATCCGCCGATGTCGCCCAAGCATCTGTTTCACTTCATCATTCGCTACGAAGGCGAAGGGATCATCGATTCGAACGTGGTGAAGTTCGCGAAGGCGATGAGCAATGGTTCGGGCTCGTCGTCGTGTTCGCCGTCGAACATGCCGTCGCTCTCGAATATGCCGATCCCGGCCGCGATGGGAACGGTCCTCGGCTCGACGGGCCATTCGCAGCCGATGTTGGAGGTGGTAGGTGGAACCCGTGCCGGAACGTGGACGTCGCCGCGGACGATGCCCGCCGCCGAGCCGGTTCCGCTTCCGTCGCCACAAGCCCCAGCGCCGTCGAATGCCGCGCCCGCCGCGCCGCCGCCGCCGCCGCCGTACCCAACAGCGCCGCCGGCGACACCGATCCCCGGCACCTTGAAGTAAAATCGAAACGCCATTCGCAAAACGCGCAAGCGACGGGACGCCCTTCCGTCGCTTGCGCGTTTTGCATTGCGCGTCGTCGTCAACGCACTCCTGGAAATCCGCCGAGAAATCTGGCCGATCCGACGCGGCATGGAGATTTCCCTGGTAGACCCGCGAACGGGCTTTGCACAAAAACAAACGGATGAGGTGAACCACGGGGAACACGGGGGTCACGGGGAAAAGCCAACAAAGTTTCTAAACGAGGCCGTGCCTTGGATTTCTGTGACTACCTGGGAGCGATTCCCCCGTGTCCCCCGTGCCCCCCGTGGTTCAAAACGGTGTTGAACGTCCTTGCGGGTCGCATATCGATTGATACGCGTCAAGCCTCAGCATGGGGCTTCGCATATCGACCATTCTTAACGGAGGTGCAGCGATGACGGGAGTGATTCGGCGAAGCGTGAACAACTTGTTGGCCTTGGCTCTGGTCTTGACGGCATTCGTCGCCCCGGTCAGGGCGCAATCACGCAATGATCTACGGGACGTGGATCTGGACCTGGGCGATCTGAAAAAGTTAGTCGTGCCGGCGGGGAACGAGGTTAACTATATTGCGTACGCCGAGGGCGTGCAAATCTACCGATGGAACGGCACGGCCTGGGCCTTCGTGGCGCCCGAGGCAGTGCTGTACTCCGGCCAAGGAAAAATCGGCATCCATTACGCCGGCCCGACGTGGGAAAGCAACAGCGGCAGCTACGTCGTCGGCTCGGTCATGGATAAGGCCACGCCGGACCCCGACGCCATTCCCTGGCTGAAGCTCAAGGCGGTCACCAGCGAGGGGCCCGGCATCTTCCACCGTGTCACCTATATTCAGCGCCTGTTCACGACCGGCGGGCTCGCCCCCGCCGAGCCCGGCGACTTCGTGGGCGACGAGGAGCGCGTGCCTTACACGGCGTGGTATGTGTTCTACCGAACGGACAAGTAACGATTGCGAATAGTGGATGAATCGTGACCGGCGACTCGCAACTGCATCCGCGAATGACAAGTAATAGTCGCTCCAAATTGCATTGCGCTTGTCAAGGTTTTTACCCCGAAGGGGTTGCATCCCAAAGCCCAGGGTCGCGCAGCGCACCCTGGGAAAGTTCGTCCAATGTTGAAACTACCCCGAAGGGGTTGCATCAAAAGACTGTAACCGCCCGTGATGCAACCCCTTCGGGGTAGTCTAATCGGATATTGCTTGACCCAGGGTGCGCTGCGCGACCCTGGGCTTTGGGATGCAGCCCCTTCGGGGCAAATGCACTGCGATACCACACCGCTTGGAACTACTGAGTGTCGTTTGACGAATGACGAAAGAAGCACGAAGGCCGAATGCCGAAATCAACGCGAACAGTGTTGTTCGACATTCGGACTTCGTCATTCCTTCGTCATTCGTGTTTCGACATTCGTCATTTACCTGGCATCCAATCGCAAGAACGTCGCGCCCACGTCGTAGAAGCCTTCCTGAATCAATGAGCAACGCACGACACGGCTGCGGACGCGGAACGCCTCGCGATTCGTCGGCGATGGAAAGATGATCGTCACTTCCCCCGGCAACGGTTCCTGAGCGATCAAGGCGAGGCCCCCCTTCGAAAGATCGCGCGCGTAAGCGACGATCAGTTCCGGCCGGCCGTCGATTTGAATGGCGACGCGCTCCGTAAACACGACGCGCGGATGCACCCGCTTGTCGTGCGACGGCACCGTCTTCGCATGATACGCGTCGAGGATGCCCGCCACCGCTTGATGCACCGCTTCCATTTGCGGCGACCCGGACGGCGGCGGCACGGATGACGGATCCGCCGGCGCGAGCGGTTCGACAAACTGACAGCCCAGTTCCATGCCATTCGCTCCCAGTGGTCGCGAATGCTTCACTTCCGCGGGAATGTGCACCACGCCGCGATCGGTCGGCACGCCGATCAGAAGTTTCGCCGACGTGGCCAACTGCCGCTGCAACAGCGCGATGCCGTGCTCCGATAAATCGCGCGACACGGCTTCGTAACTTTCACCCCACGCCGGCGCGCCGTCGGCGCCGATCGGCGTCACCTGGAACGGCGCGACGATTGGCACGCGCGCATCCTTGCGTCGCTCCGTGCCGGAGTTGCGATCGAGCCGCATGATGACGCGCCGACCTCCCTGCGTGAAGCGCACGTCGTCGAGAAGCGATTTCATCATCAAGATGCCGCGGCCGCTCGTCATTTGCAGATCGGGGTCGTCGCTCAGACAGCGCGCCAGCACATGGTCCACGTCGAAGCCATTGCCTTGATCGGTGATGATCCAGTGGCACGTTTCGCCGTCGTAATCGACGACGATGTCCACCGTGCGGCTCGCGAGATTGGGATCGGCCGCCCGTTGCGCCAGCGCGGCGGCGAACGCATCGGGCTCCTGGCGCTTGAGATCGGAATTCAATTCGAGATTGCCGTGCAACAGCGCATTGGAGATCGCCTCATGAAGGGCAACGAGCAATTTGCCGGAGCGCTTTTGGTGACACGCGCCGCTCATCACGGCCTTCGTGCGCAGGAATTCGACGGTCGGCTCGATCCAGTTCGGCAAGCTCGGGATCGTGAGGTGGGTGCGTTCGGCGACGATTTGCGACGGCAGCAGCGGCGTGTCGGAGGATTCAGACATTGGCAGCAACTTTCCAACAATAGTTGCAATCGTACATCTGCTGAATTGTGCGTTACAGACGGCCCAAATGCAAGCAAGGCGAGGCAATGTACTCATCACGCTCCGCGTGATGATTTTCGGCGTGTTCGCAGACGAAACGTTTTGGACTCCGCCCAACGACATCACGCGGAGCGTGATGAGTACATTGGCCGCCGGTAGTTTCCTTACAATCGGCATATTGAGCACATTCAGATCGCCTTATCATGAAGTTCACCATTGCTCCGTTTTTTTCATTAGTGAACGAATCCCGGCTGCGGGTACAATCGACCCTGCGTGCAATAGTCGCACTCCTCACACCCATCCCAGGCCAGGCCGGAACGAAGCGGCATCGAGTTGGCTCATGAATTCCAGCACCTGGACGCGTGCCCTGTTCGAAGCGATCGACGACGCCGTCTTCGTGCACGACGATCAAGGCAACATCCTGGAAGCGAACCCCGCTGCCTGCCGCCGGCTCGGCTACACGCGCGACGAACTCTTGCATCTCAACACGCGCGACATCGACGATCCCGAATTCGCCGCCGGCTTTGCCAATCGCCTCAGCTCGCAACTGGAAACCGGCGGCATGCGCTGCGAGGGCGTGCATCGCGCCAAGGACGGCCGACGCATCGATGTGGACATCAATACGTCCTCGGTCCAGCTTGACGGCAAGCCCGCGGTGCTGGCGGTCATGCGCGACATCACGCAGAAGAAAAAAACACTTGAAGCGCTCGGCAAACAAAGCCAGCTATTGCAATCGATGCTCGACAGCATGTCGGACGCGGTCGTCGTTGCGGACGCCGATGAACGGATTGTGCTGTTCAATCCGATGGCGGAGCGCATCTTCGGCCACGGCCTGTTGCAAAACGATTTCACGCTCTTTCAGGTAGATCGAACCACGCGCGTCAAGGAGTTTCCGACGGCCCGCTGCGTTCGCGGCGAATCGTTCGACGGCGTCGAATGGTTCGTGCGCCACGCCGAAGCGCCGGATGGTCTGTGGATCAGTGCCGCCGGCCGGCCGTTGCGTGAACGTGACGGCACGCTCAAGGGCGGCGTCGTGGTTTGTAACGATATCTCCGAACGCAAACATGTCGAGAAGCAACTGCGCGATTCGCGGGCGCTTTACGAATCCCTCGTCCAATCGTTGCCGCAAAATATCTTCCGCAAGGACCGCGACAGCCGGCTCACCTTCGGCAACGATCGCTATTGCGCGAGCTTGAAACGGCCGCTCTCCGAGCTTCTCGGCAAGACCGATTACGATCTTTTCCCCGCGGAGACGGCACGCAAATACATTCGCGACGATCAGCAAATCATTCGCACCGGCCACGCGCTCGACACCATCGAAGAGCACTACCTCCCCGACGGCAAACGCCTGTATGTGCACGTCGTCAAGACGCCGGCCTACAACGCGGAAAACGAAATCATCGGCGTGCAGGGAATTTTCTGGGACGTGACGCAGGAAGTGCTCGCCCATGAAGCGGTCGCCAATTCGGAGAAACGCTATCGCCAGTTGACCGAGGCGACGATGGACGGCATCGTCGTCATCGACGCCACCGGCAACATTGTCCTCTTTAACCCCGCCGCCGAGCGCATGTTCGGCTATCAAGCGGGCGAGGTGCTCGGCACGGCGGTGGACGTGCTCATTCCCGAAGGCTTCGGCGATCCGCAGTCGGAAAGCGCGATCTTGGCGATTCAGGCGCGCGACAAAGAAAAACTCGGCACGCCGCAAGAATGCGACGGCTTCCGCAAGGACGGCAGCGAGTTCCCGATTGAAATCGCCCTGAGCTTGCTGACCGAGCCGGGCGACGTCAATCACGGCAACCGCCGGCCGACGCAGATTCTCGCCGCCATACGAGACGTCACCGAACGCAACAAAATGCGTTCCGTTTTGGTGCAAAACGAAAAGCTGGCGTCGATCGGTCTGTTGTCCGCCGGCGTGGCGCATGAGATCAACAATCCGCTCGCTTACGTGGCGAACAATCTCGTCGTGCTGGAGCGCGATTGCTCCGGTTTGCTTCGCCTGATCGATCTGTATGAACGCGCCGGGCCGCCCGCCAACTCCGAAATCGCGGAGCGCGTTCGCGATGAGGTTGAAACGACCGATCTCGCCTACGTCAGGGCGAACATGGCGCGCGTCCTGGCGCGCACGCGCGACGGCATCGAGCGCGTCACGCGCATCGTGCATTCGCTTCGCGGCATGGCGCGCACCGACGCGCCGCGCCGTCAGGAAACGCGCATCCCCGACCTCGTCAACAGCAGCCTGGAAATCCTCTACGGCAAGTACAAACGCCTGGGCGTCGTAGTCGAGCAGCGGCACGATCCGAACCCGTCCGTCTCCTGCGTGCCGACGCAAATCAGCCAGGTCGTCCTCAATTTGCTCGTCAACGCGTTTCAGGCGATCGAAGCCGCAGGTCGCGCCGACGGCCGCATTGAGGTGCGCACCGTACGCCGACCGGGCGATTTTTTGATAGAAATCCAGGATAACGGCGCCGGCGTCAAGGCGGAGCATCTGCCGCGGCTCTTTGATCCCTTCTTCACCACCAAGGACGTCGGCGAAGGAACCGGCCTCGGGCTGTCGATCTCGCACCACATCGTCTCGGCGCACGGCGGCAAGATCGAGGTCGAATCGACGCCGAATGTGGTGACGTGCTTCCGCGTTTTTTTGCCGCTTGAGGAAAAGGCATGACACGGTGGCGGCAAGATTGAAATCTTGCCGATTTACGCCCATTCATGGCTTTGCACAATAACACGGAATTCAAATCTCACGCAAAGGCGCCAAGGCGCAAAGAAAGGAGAAATCACTCTTAATCCAAGCGCAAATCAGATTCTTCTTTGCGTCTTTGCGTCTTTGCGTGAGATTTAGTTCGCGTTTTAGTGCAAAGTTCCAATTCACGGCAAGATTTCAATCTCGCCGCCACATTGGGTTATCGTCGGGAATTCAGCCATGTCTAACGCAAAAAAACACGCTCTCCTGGTGGTCGATGACGAGATGGACGTATGCGACTCGGTGCATGATCTTTTGCGCCGCGAGTTCAAGGTGCTCAAAGCCCGCAGTGCCGAGGAAGGCCTGAAGCTGATGCGCGAGAACGAAGTGCACATCATCATGACCGATCAGCGCATGCCGAAGGTCTCCGGCGTCGAGCTGCTCCGCTCGATTCGCGTCGGCCATCCGCAGGCGATTCGATTGTTGTTCACAGGCTACGCGGACCTTGACGCTGTCATCGCGGCGATCAACCAGGGCCACATTTTCAAGTTCTTGAAAAAACCGTGGCGGCCCGAGGACCTGGAAGAAGCCGTGCGGGAAGCGGCCGTCGAGTACGAACGGATCGTCGAGCAGGCCGAAACTTTGGAGAAGCTGCGCGTCGAATTGCAACACCTGCGCGATCGCATTACCGCGTTGGAGAAGGAAGTGGAGCGGCTGCGCAAGGGTTAACAAAAAGACAGAACCACAGATGGACACAGATCAACACAGATGGGAAAGAGGCCGGTGATTTTGCTTCCCTGTATTATCTGTGTTGATCTGTGTTCATCTGTGGTTCATTCAATCGCCGAAGTTCGTGCCGACGCGCCGCGACGCGCGAATGAGCGGATGATCGAGCGGCACGAGTTTCGTGCGGCCGGCGATCTTTTCTAACGGGATGCCCGTCACCTCGGCGCCTTTCAAGCTGACCATCATGTTGTAACGGCCTTCGGATAACATCTCGGCGGCGTAGGTGCCGAAGCGGGTTGCGAGCACGCGGTCGAACGGCGTCGGCACGCCGCCGCGCTGCAGATGGCCGAGCACCGTCACGCGCGTGTCCATGCCGAGGCGGCGGCTGATTTGCTTGGCGACGCTGATGCTGACGCGGCCGTCGGATTCTTCCTCGCGGCTGTGGCTGGGTTCCTTTTTCTTCTTCTTGACCTTTTTCTTTTTCTTCGGATCGTCATCATCGTCGTTGTTCTTCTTGGCCAGCGCCCCCTCGGCGACGGCGACGATGCTGAACCACTTGCCGCGCCGGCGGCGTTCGGTCAAGTGCTGGCAGATGCTGTCGATGTCGTAGGGAATCTCCGGGATGAGGATGATGTCCGCTCCGCCCGCCAACCCCGCCGTCAGCGCGAGCCAGCCGGCGTTGTGGCCCATCAGCTCGATGATCATGACGCGCAGGTGCGCCTCCGCTGTCGAGTAAAGCCGATCGATCGCCTGCGCCGCGTACGTCACCGCGGAATCGAAGCCGAACGTGATGTCGGTCTCGACGATGTCGTTGTCGATCGTCTTCGGCAAGCCGATGACGTTGAGGCCATGCTTGGTCAGGGCGTGCGCGACCTTGTGCGTGCCGTTGCCGCCCAGGCAGACGAGGCAATCGAGGCCGAGGCGATTATAAGTCTCGACGGCGCGTTGCGTCATGTCGATCGATTCGCCGTTGGGCAGCGGCATCTTGTGCGGCTTCTCGCGACTGGTGCCGAGGATGGTGCCGCCCATCGACAGGATGCCGGAAACGTCTTGAAGATGCAGCACGCGGGCGTTGTTTTCGACGAGGCCGCGAAAACCTTTTTCGATGCCGATGACTTCGATGTGAAAGTCACTCATTGCGGGCTTGGCGACGCCGCGAATCGCCGCGTTGAGTCCTGGGCAATCGCCGCCGCTGGTGAGAATTCCGATGCATTTGGCGCGCGTCACGGGCATCCTTGGTCCTTTCGTTCTGTCAATGGAATGCGGCAGGAGATTGTTTTATGAGCCGATGTGAAGAGTCTCAAGCGAAGTTAGCCGGACGCGCCAGCGACGGAGCGTTTGCACGTGCTCCGTCGCTTGCTAACTCTGGATGTCTTGCGAACCGGTGTGGCGATCGCGCTCCGGCGCGATGCGTGTTTCCGCAGGTCGCGCCGCTGGTGAGAACGCGCCTTGCAGGCACGCCGCGAGCAGGTCCAGCTCGTCCGACAATCGTTTTTCATCGCCGTACGTGCTGATTTGCAGCCAACTGCCGCACGTCATGGTGCAGACACACGTGCCGAGATCGTCGTTAAGCATTCGAATTCGCACCTGCGTCGGCACTTTGCGGATATCGAACGTATAAAGGGCATGCCAATGACTGCCGCGGACGTAAATGAAATCCTCTGCGTCATCGGCGGACCGCGCGAATCCATACCGGTCGGCCCAAAGATCGAGTCGCGCCAGGATTTCCGCCTTCGAATGGGTGCCGCTCTCGACGAGTCGCTTCGTGGTTACGTGCATTGGAAAACGCATAGCGACCCTCCGACACCACATGTTCCACATGATGGGACCACACGTCAACGATGCTCCGTGCTACGAATGGTCAGAATCTTTGTTTCCTGCGCAAATTATCAAGCGCTGAAATCTCGCGCTGTTAAACACAAATCCAACAAGGATTTGCGATGCTGGTCTCTGCGTTCTCTGCGTCTCTGCGTTTCTAAATTGGATGCCCTTCACAGACGGTACGGCATGCCCTTTTTAGAAACGCAGAGGCGCAGAGAACGCGGGGAGTTTCTGATTGTGAACCAAGCCCTCCGCTTCGAATTGGAAATGACTGCGCCGTGTCATCGAGGTTGCAGAACCTTTTCCCCGAATTCTACCCCGCCGTCGTTGAAACGGGAACGCGCTCTTGCGCCGGCGTTTTTCTAATGACGTCCGTCGATTCATGAGAACGGCTTAGTAATAACCCCCTTGCTTTCCAAACGGAGTCGGCTCTAATGGTGAGGGTACTGGTCAACCCACATCAAGTCCCATGTGTTGTTCTGATCCGTGCGGAAGCGCTTGCTTCCGTTTTGCAATGTCGCTTCACCTTTCAATGGGAGGACATTTCCATGAATCGACTTTACTTATGTTTTTTGGCGGCGCTCGCGCTCGGTTGCGTCGTCGCCGGCCAAAGCTGGTCGGATCAAGCCGAGGATGAGGCCGCGATCCGCAAAGGCATCGATTCCTATGTCGCCGCGTACAACAAACGCGACGCCAAGGCGCTGGCGGCGCACTGGTTGCCCGAAGCGGTGTACATCGACTCCGATACCGGCAAACGCTACGTCGGTCGCGCGGCCATCGAAAAACACCTCACCGAGTCGCTCAAGGACAACAAGGACACCAAATTGAGCGTGGCCGTCGAATCGATCCGCTTCATCTCGCCCAACGTCGCGGTCGAGCAGGGCACCGCCACGACGGTCGGCCTGGCGAAGGAACCGGTCAAGAGCAACTACACGGCGATCCACATCAAGCGCGAAGGAAAGTGGCTGTTGGATCGCATCACCGAGGAAGAGGCGCTCACGCTCGTCGCTCCTTATGACAAGCTCAAGGAGCTGGATTGGTTGATCGGCTCCTGGATCGATTCCGACGATGACAAAGCAAACGCCGTTGAAATCCAATGCAAGTGGGCCAAGAATCACAACTTTATCGTCCGCACGTTCAGCGTCTGGTCGAAGGACCAGATCACTTCATCCGGCGTGCAATTCATCGGCTGGGATCCGTCGGCCAATCAGATCCGGTCCTGGGTGTTCGATTCGGACGGCGGTTTTGGCGAAGGACTCTGGACCAAGAAAGGCAAATCCTGGCACATTCACAGCAAAGACACGCTGCCGAATGGTCTGCATGCGTCGGCGGTGAACATCCTCACGCAAGTGGACAAGAACCAATTCACGTGGCAATCCACCGACCGGCACGCGGCCGGCGAACTGTTGCCAAACACGGTCGCGGCGACGGTCGTCCGCAAGCCCGCGGATGAGTAACCATGGCGAGCGTGGTGGCACAACCTTCATCTTCAAAAGAGGCATCATCATGAAACGGCATATTGTCCTATTGGCAATAACAACGGCGGCGTTGATCTTTTGCGCCAACGATCTGATCGGCGGTCGTCGCGGCGGCGGCGGCGGCGGTGGACGCGGCGGCGGAGTTGGCGGCGGCGGCGGCGCCCGGCCGGCTGGCGGCGGTGGCGTATCTCGGCCCAGTGGACCCGTCGGCGGCGGCGGTGGCGTATCTCGGCCCAGTGGACCTGTCGGCGGCGGTGGCGGCGTGTCCCGGCCCAGTGGACCCGTCGGT
>Ga0105340_1001564_pt1 | contig 10154 bp, 13 predicted proteins | sample EasRivMeERMLT700_FD_89676 | JGI IMG/M metagenome (GOLD analysis project Ga0105340, IMG submission 89676) | Soil microbial communities from meander-bound floodplain in the East River, Colorado, USA - East River MetaG ERMLT700 | ecosystem: Environmental > Terrestrial > Soil > Floodplain | place... | reverse complement strand
CGACGATCTGAAGGATGATAATGCTGAGCGAACTGCTAGGGACAATCACTAATTTTACGAAGCATAATTCTTCGCTTATTTCTTCTGTTGCTGCTGGTATCGGAACCATAGCTACGGCATATTTGACTGGGCGTGCCTCTTTCAGTGCGGCAAGAGTAATCAGACAGGATGAGCAGTATAATGGAACTACCTATGAATCCGAAAGAGCCCAACTGTGGGGACGAATCAAGCTCGTCTGGCGATATTACGTTCCCCCCGTACTCCTCGGAGCTTCGACGATCTTCGCCATCGCTGGGGCAAATCGGCTCGCAGCTAGGAAGATCATCGCTGCTCAATCTCTCGTCGCGGTCTCTCAACGATCATTCGCTGAGTATCGAGACAAGATTGTTCAAGAGTTCAGTGCACGTAAGGATCAGTCCATTGTCGATAAGGTGGTCGCTGACAAGATAGCACAGAATCCACCTCCTGCGACACTGATATCTGGCCCGGGTGCGGTCTTGTGCTGCGAGTTGCTTACGATGCTATATTTCTTGAGTGATGTGGAGACGCTTCGCAAGGCAATGAACGATCTGAACGCGCTATTGCTCAGGCAAGACTATGCAACGTTGGATGAGTGGTATTGGCGTATTGGTCTTCAGAACACGACACAAGCACCGCACATTGGGTGGACCTCAGACAAGTTGATGGAGTTGATATTCTCAGCGGCTTTGACTGAAGATAGCCGTCCGTGTATGGCGTTCGATTACAACTACATTCAGCCGATATAGGAGATAGATATGCTACGAATCCTGAAGCGCGTTGCATACTCCGTTGGGTTCGGAGTCTTGGTCACGAACGCGGTGTACAAGATCAAGCCAAGTTGGTACCAAGATGGCGATAAGTGGACTCTCAAGTTGATGTTCACGCCAAGGTGGACGTCTGAGTAGTACTTCGTACAAATCGCAGCCGCTATAATGAGAAGAAGGAGGGAACAAATGATTGGAATGTTTGGACGGAGCGAGGAAAACCCGCTACCGGTCATACACCAATTTATTTCTGTGGTCATAGTGGCTGTGGTTGAGTTGGCTGCTAGCATCCTGACAAAGAAGGCCTATATCAAGGCATTCAAATTCTTTTCTAAGCGGAAGCGAGGATAGATGCTTATTCGACCCATCACCTACGAGAACTTCGATGGTGAGACCGTAACGGAAAATTTCCACTTCAATCTTAGCAAGAGCGAGATTATAGAGCTTCAGGTTTCCTACAAGGAAGGCTTGGAAGCTGCTCTTGCTCGAATTATCAGAACAAAAGATCAGAAGCAACTGGTCGAAGAGTTCAAGCGCATTATTCTTTTGTCTTATGGAGAGAGATCTGAGGACGGAAAGAGGTTCATAAAGAACGACGAACTTCGAGAGGCATTCTCTCAGACTGCTGCATACGATTCTCTGTTCATTGAGCTTGCTACAGATGATACGGCTGCTGCGGAATTCATCAAGGGGATAATCCCGAAGGACTTTGCAAAGGAAGTAGAGAAGCAAGAGGTTGCCGTCCTAACTACCCCACAACTGTAAGGGAAGGGTATGGATTATCAGAGTAATTCGGACAAGAGCAAGGAAGAGAAGGGCGACAAGCAGATCTCCAAGGTAGTAACTGGAGAAGTAATTCGAAAGCCTGAATCCTTTGGGCGGAAGTTCAGGAACGTATTCTTCGGCGGTGACGTTAAGACTGCCGGTCGGTTTGTCGCAGCTGATGTTATTTTACCAGCCGTACGAGACTTGCTTGTGGACGCAATCGTCAATGGTGCGAAGGGCGTTATATATGGTGACTCGACATTTCGTAGACGCACAGCAGAGAATCGTTCGATCATTCGATACGATAATCCGGATAGAAGGGCGTTCAGAGAGCCCCGTGAGACGATAGTCAGCGGACTAACCAACACTCGTCGTGGGTTATTGCCGGATCAGCCCGCGTTTCGGCAGAGAGAAAGGTCCGAGCATCAGGATCTTATCTTGTCGAGAAGACAGGACGCCGAAGTCGTTGTCGAACGTCTGATCGATATCATCGACAAATTTGAAGTTGCTTCGTTGGCAGATCTTTATGATCTGGTTGGCCTTAGATCTACTGCGGTAGATAACAAGTGGGGCTGGACATCGTTGAACAATGTAGAGATCCGTCAAATCCGAGACGGATACTTTATCGATCTTCCACCAGTAGAACCTATCTGAAAGGGCCGATAGATGAACAATCTTCTCATGAAGGCAGTTCCGAAAGCCATTCTCGGTACTGTTGCCAGACAGGCTCTTGTGGCGAAGAAGAACTCCCCTCATATCTTCTTCGGTCTTGGTGTGATCGGGACGGTTGCGAGTACGTTCCTAGCTTGCCGCGCAACAGTGAAGCTCCCAGAGAAGCTTGAGGAGATAAACAAGGAAATCGAGGCGAACAAGCTCCTTCGTGAACTTCCGGCAGATCGTGAAAGCCCGGAGGCTCATCTTGAGGAGCTGCACCACCACATCGACACGTTGCACGTCTACGGACGATCGGCTGTTAAGATCGTGCTCTTGTACGCACCGGCAGCAATTCTCGGTACGGCTTCGATCGCGATGCTAACCAGCTCTCACATCCAGATGGCGCGTCGTCAGTCTGCCCTCATGGCCGCGTACGCCGGGGTCCAAGAGTTCCTGGAGAAGTACCGGAACCGAGTGCGGGAAGAGGTGGGTGAAGAGAAGGAGCTTGCGTTGTATCATGGCTCCTCCACGGAATTGGTTCAAACACGTGACGGAGAGATCGTAGAGGCGAGGGTTGTTAACCCGCTTCATATTTCTCCATATGCGAAGTTCTTTGATGAATATTCGCCGAATTGGGTTCGGAATCCAGAGTACAACCGCGTATTCCTGGATGTTCAGCAAGCATATGCGAACCACCGTCTTGTTTCGATGGGTCACGTTTTTCTGAACGAAGTGTACGACATGATCGGAGTGCCAAGGACGAAGGCTGGAGCTGTTGTCGGATGGATCAAGGGTGGAGACGGAGACGACTACGTCAGCTTTGGTGTATATGATGCATGGAACTCCCGGTTTGTTAATGGGTCTGAGCCAAGCATATTGCTCGATTTCAATGTTGACGGCGTGATCTACGACAAGATCTAGGAGGCGACATGGAACTTCCTGACGAAGTAATGATTCCTGAAGTAACGATCCCAGAGGTGAGGGTTTCGAGGAACATAGCATTTCCCGTAGTCGTAGGAGTTATCGCCTTAGGCGTAGGAGTAGGTGTCGGATATGTCCTCGGAAAACTCAGAAACAAACGGCCTTACTTCCAGGGAACGGAATCTAGTGATACAGATTCTCCGACTGAGGGCGGAGAAGAAGGGGCTAGAGACAAAACTGCGACACGAGCAGCACAAGAGGTATATGGCCCAGGTGGTGGCCCAAAATCTCTTGATTCACAGCTCGAGTTTACTTTTGACGGAGGAAGAGAGGGACTGGACGATATCCGCCATCCAGAGGGCGCTTCGAGTCATAGGGCCGGTGGACAAACGTCTTTGGCCAGAGAAGAAACCATCGGAGATACTCTTGGACTTGAAGTTGAAAAAGATGAAAGAAGAGTAGAGCGTTGGAACTATCGGGATGCTGACGTGTGGGTTCAAAGTGAAGAAGCACAGAACAGAACGCCAAATCGTCCTTATGTGATCCATGTGAGTGAATATTCGAGTAACGAATCGGATTATCCGCATGAAGAGCTTATGTATTATGTGAAAGATGATGTTCTTTGTGCGAAGGACGGTTCGGTCTTATATAACCGTAACGATTATGGACTATTGCTCTTTGGACATGGTTCAGAAGATGAGAATCTCGTCTATGTTCGCAACGAAAAGCTTGAATGCGAATACGAGATATACCGTCTCGACGAGCATTACGGCGTAGAGGTCCTAGGCTACGACGAAGAGATAACGCATAGTAGAGGACACAAGCCGCGTAAAGGTAAGCAACATCCGAAGTTCAGACAGGAGTAGACAATGTTATGGGCTCTCGAAGAGGAGTATTTTCGATGGCTCTGCGCTAAGGTGATGCATCCGGTTCCAAACCCGACACCATCTTTGACGCATTGGAAGCTGCTGCAGATTCTTCACCGGATCGAGTTTGTGTGGCTTATATCTGGTGATGATAACAGAGTGGCAGATGGCTTGGAGCTTAGAGACGACTTCATATTCGAGTCCAGAACGATGTACCCAAGGCATAGTGTAAAATCAATAGCTGGGTGTTCGGTTCTCGAAATGTTGATCGCCTTTGCATATCGGACCGAGTTCATGACGGATATAGGGTTCAGGACTTGGTTCTGGAGATTCCTAGAGAACCTTGGGCTTTGTGAACTGAACGATGCTGCAGATATCGATCCCGCAGACGTCGAGGAAATTCTTGACCGATTTATTTGGCGGACTTACGAACATAACGGGAAGGGAGGGTTATTTCCGTTAACTAGACCCCATACTGATCAAAGAGACGTCGAAGTCTGGTATCAGTTTGCGGAGTATCTTAGAGGGCAATAAGGGAGGGGGTTTTGTGGATTTCTGTAAAATCAGAATTAAGGATGCTAAAGGCACCCCACAAGTATATCCCGACTGGATTGTTGATACCTTTGATGACTTAATGGTTAGAGGTGGTGCATTTTATGCTGTTTGGGACCAAGAGCAAGGCATGTGGTCTCAGAACGAATTTGATGTTCGGCGACTTGTAGATCAAGGTCTACGTGAGTTCGTCGAGGACGCTAAGAAAAATGGCGACGTCTTTGACCCGCTTTATAGCAGGGACTTCAACTCAGGTACGTGGGAGAAGTTTAACAAGTATATCCGAAACCTACCACATAATGGAAACTTCCATCAGTTGGATGAATGTCTGACGTTCGCTAACTCGAAGGTTGGTAAGAAGGACTACGCCAGCAAAAGGCTCCCATATGCACTCGAACCAGGAAGAACCGACGCATGGGATGAATTGCTTAGTGTGCTATACGCTCCTGATGAGCGAGATAAAATCGAGTGGTCTATCGGGGCGATTGTCTCCGGAGACTCTAAGTGGCTACAGAAGTTCCTGGTATTTTATGGAGCACCGGGTACGGGCAAGTCCACTGTCATCGATATATTTGAGAAGTTATTTGAGGGGTACGTAACGACGTTCGAGGCACGCGCCCTGACGAGCAACTCGGGTACGTTTGCGATGGAGACGTTCGAGAAGAACCCTCTCGTGGCTCTTCAACATGACGGGGATCTCTCAAGGATCGAAGACAACACACGTCTGAACTCCATCGTCGGGCATGACTTGATGAACATGAACGTCAAGTACAGGTCCGCGTACAGCATCCGTCCCAACGCGTTTTTGATAATTGGCACGAACAAGCCCGTGAAGATTGCTGACGCCAAAGCGGGGAATACACGCAGATTGATTGACGTACACCCAACTGGTGTGAAAATCGAACCAAATCGGTACCATATTTTGGTCGAAAACGTCAATTATGAGCTTGGTGCAATAGCATATAAGTGCCTTCAGCGGTATCGAGAGATGGGGAAGTTCTATTACGAGAACTATATTCCCACAAAGATGATGATGCTGACCGACACCTTCTACAACTTCGTAGAGGCACACTTTGACATATTCAAGTCTCAAGACGCTATACAGTTAAAGTACGCCTGGGATTTGTACAAGCTACATTGCGAAGAGTCGAACATCATGAAACGCCTTCAGCATCATGAGGTTCGGAATGAACTTAGCAATTACTTCGACGAATTCCACGAGCGTCATTTCATCGGAGACAAGGAGTATAGGAGTGTGTATGTCGGATTCAGAGGACTCCCAGAACAAGGACCAACGCCGTTCGTACCGGATACTTCGTACGTTATTGAACTATCCGATTTTGATGAGGATCTCCATCCATCTGCTTTTAACACTGCTTATCCGGATCAGCCGGCGCAGGAAGCAACGTCAAATGGCGTCCCGCCTCTTAAGTGGGGAAACAACGCTACCACCTTGGCAGACGTCGACACCACCAGATTACACTTCGTAAAGGTTCCTGAGCAGCACATTGTTATCGATTTCGATTTAGTAGATGAGGATGGAGAGAAAGACCTGGAGCTGAATATTGAACGAGCCTCAAGATTGCCCCCCACCTACACGGAACTCAGCCGTAGCGGGAAAGGGCTTCATCTTCATTATGTGTATACTGGAGATGTGCATGATCTTGATTCTGTGTTTGATGTGGGTATTGAAATAAAGACTCTCTTGGGTGATAGTTCGCTTCGGCGTATGCTTACTAAGTGCAACAATCTTGATATTGCTACTCTCAATGGCGGTCTTCCCACCAAGGAGAAGCGGATGCTCGAGACGAAAAGTATTCAAAGCGAAAAGGGTCTTCGAGATCTCATTGACAGGAACCTCCGAAAGGAGATCCATCCGGGCACAAAGCCTTCCATCGATTTCATCGCCCATATTCTTGAAACGGCGTTCGACGATGGTCTGGCATATGATCTCCAGGATATGAAGCCCGTCGTCTTGACGTTTGCTGCACGAAGCACACATCACTCGACTGAGTGTATTCGCGTAGTTCAAACGATGAAGTTCGTCGGCAAGAGCAACATGCCCGAGGCAAGAGAAGATGGGGAAGAACCTCTGACGTTCTTCGACGTTGAGGTATATCCTAATCTCTTCATCGTGTGTTGGAAGTACGCAGAATCGGATACTGTCGTACGGATGGTCAACCCAACAGCTGACGAAATAGCCCCCCTGTTCAAGAAGAAGTTGGTCGGATTCAATAACAGACGATATGACAACCATATTCTATACGCCAGGTATATGGGATACTCGATCGAAGAACTGCACGACCTTAGTCAACGAATTATTAATGCTGGATACAACAACTCCTGGGGCCTTTTTGGAGAAGCTTTTCACATCTCATACGCAGACATATTCGACTTCAGCTCAAAGAAGCAGGGGCTGAAGAAGTTTCAGATCGAACTCGGCATTCACCATCTCGAGCTGGATCTTCCTTGGGATCAGCCAGTTCCAGAAGGTCAATGGGGTAAGGTCGAGGATTACTGCGTGAACGACGTAATCGCAACGGAGGCTGTCTTTGAGTCAAGGAAGCAAGATTTCGTAGCTAGGCAGATATTAGCGGAGCTGTCCGGGCTATCGGTGAATCACACGACGCAGAACCATACTGCGAAGATTCTCTTTGGGGATGACAAGAAGCCCCAGAGTAAATTCGTGTACACCGACCTGAGCGAGCAGTTTCCTGGTTATGAGTTTGATGGTAAGGAGAGTCGTTACTGTGGTGAAGTCACAGGTGAGGGTGGTTACGTATATTCCGAGCCGGGTTACTACACGAACGTCGCGTTATTGGACGTGGCGAGTATGCATCCGACGAGTATCGAGTTGCTTAATCTATTCGGCCCATACACCGTCAACTTCAGCGCTCTCAAAGAAGCACGGATGGCGATCAAACATAAGAATTATGAACGCGCCAGGGGCCTACTTGGTGGTAAGCTCACTCAGTTTCTTGGAGATGCTGAAGACGACGAAGCTGGCGCTGAAGCATTGTCGTACGCTCTCAAGATCGTCATCAATATCGTATATGGACTTACAAGTGCTCGTTTTGAGAATTCGTTCAGAGATGTGCGAAATCGCGACAACATCGTAGCGAAGCGTGGCGCGTTGTTCATGATCGATCTTAAGCGGGCAGTGCAGGCAAAGGGCTTTGTGGTAGCCCATATCAAAACCGACTCCATAAAAATCCCCGGGGCAACTCCCGAAATAATCGATTTCGTAATAGACTTCGGAAAGAGGTATGGCTATGAGTTCGAACACGAGACGACGTACGAAAAGTTCCTCCTCATCAATGATGCGGTATATATTGCTCGGTCCCCTTCTGGGGCGTGGACGGCGGTCGGCGCGCAATTCCAGCACCCGTATGTCTACAAAGAGCTCTTCTCCCATGCGGATCTCGTCTTTGATGACCTATGCGAAGTTAAGAATGTTACTCAGGGGGCAATGTACCTGGGTGGATTTGACGATGCTATGGACCTGTCCGACCTGCGGCACGTGGGAAGAACGGGAAGTTTCATGCCTGTTAGACATGAGGGAGCGTCACTTTGGCGAGTTAAGGATGGTAAGAGATACCACGTTGCCGGGACCAAAGGATACATCTGGATCGAGCGAGAAATTGCCAAACATCGTGATTCTATCGGGGAACTCTTCGCAGACATGGACTACTTCGAGAAGTTGAAGGACGATGCACTCAAGGCAATCGAGAAGTTCGTTCCGTATGAGGAGCTGGTGGCATGACTGATGGGACTTGCGTGTGCGGAGATATCGACATAGATCCAGGAGGATGTAAGATTGTCGGCTTGCTTCTGCATCGAACAGACGGTCCTTGTCATCTTATCGAACTCAAGGAACCTCAACTTGGGTGTGCCACGACCGAAGAGATGATGCGAGAGCTAATCACTCGATTTGAGGTGAGCGCAGCCGGAGAAGTCAGAGATGACTTTGACGAGTCAGTAAATTATCTGAGGGCCCAGACGCTGTGGAACATCCTGTATGGGATGAACACAGAGACGAAAGCATACCGAACCATAGACCAATAGGAGTAATATGCCCGAGTTGGCGAAGACCTTCATGATCGAAGATGCTCGTCTCATCTTTCGTAACTTCTCAGGTAAGGAGGGTCAATATAATCGGGAGGGTGATCGCAACTTCGCAGTAGTTCTACCAGAAGATGTTGCTGAGCAGATGCTGCTCGACGGATGGAATGTTCGATATCTAGAAGCGAGAGAAGAGGGCGATGCGCCGACTCCTTACATTTCTGTTGCGGTTAATTTTAGTAACCGTCCTCCTCGCGTTGTGTTACTTACTGCAACGACTCGTACGCAGCTGGATGAGAAGTCGGTCGAAGTCTTAGATTGGTCAGATATCCGAACGGCCGATCTCATCGCAAGGGGGTATGACTGGGAAGTAAATGGTAAGTCCGGAACGAAAGCATATTTGCAATCGCTCTTCGTTACTATCGAGGAAGACGCGTTAGAGAGAAAGTACGCAAGTTATGAGACATCTTCGGAAGACTAACCTAATGGAATGCGATTGTGGTGACATTGAACTCCCACCTGGCATCGTAAGGGTGATAGGTAGAGTAGAACACAGTGTCACTGCATGTTACGATCTCCCAGCGCCCAAAATTGACCCGCCAATCAATAAAGGGAAGCCGAGTATGGATTTCACAACGTATGTTCGTAAGCCGTTTGTTGTAGAAGCAGTCGAGATCACGGTTGCGAACATCGGTTCCATTGCAAAGTTCGTCGGGGATCTTCGAGAGAAGGAGGATGGTAGCCCGTACATCCTGGTGGATCCTCGTCTCGTTCCCAACATCGAACGCGTATACCCAGGCTTCTTCATGACGAAGATGGGGGAGAACATCCGGTGCTACTCGCGCAGGATCTTCAAGGACCAGTTCATGGTTCAGGATGATCAGATCAAGCCGTGGGTGGACTACATGATGGGGGATCGATCAGCCGCATGAAACGATGGTGGTGCCGACGCGTCGGTCATAGGTGGGCAGGTATTGGGCCCTTAGAGCATATCTGTGTTCGGGACTTCTGCTGGCGATGTTGGGAGAAGCGATGGAACCACCTGACCGGACCGTGGCCGCATACCTGTTCGTAAGATTTACAGGCCCTATAACGAGAGAGTAGAGGACCTTAGGTCTAGATCCCAAGTGGGGAGCTACCGTGTAATAATGCGGCAACCTACTTTCTCTTTATTTCTCTGAAGGGAGAAGCGTGACCGAACTGTCCCGCGCAGAAGTAGCAACACTGATATCGCACATCATGAAGCGCGGTATCAACCTCGAAGAGCTGGTGGAAATCTCTGGGGTTCCTGCATCGGTGATCATTCTGATCATGAAGGGCCAGCTCCGCCCGTCCGAGAAAGTCCGTATCGCATTGGCTGAGGCTTTAGGAATCAATTCCAAGGTCTTGGTCAACTAGGTCTCCTTTCCCGCCGAAGGAGCGCTTGGTTTGGGGTGACTGCGTAGTGGAACCCCCCCCATCGCAAACAAGGAGGAGTAATGACAACCGTAAATGAATTGATCAAACACCTTCAATCAATCTCTGAGCTTGGTCACAATGTTCCTGTGAT
>Ga0105340_1001563_pt1 | contig 10158 bp, 7 predicted proteins | sample EasRivMeERMLT700_FD_89676 | JGI IMG/M metagenome (GOLD analysis project Ga0105340, IMG submission 89676) | Soil microbial communities from meander-bound floodplain in the East River, Colorado, USA - East River MetaG ERMLT700 | ecosystem: Environmental > Terrestrial > Soil > Floodplain | place... | reverse complement strand
GTAGCTGATGTCGAGCGTGTCGCACGCGCGGCGCTTGTTGCCCTGGCACCGCTCCAGCACGAGGCGCACGTAGCGGCTGCTCCATGCGCGCAGCGACTCAGTTCTCGCCGGCGAATCGGCCACGACGTGCTCGTACTCGTGGGAGATGTCGGACGGGAGATCGCTGAGCAGGATCGACGGACCCGCAGAGAGCGCGATCAGCCGCTCGAGCACGCGGCCCAGTTGGCGCACGTTGCCCGGCCAGTCGAAGGCCATCAACGCTTCGAGCGCCGACGAAGATACGGACAGATCGTGCGCACGACGGTAGCGCACGAGAAAGTGATCGACGAGCAGCGGCACGTCATCCCGCCGCGCACGCAAGGGCGGGACGCGCACTTCAACGCCGGCGAGCCGGTAGTAGAGGTCTGGACGGAACTGACCGGATTGGACGAGCGAGCTCAAGCTGCGATTCGTGGCAGCAACGACTCGTGTGTCCACCTGCCGCGTCGTCTGGCCGCCCACGCGCTCCACCGACATGTCCTGCAGAACGCGCAGGAGCTTGGCCTGTGCGCTTGGCGAGAGGTCGGCGACTTCGTCGAGAAAGAGGGTGCCCTGGTCGGCGAGCTCGAATTTCCCGCGCCGGCCACGGACGCCCGTCGCCGTCCGCTCTTCGATCCCGAAGAGCTCTGCTTCGAGCAGGCTCTCGACGAGTGCCGCGCAGTTGACCGCAATGAATGGTCCGCGCGGCCGGTGACTGCCGCGGTGCAGCTCGCGCGCGACCAGCTCCTTGGCGGCGCCGCTCTCACCCTCAAGCGGCCGGTAGTAGAAGGTGGAGTTTTGACGTGGATCTGCCGGCGAATCTGGCTTGCGGACCTGGGCGCCGCTTACAGTTCGGCTGAGCCGATCTCTCGCTCCGCAACAAACTTCGCACGAGAAACCGGCCTTCCTTGTCGCCCGGACAAAGCACCTAAGAATTAGCTATCGCGTTTCCGGCAAACCACATTGATCGCCGATGCGAGTCTCGGCCTCGTCGGGAGTCGCATAGAAGCGACCGAATTGGCAACTCGTCATTCATCCGCAGGCTCGTTGTCGAAGAGGTCTTCCACACTCACAAGGGGCTTGATCTCGACCGGCTTGGCGACGAGCGGGTCGAGAGCTGTCGGTGGTGTGTCCACGCGTTCCCGGACAGCAATCGTGACTGTGCGGTTGCTGGTAACGATTTCGCGGATTAGCGGATCAAGGAAGTCTGTCTGCGCTCCCGCAGTCCCGATCCATCCGTCTGCCACCAGCGCGGCAAAGGACGTGTTGTTGAAATACCTTCCGACATTGTCATAGGTGACCGCGCGGCCGTCTTTCTCGCCTCTGATGACAGGATCTGCTTCGAGACGCCGCCAGTATTCGAGCGGAATGTACATTCCCTTGATCAGGCTCTTACTGTCGGGGTCGAACACAATGCGAGGACAAAGTTTCAGGACAAACGGGTTCAGCGTCAGGCGAAAGCCGGCGAGCCGAGCGTCTGGCGCGCAGTTTCGCAAATTCGCTGCGAGCGCCTCCATGCGTTCAAGTTCTTTTGCGAGCTGAGTGTTCGGCAACCTGAATCTGGCCGAACCCGTTTCGTCTTCCATCGCTTTGTACTGAACGAACACAAACGACCCGAACGCCTCGTTGCGGTAAATGAGATCGGCGCCGGTCTGCTCCTCAAGGCTGTGCCGGTTCGCCATCAGGACCGTAAGCCGCACTCCATTCTTGTGGAACACGGCCGCGCCGTGCTGCATCGTACGGGCGATGTCGAAACCCGGAAAGTTGGTGAAGTCGTTCAGGAGCATTTGGTCTTCTCGGAGTCGCGCCTGCGGCAACCCGTCGAGGAACGAGGCAGAGTATCCAGTCTGAGGTTGCCAGTCACTCAGCTCCGCCGGATCGAAGCCGGCAAGGGTCAGCGCCGTGGCGACGGTATCTCTTTGATAAGCGAGGCTGGTGCGCGCCTCTTCACTGAGCCCGGAGATCAGCTCGCGGCGTTTCTCGCTGAAACGATCCAGCAGCGCATTCGACTCTGGCAGGAGCGCGCGAACGGCTTCAACTACCGCCGCGAAGGAACCGGGCGGCAGAAGACCGCCCTCCTCCAAACGGCCTTCGACGTGTTGCCGGAATCGGGCGGGAACTCTGTTGAGAACGTCTTGATGTCGAACGGGGGTCGGCAGCGCCGTGAGGCTCTCAAGGTTAAGCCGCCGCATCTTGCTGCCGGCCCGAACGCCTCGCCGACCAAGCGCCAGGTGCGTGATCGCGCCATCTTCGAAAGAGACAAAGCAAACAAGGGGATGCGACCTGCTGTGGACGAACTCTCGCACCGGCTCGGCGGGCCGCTCGTCGTCCAACAGCGTCTCGCGCCGTGCCGGCGGAACATTCAGGATGTAGCCGTCCGCTTCGCGTCTAACCATTTCTTGACCGTTGGCGCCCGACTATGGCATGGGACCACGTTGAGTGCCAGCCCTGGAGCGCTTAGGAATGTCGCCCCGGCAAAGGAGTCATCAACTCAGCTCGTTAGCCTCCAGGTGACCGCCTCCGTTCGGTCGCCCAGTTAACCGGTTTGGCAGCTGCCGCTGCCGAATCGCATGAAGGGCTGGCGCCGGCAATGAGGGAATCATTCCGGGACACCATACAATCGCGACCGAGAATCAGGAGAACAGCACCGCTCGGCTGGCTCGATCGTTGACGACGTATAGATTGTGGATAGGATCCGAAGCATATGCGCGTATCGAGGCTACGTATTGACGGCTTCCGCGGCGTGAAGTCTGCGGACCTCAGTTTCGGTCAGCATTCGATCCTTGTCGGGCCAAATAGTGTCGGCAAGACAACGATCATTGAAGCGTTGGCGCTGTTGTTCGGGCGTGACAGGTTGGTTCGCGATCTCACGGAGCACGATTTTTTCGGCAGCACGCCGGAGGAAGCAACGCGCATCATCATCGTTGCGACAGTAACGGACTTCGACGGTGATGAGCCGCAGCAGCACGGCGAATGGTTCGGCATGGACCGAGGCGTTGAGAAGTGGCTCGACCCAGAAGGAGCGCTTCATCCGTCACGAACATCGGACACGTGCAAGCTCGCCGTCCAACTGGGACTCGGCGCGCGGTTCAATACCGACACGCTTGAAGTGGAGATCGTCCGGTTCTTCGTGGACGATGATGCCGACATCGGAGATCCCTTTCACGAGGATGAGCATCGCCACCCCATCCGCGGAAAGACCCTGCAGGAACTTGGGTTCTTTCTTGTGTCGGCAACGCGCACATGGGACCGATGGATCTCCTTCTCCTCTGAGCTGTTTAAGAAGGTGGTTGCCACCACGGGCAGCGTTCCCGCGACAGCCGTTCGGAATGAGCGGCTGCGTGTTTGGGAGCCTACCGAGAAGCTCGAAGAGGCCACAGGCATTTCGACGATCGTGACGGAGATCAATGAAGAACTCGCGCATTTGATTTCGGCCAGTCCAAAGCTGCGTCTCCGCCTTACCTCGACAGACAGCGACGGGGTTCTGCGCGCAGTCGTGCCGCACTTTCAAGAGGGCAACGGCCCGACGATTCCTTCTTCTCGGCAGGGCTCCGGGCTCGCGTCACTTCAGAGCCTTCTCTTGCTCATGCAGTTCGGGGCAGCCAGGAAGGCCAGATCGGAGTGCTTTGTCCTTGCAGTGGAGGAGCCGGAACTACACGTCCCTCCCGCGCTACAGAAACGGCTTGTGAATCGGCTGAATGCTGTCTGTAACCAAACGATCATGACGACGCATTCGCCGGTGGTGGCGTCGATGTTTCCGCCGAACGATGTGTTATTCCTGCGCAATCACGACGGAGTTCTTACGGGCGCTGCCCTTTCAACGGGAGCAGCGCCGCCGACCAATCACGAACAACATCTCTTCTACGGTTGGCGCGACCGTCTTGTCGCGGCGCTGATGCACGAGTACGTACTGGTGCCGGAAGGCATTTCAGATCTCGCGTGGCTCGAAGCGCTCCAGACGAGTATCGAACTCCGGCAGCAATGGGCGGCAGCCGGGGACGAGTCGTTGAGCTTTGGCAGCTTTGTCGGAATTACGCCGACGGCCGATGCGAAAGTCGTCGAGACGTTTCGCGTGACGTCGAAGGTACACGACGGCGTTGTGTGCCTTGTGGATGGTGACGGTCCAGGCCATGGCTATATCTCAGACCTCGGTGCACTCACCCCGAAGCCGCGCGTCGTCTTGGTTTGGCCTGATGGCTGGACGATTGAGAATGTCGTTGGCTGGATCGCATCCGCCGACACGGCCGTTGTGCTGCCGCTCCTCAGCATCGCGCTGGAAGCTGCATTGGCGGACATTCCAGCCTTGCAAGCATGCCTCTTGACCAAGAAGTCCTACAGCCCGACGCACCAGAAAACGGCCGAGATCTTGTCGGGCAACGCAGCATGCCGCGCGAGGATCGCCGAGCTGCTCAACGACGTCACCGATGTTGCGCGGCAGGCCCCCGGAACTCGAAAGCGGTTCGTGCACTGGCCCGAGAAGTCGGCGGGACAGATGCAGGTCTGGCGATTTCAGCCCTGATGCGCGCGTTCTTTGAAGGCCCGGCGGGCAGCGGAAAGACGCACAGGTTGATTGAACGAACGGTTTCGTTCTCACCGGGGGTCCTGACCGATCCGCGTCACCGCCTGCTCGCGCTCACCTTCATGAACGGGTCGCGACTGCGCCTCAATGGCCGTTTATCTGCTGTGCACGGCCTGCGCGGGCGATTTCAGTGCACGACATTCGACTCCTTCGCGGGCTTGGTCGTCCAACGTCAGCGGAGTCTGTTGCGAACGCTGCCGACGCTTCCCACAGAAGAAATGAACCAATTCGATGTCATCTGCCGCGACGCGACACGGCTGCTGCATCTTGCGCAAGTCCGGAACTGGGTTGCGACATCTCATCCGCTCGTCATCGTAGACGAGGCACAGGATCTCGATCAGCATCGGTTCGGAATGCTGAGCGCTCTTGCCGGCTGCACGCACGTGATTGCAGCTGCCGACAGTTTTCAGAATCTGAGATCTGCGACTGACACTCCCGAGCTAATGTCGTGGCTGCGCGCCTGCGATGAAGCAACGCAATTGACACAGATCTACCGCACGTCACAGGCTGGACTGCTTCAGGTTGCAGCCGCCTTGAGGAATGGAACGGCCGCCACGGCGGGATTGACCGCATTCAAGGGAAAGCAAGTTGGCTACTGGGGAGCGGGAATAAGGATTCTCGCGGTGCCGGCCAAGACAGCCGGCCTTCTGGCTTGGACCGTTGCGAGCGAATTGTCAGGCATGTCGTCGCGAGCCGCCGTCCTTACGCCGGACGCGCACACACCGAAGGTCCTCGAAGTGATCGCGCGCGTTCAGTCGCCACCTCCCTTTAACAGAACGTCAGGGACGTTCGGGCCGTTCGCGATCAGGTGGGAGCGCGCGGACGAAGAGGAAGCACGAGAGATCTGGTCCTCTATACCTGGAGCGGACGCGCTGTCGATCCCGGAGGCGATCGCAGCCGTGAAAAGTCTGGGGTGCGCGGAGCGGCGGTCGATTTGCGATCGGATCGAGGCTGCCCGCATTCTCCGCGGTGAGTCCCACGTTTCGCGCGAACGACTTCGTGAAATTGTCGAGGACGTCGTGCGGAACGGACGCCGCTTCGCGCCGGCCGAGCCGACAGGCCGCCGCGTGATGACAATCCATCGAGCGAAGAACCGCGAGTTCGCCAATGTCGTAGTGCTGTGGCCGCAGACCGTCGGCGGAGGCGCTGAACAACAACGCCGTCTGCTGTACAACGCAATCACGCGAGCCAAGAACGGGTGCTCGGTCGTGGTGTTCGGCGTTGATCGTCTCGGGAAGCCTCCCTTCAGCGACTAGGGATGTGAGAGTCCTCACGGGGGTACGTCGCATCCGGCCGGCCTCATTCTGGGATCACTGGCAAACGCAGACGAGCAAGCCAACTGCTCGGCAGATGCATTTCTGCATTGGCAGACGCGGCCCACCTGCACGACAATCTCCAAGCCCTAGCGATGGTGCTTCGGCGGAGGTTGGATGGCACGAGCGAAGAAGACCGGCAAACAAAGATCACGAGAGAAGCCTGCCGCCACCGCCAACGACACCGGCGCCAACCTTGGCTTCGAGCGCCAGCTCTGGCAGGCCGCCGACGCGCTCCGCAACAACATGGACGCAGCCGAGTACAAGCACGTCGTCCTCGGCCTAATCTTCCTAAAGTACATCTCCGACGCCTTCGAGGCGAAGCACGCCAGCCTCCTGGCCCACAGGAAGCATGGCGCCGACGCAGAGGACCCCGACGAGTACAGGGCGGACCGCATCTTCTGGGTGCCGAAGGAGGCGCGCTGGTCGCACCTCAAGGCCAAGGCGCCGCAACCGACCATCGGTCAGGTCGTCGATGAGGCGATGGCGGCCCTCGAGCGCGACAACCCCTCGCTGAAGGGCGTCTTGCCGAAGGACTACGCCCGGCCCGGTCTCGACAAGCAGCGGCTCGGCCAGCTCATAAATCTCGTAAGCGACATCGCGCTCGGTAGCGCGGCTGACCGGGCGAAGGACACCCTCGGTCGGGTGTATGAGTACTTCCTCGCACAGTTCGCTAGCGCCGAGGGCAAGAAGGGCGGCCAGTTCTACACGCCCTCTCGCGTGGTGCGGGTGCTGGTCGAGATGCTCGCCCCGTACAAGGGCCGTGTCTACGACCCGTGCTGCGGCTCCGGCGGCATGTTCGTCTCGAGCGAGAAGTTCATCGAGGCGCACAGCGGCAAGATCGGCGACATCTCGATCTATGGGCAGGAGTCCAACTACACGACGTGGCGCCTGGCGAAAATGAACCTCGCCATCCGCGGGATTGATGCCCAGATCGCGCACGGCGACACGTTCCACGCGGACAAGCACCCGGACCTCAAGGCGGACTACGTCCTTGCGAACCCGCCGTTCAACGACAGCGACTGGCGCGGCGACCTGCTCAAGGAGGACAAGCGATGGGCGTACGGCGTACCGCCTGCGGGGAACGCTAACTTCGCCTGGGTCCAACACTTCATCTACCATCTCGCGCCGACCGGGATCGCGGGCTTCGTGCTCGCGAACGGATCGATGTCCTCCAACCAATCGGGCGAGGGCGAGATCCGTAAGGCCATGGTCGAGGCGGACCTCGTCGATTGCATGGTCGCGCTACCAGGTCAACTCTTCTACTCGACGCAGATTCCCGTGTGCCTGTGGTTTCTCGCGCGCAACAAGAAGAACGGCCGGTTCCGCGACCGACGGGGTGAGACGCTGTTCGTTGACGCGCGGAAACTCGGGACGATGATCGACCGCGTGCATCGGGAGTTGACCGACGAGGATGTCGCGAAAGTGGCGGGCGCGTATCACACGTGGCGCGGCGACAAAGGTGCGAGGAAGTACGCGGACGTTCAGGGATTCTGCAAGGCGGCGAAGCTAGACGACATCCGGAAGCACGGGCATATGCTCACGCCGGGACGCTATGTGGGCGCGCAGGCTGCAGAAGAGGAGGACGAACCGTTCGAGACGAAGATGAAGCGGCTCGTCGCGACCCTCCGCGAGCAACAGGTCGAGGCCGGAAAGCTCGACGCTGCCATCGCCGCCAACCTCCAGGAGCTTGGGCATGGCCGGTAAGTGGACATCGATCAACCTCGGCGAGGTATGCACAAAGATCGGAAGCGGTGCGACTCCGCGCGGGGGCAGCGACGTCCATCTTGCGCGTGGCCCGTTCGCCTTGATACGAAGCCAGAACGTGTACAACGATGGATTCCATCAGGACGGCCTCGCGCACATCGGAGAGCAGCACGCCTCCGAACTGGCAAACGTTGAGGTCTTGAAGAATGACGTTCTCCTCAACATCACGGGAGACTCCGTTGCGCGCACTTGCCAAGTCGATAGACGCGTTCTACCCGCGCGAGTGAACCAGCACGTCGCAATCATCCGGCCCGACAGTGAGAAGCTCGATCCCCGCTTCCTTCGCTACTACCTCGTGTCTCCCGAGATGCAAGCCAAGCTCCTCTCTTGGGCTGGTTCGGGCGGAACGCGAAACGCACTCACCAAGGGAATGATCGAAGGTAATAATATACTTGAAACAGTAGGTCATTCCGGCTAGACTAGGTTCATTATGACCCCGGCCGCCAAGCGCCCCGAAACTCTCCAACAGGCGATTGAGTACTTCTCGGACGCCGACCGTTGCTTCGCCTACGTCGTCCAGATGCGCTGGCCGACCGGGAAGGTGGCTTGCCCGTCCTGCGGGTCTGAGAACGTCGGCTTCATCGAGACGCGCAAACTGTTCGAATGCCGGAATAAGAACGTCGGCCTCGACCACAAGCGCCAGTTTTCGATCAAGGTCGGAACGATCTTTGAGGACTCGCCACTCCCACTGAAGTCGTGGTTACTCGCGATGTGGATGGCCGTCAACTGCAAGAACGGCGTGAGCAGCTACGAAGTCCATCGTGCGATCAAGGTGACGCAGAAGTCCGCGTGGTTCATGCTCCACCGAATCCGACTTGCCATGCAGGCGAAGGACGGCGGGAAGCTCGGTGGCGAGGTTGAGGCCGACGAAAGCTACATCGGCGGTCGCGCTCGGTTCATGCACAAGCATCGTCGCGATCAGGTCCAGCGCGGTCGCGGCGCGTCGAAGGTCGCGGTCATGGGCCTCTTGCAGCGCACGTCGGCGGATCGGAAGTCGAAGGTCCGCCTGCAAGTCGTGAAGTCGATCAAGCGCCCGTTCATTCAATCGGAAGTCAGAAAGAACGTGGAGGCCGGCTCAACGCTCTACACGGATCAATTGCAATCCTACGCAGGCCTTGACCGTGATTACGTGCACGGCGTGATCGACCACGCGGAAGCGTATGTGGACGGACAGGTTCACACAAACGGAATGGAGAATTTTTGGTCGTTACTTAAGCGCACGATCAAGGGCACGTACGTCAGCGTCGAGCCGTTCCACTTGTTCAGATATCTGGACGAGCAAGCCTACCGGTTCAACGAGCGCGGCGGGAACGACGGCGACCGGTTCGAACTCGCGTTGAAGTCCATCGTCGGCAAGCGGATCATGTTCAAGGATCTGACCGGTCATCAGGGGGTCGCGTGAATCGCACCACCCGCGAAACAAAAGCGCGGAAGAAAGAACGCGAGTCGCGCGAAGCCATCGCGCGACTGGAAGCGACCGTGATCGCGGACGGGAAGAACGATGAACGGTTCGGACTTGTCGCCAGCGCGGTCCTCGCGCTCTCGCCGGAGGACGCAGCCGCAGTGAGAGCGCAGGCCCTGGCGCCCGTCAGGAAAAAGCCTGCACGAGTCCGAAAACATGGTCGAGACAGACAATTAGGGCAAGTGCAAAAACACAAGGCTAGACGGGCCTGAAATCGACATCTGGCGTATCGCAGCAGCCAGACCCACTATTTGTCGTAGGTTCCGCCTTGTCATCCTTCAAAACGAGGCGTATATTTCCTGCCTCAGAACGCGAAAGGGCACCAAGCGCTTCCGGCGCCGGGTGCCCCTTGTAACTCGCGGCTGACCTGTTAGGACAGGCCAGCGATTCGGATGCACATCTTCCGATCCGCTCCCCGCTTCTGTCAAGTCAGCAATCAACTGAGAACGGTTTTTCGCGCTCGGATTATCCGAGGCGCAAGAAAAACCCGTCGGCGGGTAGAAGCCGCTGACGGGACCGGGTATGCACCGAGCACCCGCTTGCGCAGGCGTTGAAGGCACGACCCCAGATCTTGCCTTCGATGTCCGTCGAGCAACGCGCGGTAGATCGCGAGTCGCGCCATGACACCGAAGGGTGTTCCATGGCGGCCGCCGCCTAAAGGCTGTGCAGCGCTACACACATCCAGCGACTGCAGAACTCCGTGATGCGGTGAACGCGATTGGTGGTGTGCCATCAGGTGTGCTGCGAACTAGCGACAACGCGAGAGATCGCAAGACACGTTAAGTGAGAACAGACGCACGAACCACCGAGAAAACAGGCCGCAAATCACCGAAAGCCGTGTAGGCAGGCCCACTATCCAAAAATGAATAATCCCGGTGGGGACGCCAAACCCTTCACGACTTTCCTCAACAAAATCGCCAAGTTTGTGACAGTGTGCCGTGCAGGGTGCCGCTCTATGTGTTACTTTTCGCCTTGAACGTTAGAACTGAAATTCAATGCCGCGCGGTGGCGCTCGCCCC
>Ga0105340_1001560_pt1 | contig 10164 bp, 16 predicted proteins | sample EasRivMeERMLT700_FD_89676 | JGI IMG/M metagenome (GOLD analysis project Ga0105340, IMG submission 89676) | Soil microbial communities from meander-bound floodplain in the East River, Colorado, USA - East River MetaG ERMLT700 | ecosystem: Environmental > Terrestrial > Soil > Floodplain | place... | reverse complement strand
TTGTGGGCGGGTATCTGGTGCCTGCCCTTCTTGGCGCGGGCGGCGTTCAGCTTGGCCGGAGCGGCCACGTGGGTGATGGGTATGGCGGCATCCGCAAGCAGGCGCAGCATGGTGACCAGCGGGTCAAGGCTGTTGCTGCCCCGGTTGCGTTGCTCCAGTTCACTCTCAACGTGGCCACCGGGGTAGCGCATGTAGGCCGGGCTGACCAGCGTGTTGCCGGGCTTGGCGTTGATGCTGACCATATCGTAGATCAGCACGGCGTCACCCAGCTTGGGCTCAGCAATGCTGAGGCCGTACAATTCCACAACCAGCGTGTCTTCAGGGCGGTTGGGGTGCGGGGCCACAAGGTAGCCGTTGAAGCCGCCCTCCCAACTGGTGACGCCCAGCCAGCTTTCAAACGGGTGCGGCAGTTCGCCAGCCTCATACATGTGGCGGCTGGCAATGCTCTCACGCTTGATTACGGCGTTGGGGATGAAGCCAAAGTCAATCATGCGGCCATCAGCCACCACGTCTTTGATGACGTTGCGCAGGTAGGTCACGTCACGCTCTTCAGTGATGGCAAGCAATGGGTTGATGGCCAGCATGGCGTCACCAAGCACGGCGTTGCGGAACGCCTCAGCGCTCTTGATGGGCCAATCGGGCAGGTGCTGAAACAGCAAGCTGACCACTTCAGCGGCTTCACGTTGGGGCAGCAGGGGCATGGTGTCTTGGGTCATGCCCCTAGCTATAGCATCCCTTAGGGGTTTTTTGAAGCGACCCTTTTGGTGTTCTTCAGTTGGTGCCTGCGCATTGCAAGGAATAGGTGCACCAGTTGCGTCACGTCAGCCTGCAACTCAGCCGGGGTGTAGCCGCTGGTCTTGTAGCCGTGCAGGTTGCCCAACAGGGTCTGGATGACCGGCAGGTCATTCTTGGCACCGTCAAGCATGTCAAACCATTCGTTATGGTCAAGGGCGCGGGTCATGTGGTTACCCCATCCTGATGTTCAAGGGTCTTTAGCATGGCCTCAACGTCATCTGCTGACATCCACATGCAGATGATGGCTATGGCGCGGTCCCTTTCAATACCCTTGAGGGCGTGAATGACCCGGTGAATTTGGGCACTTCGTTGGTCAAGGGCGCGGGTCATGGTGCGGTCTTTCTGGTGTTCCAGCGGGTGGCTGCGGCGTGCAGCAGGGTGGTTTCAAAGGCATCCCACGCGTGCTTGGTGTAGGGGTAGCGCGGCTGTGTGGCGCGTGTTGACATCTCAGCGCCGCATTCCCAGCACTCAACCTTGACCAGCCAGTCAGGGCTGTCCTGAACGTCTATCAGGCCGCTGATGTCAGCCCGGCCATGGCAGAACGGGCATGCGTCAAGCTGCGGCTGGTAGACACCCAGCTTGGTCTTGGTGCCGTGCGCGGTCATGGTGCCTCACCCACGCAACAGCCGTTGGTCAGCACGGTGTGGGTCATCCACATCTGGTCAGGGCGCAGCTTGACCACGGCCACCCAGCCGCCTTCAAGCTTGGCGGCGGTGGGTATGGTGTTGGGCAGGCCCAGCCGCAGGGCGGCGGCGGTGGCCGCAGCCTGCGTGGCGTAGACGGCGGCGCTCATGCCGCCACCACCTGTTCCTCAAAGCCGCACGCGGCCACCACGTAGGTGACGCCTTCAAAGATGAAGCGGTCACCCATCATGCTTGAGCGCAGGCCATATTCCCTGCCATCAATGATGGGCAGCATGGCGCGCACGGTCACGGCGTCATGGTGATCAGGGTTGCCCGGCCGTGACCAAGAGCCGCTGATGTTCTGGGTATAGCGCCACGCAAACTCAAGCGCGTCGTAGGGGTCGGCGTAGGGGGTTTCAACAGAGGCCACGTGCACGGGGCCGTGGTAGACTTCTACGGTAGACATCAGGTAACTCCTATCCAGTTGACAGGTCTACCCTAGCATCGTCTGGGGGCGCTTGTAAAGCGACTTTGCAAAAGTGTTGACGGCACTGGTGCCGTCATCACTTTGCCGGGCGGCGCAGTTCAATCTCAGGGTCGGTGCTTTCAACCACAAAGCCAAAGTCTTCAAACAGGCCGGTCAGCCGCTGCGGGTCACAGTCAGGCTCATAATTGCGGATGATGCTGGTGCATTCCATACCGTCAGCGTCTAGATCAGCCATCACGGTGGCCATCAGGCTGCGCATGTGGCCTTGGCCGCGCTTGGTGCGGTCCTGCACGTTGACGTAGACAATGCGGTGGGCCTCCCCGGACGCACCCAGCGCTAGGCTGATCAGGGCCGGGTCTACCTGATAGGTCTGGTGCGTCCGGGGCCCGGTGGGCTCAGCATGCGGCGTGACGGCCAGCGGCTGAGCGTCACCCGGCTGAGACAGGCTCTCAGGCGGGTGAAGGCGGGTACCATCGTGGGTAAAGGTGGCCATGCCCCGGTATAGCCTATGCGGGCCGCCATGTCAGGTGCTGACGTGCGCCGTCCCACCGCAAGTCTTCACGGGTAATGCCACGGGCCAGCAACTCGGCCTCGGTAAGGCCGTCTTGGTAGAGCGCGTAGCGGCCATACGCCTTGCTGCCCTTCTGCTTGGGGTTGGGCACATGGCTGACCAGCACGCGGGCGGCCTTGGCGGCCCGTGCAACGGGGCTGCGTGGGCTGGGCTGGGCTGGCTTGGGCGGCTGCGGCTTGGGGTAGGGCTTGGGCTTCAGTTGGGCGCTGTCAGGGCACTTGGTCAGAACGCCCTTCAGGCAGGCGGTGGCGATCATGGCGCGCAGGTCAGTGCTGCGCTCAAGGCGTGACAGGGCGGCCTGTGGCGGCAGCTTGTGTTGAATGAGGATCACGTCAAGCGGGGTGCCGGGCGTGGGCAGGGGCAGTTGCAGGGCCTTGCAGACGGCCAGTTGGTCAGCCGGGCACAGGCGCGCAAAGGCGGCAGCGTCAATCATTTGGGTTCAGCCTATCCAGAGGTGAAGTGATAGCTTGCACCGGGAGTTGCCCCGGTGCAAGCGGTATTTGTAACCGGGTACAAACGTCACGCCAGCCGCAGCTTGGTGGCGCTGGTGCCCACGGCGGTGCCAAGGTGCACCTTGTTGCCCGCAGCCATGCCCGCCTCACGCGCGCTCTGGCTGCCGCTGGTGGCCACGCGGGTGTTGCTGGCCTTGCGCAGCTTGCGGTTGCCCCACTGTTCGGCAACCACGGCGTTCTTGACCACCATCAGGGCGGTGCCGCTGGTGGTGACCAGCGTCTCAGTGTGGCGGGCCCTCAGCATTTCCCTGATACGGGCGCTGACACGCGCCGTGTAGGCCAGCATGAAGTCATTGCGGGTGCGGCGGTTGTTGACCCAGTTGGTGGCCTTGAAGGCGGCATAGCCACGGTCACCGGCACCCTCAATGACGCGCATCAGGTAGGTGGCCACCTCAACGTCAGCCGGGAGGCCGAAGAAGATGATCTGCCCGGTGCCGGTCTTGTGGTAGACAATGCAGGCGCAGTAATCGGCAATGGCCTTGGCGCACCACTGGCTGGGGTGCGGCCGGGCGCGGTGCGCGCCGTGAATGCCGCTTTCACACTTTTCGGCTTTGATCTCAGTCTCAGATTGTTCAATGCCGTACTTGTCCATAAGCTGGCCAGCCTTTTCAGCGGCGGCCATGGCCTCCTCCTCGGTGCAGCCGTTTTCAACGGTCTTGCTCAGCAGGGCGCGTATGCGGTTGACGGCGGCGCTGCGGTTGGCGGTGGGCGCGGCAGCGGTGGCGGCGCTGAAGGTGCTTTCACTGGCCGGTATGGCAATGAAGCCGCGCTTCTCATCCCAGTGCAGGTCTTCACGCGTGCCACCGGCCCGCAGGTACTCACCGGGCGTCATGCCGTCACGGTAGAGGCTGAAGCGGTAGTGCGCCTTGCTGCCGGGCTTCTTGGGGTTGGGTACCAGCACGCGGATGCGCGCAACGGGTGATTTGAAAGACATGGTGGTTCTCCAGAGGTTGAAAAGGCGCAGCCGGGTGGCCGCGCCTTGAATGGTTTAGCACGACCTCGTGCCCGTGTAAAGCGAGGTTATGTGCATTCAGCCTCAAGCGCGTCAAGCTGGGGCTGAATGGCGGCCATGATGGCTTCAGCAAGGGCGTTGACGCCGTAGTCAGCAATCACGTCATAGCCGTCATTGCCGTAGATCAGGCTGAAGGTGGCGGCCTGCTTGGGGTCACCGGGCAGGCCAATGGTCTGGGCGCGCAGGGTGTCTTCATCAGTGCTGGCAAGGGCGCACATGATTTCGTGGCGGTTCTGGCTCTTGCGCAGGCACCAGTCTTCACCGTCATTGATGCTGACCAGAAGGCCACGGCGCAGGCATTCATCAATCAGGTAGCCGCAGGCGCGGCTCTCAGTCTCAAGGCGCTTGGCAAGGTCAGCATGGCCAGCGGCGCGGGCACGTTCAGCGTAGGTGGTGAAGGCGGTTTTCATGGGTGTTGCTTTCTTTGGGTTCAGAGGGGTGACCGGGGACGCCGGGCACATCAGGTCGTTTACAACATGAAAGCGACTGCTGTCAACAGGGCCCTTGAAAGCGCATAAATATGCGCGCGTCACGTAGAAGGGGGTATGGGGTCAAACCATTTAGGCCAATAGTGACAATAGGCCAATAGTAACAGGACCTAAGTCATTGATTAAAAACGCGTGGGCGCGTATTGCGCAATACTCAGATTATTACGTCGTTATGTGTGTGCGCGTGTATGTAGGGTTGAGTATCGTTACGGTATGCAAACCCCGGTTGCAGTGCCCAAAACCCCGGTCTGGGCCACTTTACAGGCTCACCGGCAGGGGCCTATACTCCGGCCATGACACGCCCTTACCCGCAGACTACGGTCTACCAGCCCCGGTGGGCAGAGGAAGATTACCGTAGACGCCCCAAGTCATTTGACCCCGAGATTGCGCTGCTGATCATTGAGCGGATCAAGAACGGTGAGACGTTGAACGCGCTGTGCGCCAACAACCGTGACTACCCGCTGCCGGGCACGTTCCTTGAGTGGCTTGAGCAAGAGCCTGACATGATGGCGCGCTACCGCAGGGCCAAGAACATTCAGGCTGAGTTGCTGGTTGATGGCATGCTTGAAGATGGCAAGTGCGGCATGTGGGATGCCGCCACGCGGGTGGCGGCGGGCAAGACCTACGTTGAGAAGACTGACCCCGCCCGCTACGGGCCAAGGGCCACGGTGATCAACCAGCCCGTGCCTGAGGCTGAGCCCCAGTCAGACGCGGCCAAGGTCAGCGTCAAGGCCAAGGTCAATCAGATCGTTGAACGCATAGCAGCCCGCAAACGCAAGACAGAGGAAGCCAGCTAATGGCCGCCACCCTACGCACCACCGCACGCAACATCCAGCGCTTTGAGCCGGTCTACCACGGCAAGGGCAAGCACGCCTACGGCATCAAGCGCATAGGCAACGTCTACCGCGCCTACCGCTTGAACAGCGGCAGGTACACCGGCATGAGCGCCAAGCAGGCCGATCACCCAACCAAGGCAGCGGCGCTGGCGTGGGCGCAGGCAGACTTCAACGCGGCGCGGCCGGGCACCATTGCCCCCACGACGACCACGGCCAGCTTCATCCAGCCCGCCGTAGGTGCCACGGTGCCTGTGGCGGTGACCAGCGCGGCCGGGCTGGCGGTGGGCCATAACGTGACCATCGGCACGGGCGGCAAGTATGAGATCACCGCCATTGCGGGCCTGAGCATCACCTGCAAGAACCTCGGCACGGGTTCTATACCGGGTGTCACCGTGCCAACGGCGCAGGCGTTCACGGTGGTGGGTGCTTGGTGAACCTGAAGCTGGTTGATGAGCCACAGCAGGGGCCAGAGCCCCCGGTTGAGCCGCCCCCGGTCTATGTGGTCAAGGTGGCCATCCTTACGCCCAAGGGCAGGCTGCTGGGGTGTCTTGAATGCCCGTGGTCAGGGCCCGGCACCATCGGTGATTTGTGCAACAACCTGATTGCGGTGAACAAGGAACGTGCAGACCTAGACCACTGCCGCATTGAAGTGAGGTGGGTGCGGCAGCGGCCACTACAGGATCACCCTGAGGCGGGTTCAGGCAGCAAGCAAATGAGCCTCAATCAAGGGTGATGGCGCTAAAGGCAAGCCTCTGGCCCAGCCCGGCTGCAAGGCCGGGCACCCATTCAGACCGTGTGCAGCTTGAAGCCGGGCACGCCCGGCATCTTGAACCGGGTGACCTTGCGCTCTTCCCTGATATCAGACCAGCCGCAGTAGATGCCAAGCGCCTTTTCCAGTGACAGCACAAGGCTGTGCACGTCTTGCGGGCACTCAACATCGTCGGGTGACCACGGCGTCAGGGGCCGCAGTTCACTGGCCTTGATCAAGGGCACGCCGTTGAGCGTGACCACAAAGCTGACGCGCAGGCTGTCAGTACCCTCGGCAGCATCAGGCATACGGTATAGTTTCAAGGTTGGCGTCTTCATCGGTTAACCCCCTAGTAATTGCTGATGTATAGCCTCCCATTGTCAAAAAAGTAAAGGACCCGACCGGCTCACCTAACGTAAATCATCACACATTGGTTGCAATCAGTAGCGTTGGACTGTAGTTTACCCACAGGGCTGTAATGGCTCCGGCCACCCCCGTGGCAGTACTTCCTATCCAGAGGTTGACGCGGGGGTGGCTGTTTATCATTTACCTTTCTGAGGGGGTAAAAGGATTAATACTTGAACGCCAACGTAGCCGTGGCGACGTTGCTTGCTGAAATGCCCGCTCATGAGCGGGAAATCTTTTTCATGGGCCTGAGCCCACAAGAGGCAGACTATCTGCTGTATGACTGGTCCTTCTGGGGCCGCCCATCACAGCAAGAGCCGCCCGGTGAGTGGTCTGTGTGGCTGGCGCTGGCAGGCAGAGGTTACGGCAAGACCCGCATGGGCGCTGAGTGGGTGCGCGCCATGATGTGCGGTGACACGCCGTTGGCGCGCGGGCGCTGCGGGCACATGGCGCTGGTGGCTGAGACAGCGGCCGATGCCCGTGATGTCATGGTGCAGTCAAGCGGCGGCATACTGAAGTGCCATCCACCTGAGTTCAGGCCCATCTACAAGCCCAGCCTGCGGCGGCTTGAGTGGCCCAACGGGGCCATGGCGCACACCTATAGCGCGGATGACCCTGAGCAACTGCGCGGGCCTGAGCATGAGGCGGCGTGGTCAGATGAGTTGGCCAAGTGGCGCTATGCCCAAGAAACGTGGGACATGCTGCAATTTGGCCTGCGCGTGGGCATCAACCCCCAGCAACTGGTGACCACAACCCCGCGCCCCATACCAGTCATCAAGGAATTACTTGAAGCCCCCGACACCTATATTACGCGGGGCAGTACTTACGAAAACTATGAGAACCTGAGCCCGGCTTTCATCACCAAGATGGAGCGGCGCTATGAGGGCACGCGGCTGGGCAGGCAAGAACTGCACGCTGAGGTGCTTGATGACGTGCCGGGCGCGCTCTGGACCCGGCGCATGCTTGAGACGCGCAGCGCAACCAACCCCATGGGGGCGGGCATGCGCAAGGGCGAGGACCTGCCAGACATGCTGCGGGTGACGGTGGGCGTTGACCCGTCAGGCACCCAAGGGGAACTCAACATGCGGCGCGTTGAGGCGCGCGGTGGTGACCATGATGATGAGGTGGGTGATGACATCGGCATTGTGGCGGCTGGCCTTGGTGAAGACGGCATGATCTATGTGCTGGATGACGCCACGGTGAACTGGGGCCCGGCTGACTGGGCGCGCCGCGTGGTGCAGACCTACAACAACCATGAGGCAGACATGATCGTGGGTGAGGCCAACTTTGGCGGGGCCATGGTTGAGCATACCATCCGCACCGTTGACAGGCGGGTGCCGTACCGCGCCGTGCACGCATCAAGGGGCAAGGCAGTGCGTGCAGAACCCATTGCGGCGTTGTATGAACAGGGCCGCGTGCGCCACGTCTATGGCAAGCCGCTGAGCAAACTAGAGGATCAGATGATCTACATGACGCAGCGCGGCTATGAGGGGGCGGGCTCCCCGGACAGGCTTGATGCAGCCGTGTGGGCCATCACTGACCTGATGTTTGGCAAGAGCGCCAGAGGCGGTGCCGTGAGCATGAAGGGAGGGCATCACTGATGGCCAAGACACCCTTGAAGGTGGTCAAGCCTGAGCCTGAGCCCACAACCAAGGGTGATGTTAAGGAGAAACACCCTGATCTGGCGCTGGTCTGGTCAGATTGGGAAGAGTGCCGTGACACCGTGGCCGGGGCCACCACGGTCAAGGCCAGAGCCGAAACCTACCTGCCCATGCCAAGCGGCTTCAAGGGCAGCACGCACCCCAATGACATGTACGCAGCCTACAAGATGCGGGCGCAGTTCCCTGATCTGGTAGCGCCTACCATTCAGGGCATGCTGGGCATCATCCACCAGTCAGAGGCGCACATTGAGGGCCTTGAAGAGGGCAGCCCGCTGGCTGAGATGTGGGAAAACGCCACGCCAGACGGCTTGACGCTTGAGGCGCTGCACCGCAAGATCACTGAGGAAATCTTGACGGTTGGCCGCGTGGTGCTGCTGGTTGACCTGCCCCCTGAGGGCGGTGACCTGCCATGGATTGCCTTCTACCGGGCTGAGAGCCTGATCAACTGGTCTGAGAGCCGCAATTTCTTTGTGCTAGAAGAGGATTACCGGGTACGCAACGGCTATTCTTGGAACGGCAAGCAACGCTACCGGGTGCTTGAACTAGTAGACGAAATCTATCAGGTGCAGGTGTTGGCTGAAGACGGCACCCCGCTGACCAAGGATGATGACACCAGTGACCAAGACGTGGCTGAGGGCATTGCCACCAGCGTGGTGGTGCCGCAGGCGCGCGGCGGTGAGCAACTGGCTGAGATACCGCTGGTGATAGCGGGCAGCCGTGACCTGAGCCTGACGCCCGATCAGATACCGCTGATTGGCGTGGTGCGCAGCGCCACCGCCATCTACCGGCTTGACGCTGACTACCGGCACCAGCTTTTCATGAGCGGGCAGGAGACCCTGTTCTACATTGGGCTGGCGGCTGAAGACGTGCCAGAATACGTGGGCGCTGGCGTCGGCATCAGCATACCTGAGGGCGGTGACGCCAAGTATGTGGGCCCAAGCGGGGCGGGCATTGCCGCGCACAAGACAGCAATTGAGGATGAACGCGCCAATGCGGCTGAGGCAGGCTCACGCATGTTTGCGGTGGGTGACAAGAAGGCGGCTGAGAGCGGTGAGGCCCTACGCATACGGGCGCGGGCTGGTAGCGCCACCCTTATCAGCGTGGCGCAGACATCAGCGGCGGCGCTTGAGAAGGCGCTGCGCTACAGCGCATTGCTGGTGGGTGAAGACCCGGATGAGATCATAGTAAAGCCCAACCTTAGTTTCCTTGACAGTGACATGACCGCTGAAGAGGCCAACAAGATGACAGAACTGTGGATGAACAAGGTCATCAGCTATGAAACCCTATACAACAACCTTCAGCGTGGCCGCATTACATCGGAGGAGAGAACCGCTGAGGAGGAACAAGAGTTGGTGGCTGAAGAGGAATCTGCGGCAATACCCGAGGGTGATGTGGCTACTGGGGGAACTGAAGTGCCGTTGGCTGTGGACCTGTCAGAGGGCACCGGCACAGATGAGTACGGCCCGGTAAGCCAAGCTGAGATTGATGAACTGTTTGCCCCTGAAGAGCCTGAGTTGCCCAACCCTGATGATATGCCGCCACCTGAAGGGACGCCCCAGCCATGAGCATGCCCGGTGATTACCCGCTGGACCTCTACCACGGTGACAGCTACAACTGGCAGTTCAAGCTGTGGACTGATGAGGCCAAGACGCAGGCGCTTGACCTGACGGGCGTCACGGTCAAGGCTGAAATCCGTGACAAGCCCGCAGGGCTGGCCATCTACCCGCTGGACTGCACGGTGGCGCTGCCCAACGTCATTGAGGCCATTCTACCAGCCAACATGAGTGACACGCTGCCTGTTGGCACTGATATGGTGTGGGATATTCAGCTAACCTACCCAGACGGCAGCGTGAACACCCTGTTGGCGGGCAAGGTGAGCGTCACGCAAGATGTTACCGATGCCGTAGCCCCCACGCCTGAGGTGCGGAGGGTGGCAACGGGCACAACACCCACGCTGGTGAGGGCACCGCGCAGATGAACCAAATCATCACCGATTTGGTGGTCACGCTGGCTGAGGCCACCAGCG
>Ga0105340_1001558_pt1 | contig 10174 bp, 12 predicted proteins | sample EasRivMeERMLT700_FD_89676 | JGI IMG/M metagenome (GOLD analysis project Ga0105340, IMG submission 89676) | Soil microbial communities from meander-bound floodplain in the East River, Colorado, USA - East River MetaG ERMLT700 | ecosystem: Environmental > Terrestrial > Soil > Floodplain | place... | reverse complement strand
GGGTCCGGCGGGGGCGGGGATGTGAGGGGCGAGGTCAAAACGCGGAACACGTCCCGAAGGTCCGAAGGACCCTTTGGGGGAGGACCCTTTGGGTCGGGGGAAGCCGGCATTCACCAGCGACGACTTGAGCCTTCCTTTCTTCGCGGGCGAGGACGTCCTTGATTCTTCGCAACCAACTTCATTGATTCAGCCTGAGCTATGCTTACCCGCAAGATTCGAAAATTCCTGAAGAACAGTCCGGCGCTTCTCATGGGGTACAACCCCTATGTGGATGCCGACAAGCTCCGACTTATCGACCGGGGATTTGCAACGATCCGTCCCGGGGCAAGCTCCTTTGCCGATCTGGGAGGTGTGTGGAAGGTAAATGCCGCATATTCACGGTATACCCTCAGGAAGCACAAGCCGGAACGAGGGGTGTTGGTGGATACGGACTTCCCTCCGGGGTTGAAGGAGAAGCTCTCCCGGCTCGACCAGCTGGAGATCATCCAGGGTGATTTCACAGCAGCGAGTACACTGGTTCGGATCGGAAGAGTCGACATTGTCTACCTCTTCGATGTCCTTCTGCACCAGGCGAACCCATCGTGGGATGAAGTGCTCAGACGCTATGCTCCCCTTTGTTCCTGCCTTGTTATTTTCAATCAGCAATTTCTTGGAGGGGGGGAGACTCTTCGGCTTACTGACCTCCCTTTGGAGGAATACAAACGGCTTGCACCACGCGGACGTGATGCCTTGTATGAACACATGTACGCCCACGCAGCAGAGATTCATCCTGTGTACGGAAAACCATGGCGCGACATTCACCACTTTTTCCAGTGGGGAATAACGGATCGAGACCTTCGGGCACATATGCAGAAGCTGGATTTCACTGAAGTGTTTTTTGCAAACTATGGACAATTCTCAGACCTCCCGATGTTTGAGAATCATGGGTTTATCTTTGTAAGACAGTAGAAGTCAGAAAGAGAAGACTGAGAATGAAATCCCAATATCGAAATCCTAAGGAAGCACGAATGTTCGAAGCACGAAGGTCCAAAACGGTTGGCGCTGTAAAGCTTTCGTTGGCACGGGTTTGGACATTCGAACATTCGGATTTTGGATTTCCTTCGGATTTCCCCGGCCTCGCCCGAGCTCGGCCGAGGGCGGGCGATATTTGTGCTTCGGATTTTCCCGCCTCGGCCGAGGAGGGGCGATATTCGCTCTTCGGATTTATGTCTATTGGTTGCTTCTCTGGGCTCAATTCGCTACCATAATCGCGTCAATTCCTCTTTATTTCCCCATTCGCACACAGCATGCCCGGAAACAGGACCCCGCGATCCACGCCGTCGCGGAAAAAGCAGCATGTCGATCTCACCGTTCGTCGTGACGTCCGCTTCCGCACGAAGACCACCGGCCTGGAGCTATTGGACTTTGTTCACAATGCACTGCCGGAGTTGAACCTTTCCGAGGTTGATACCACTACCTCTTTTCTCGGAAAGAAACTCAGGCTCCCCTTCATGATATCGTGTATGACGGGTGGTTATAAGGAGGCGTTGGAGATTAACAGCGCCCTCGCGGCAGTCTGCGAGGAAATGAACATTGCCCTCGGAGTTGGCTCTCAACGCCAGGCCCTTGAGAACCGGAAATTCCACAGAACGTTCAGTGTGGTGAGGGAACGAGCACCCTCGATTCCCGTGATTGGAAACATTGGAGCCGCCGAAGTGGTCAACCTTCAAGTCGATAAGGCACTGATGCTTGTCGACCTGATTCGGGCCGACGCGCTTGCCGTCCACCTGAACCCTCTGCAGGAACTCCTGCAACCTGAGGGAACACCGTCGTTCCGGGGCGTCCTTGCGGGTATCGAGCGCCTCGTCCGCTCTCTCCCTGTTCCAGTGATCGTGAAGGAAATCGGAGCCGGGATATCACCGTCCGTCGCAACAAGACTCCTGGACGTGGGCGTCCGCTTCATTGATGTCGCCGGAGCCGGCGGCACCAGCTGGGCCGGTATTGAGATTATGCGGCGCAAAGAGGAGCGACTGTCCTCCTTGTTCTGGGATTGGGGGATTCCATTGTCGGTGGCATTGAAAGATCTTGCGGCCCTCAAGGGATCAGGGACGCCCTTCACGTTAATTGCCTCGGGAGGCGTTTCGAACGGACTTGATGCAGCGAAGTGTGTGGCCCTTGGTTCGGACCTCGTGGCATCGGCGCGCGTATTCCTGATTGAACTGCATCGGTCCGGCCAGAAGGGGCTGAAAAAGATGATTGCCTCATGGGAGGAAGATCTGAGGAGCGCCATGTTTCTCACCGGGTCGCGGACGCTCGATGACCTTCGCCATGCACCGATGGCAACGTATTCACGCCCATGAGGATGAGGGATCCGGCCGGATATTATTCTCTCCTGAGACGGTCAATCAACCGGGGGCTCATGGACGCCGCTGCCGGGTCCAGGCCGATTCGGATTCGTTCGGCTCTCCGACACGTCCTCACTGCCGGAGGGAAGCGCGTCAGGCCTGCAATGGTCCTCCTTGCCGCCGAGGGAGTTGGAGGGAAAAGGAGAGACGCCTTCGCTGCTTCCATCGCGGTCGAGTTGCTCCACAGCTTTACCCTCGTGCACGACGATATCATGGACAACGCCCCGACGCGTCGTGGCAGGCCCACGGTCCACACACAGTGGGACGTCAGTCATGGCATCCTGGCAGGCGATGTCCTGCTTGGACTCGCATACCAGTCATTGCTCAGGACACGGAAAGGAAACCTCAGCGCGATAACAGGTCTGTTTACCAGAGCCCTGCTCGATGTTTGCGAAGGTCAGTCCGTTGATCTTGACTTCGAAAAGAAGCCCAACGTCTCTCTTGCGGCCTATTTCAGAATGATTGAGAAGAAGACGGCCGCATTGTTCGCTCTGTCGGCGACGATCGGCGGGTTGATAGCGGGAGGTTCAACATCGCAGGTGAGTGCCCTCGCGCGGTACGGGCACCATCTCGGTCGGGCCTTCCAGATTCAGGACGACCTCCTCGATGTGGTTGCAGAAGAGCAGACATTTGGCAAGATTGTCGGCGGAGATATTGTTGAGGGGAAGAAAACATTCCTTTTGCTTCATGCAGCCCGGGGCGCGAAAGGAAGTGATCGGTCCCTTCTATCAGGAATTCTGAAAGGAGAGTCCGGGACCCGCGATACGGTGAGAGCTGTCACCCGCATCTATCAGGATGTCGGCTCGACGCGGGCCGCGGAGGTCAGGATCCAGTATGAGACCCGCCGTGCGAAGCACGCACTGAAGAGCTTGTCTGTGAACCGGGGAAGAACCATGCTTGAATGGATAGCAGACGCACTCGCATCCAGGCGATTCTAGTGCGCCTCTCGCAGAACGGACCATTGGAGATTGTTGATGAGCATCAATGATTGAGCAGGAGGTTACCATCACAAACCGCTCGGGATTGCACACGCGTCCGGCGGCGACACTCGTCAAAGTGGCTTCACGCTTCAAGTCGGAGTTTTTCATCGTGAAGGACGGATTTGTGATCAATGGGAAGAGCATTATCGGTGTTATGACACTCGCAGCCGAACAGGGATCCACGCTCGTCCTCCGGTTTGAAGGGGAGGATGAACAGGAAGCGTCATCAGCAATCCTTGATCTGTTTCAGCGTGGGTTCGATGAGTGAGACAGTATCACATCCGGCACCTGACGGGATGGAGATTCTCCTCAAGGGTATTGCAGCCGCTCCAGGGATTGCTGTCGGAGTGGCATATCTGTACAGCAAGGAAGTCCCTGTGGTCGAAAAGAAAGACATTGATGCCTCCGATGTTGAAGCGGAAATAGAACGGCTTCGCATCGCTGTCCTCCGTTCGGAGAAAGAGCTGCAGAAAATCCACGCGTTCGCCGAGCAGAAACTTGGAGCAGGGAATGCGAAGATTTTCGAGGCGCAGATCATGATTCTGAATGACCTCGTCCTGATGGAGGCGGTGGAGAAGAGGATCCTCCGGGAAAAAAAGAACGCTGAGTATGTTGTCTACGACGAGATCGGGAAATACCGCCGCCGGATGCTGGAGTCATCCGATGAGTACATGATCGAGCGTGCACATGATGTGGAAGACGTAATGAACCGGATCATCAGAAACCTCCGGGATCAGAAGCTCTTTTCGCGCCTGGAGGGTGAATCAATTATCGTTTCGGAGACCCTGACTCCGGCTGACATAGTCATGTTCAGCAGAAATCAGGTTCTCGGGTACGCGACGGATCGTGGAGGCATTAGCTCCCACGCAGCGCTGCTCTCGCGGTCGCTGAAGATCCCCGCAGTCGTTGGTCTACGAAACGTGACGCAGCACCTCGTCAGCGGTGACATGATTGCTATCGATGGCTACTCCGGCAGCGTGGCCATCCGGCCTTCCGCGGAGACAATCCATCGGTTCGAGCAGACGGGCTCACGGTTCAGGGCATTCGAAGAGCAGCTGGTTGGCCTTGCCGACCTTCCGGCGGAAACACTGGACCACCGGAATATTGAACTTTCCTCAAATATCGAATTCCAGGACGAAGTGCAGTTTGCACGTGTTCAGGGGTCGGCGGGAATCGGATTGTTCCGGACGGAAGGACAACTCATCGGAAGGGGGGAATATCCGGACGAGGAAGAGCAATATGAACTGTACAAACATGTGGCAGAAGGTGTGTACCCCGAAAATGTGATTTTCCGGACTTTTGACGTTGGTGGGGACAAGATGATGCCGGGTTCAATCAAGGAGGATAATCCCTTCCTTGGATGGCGGGGAATCCGCCTGATGCTTGACACTCCGGAGATTTTTCTGAGCCATCTCCGCGCGCTTCTACGCGCAAGCACGATGAAAAACATCAGGATCATGTTCCCCATGGTTGCCACACTCGAAGAGATCCGCCGTGCCCAGGAGCTGGTGAAGCAGGCAAAAGCAGACCTCCGTTCCCGCGGAATCAGATTTGATCCCCGCATCAAGATTGGCGTAATGATCGAGGTCCCCTCCGCGGCTCTTCTTGCGGAGGAGATTGCCGCCGAAGTGGATTTCCTGAGCATCGGCACAAACGATCTCATCCAGTACGTCATGGCCGTCGATCGTGACAACAGCTATGTCGCGCCCCTGTTCCAGCAGTTCAATCCGGCCATCCTTCGACTCGTCAAGAGCGTTATTGATGCCGGCCACAAGAAGCATGTCTGGGTTGGCATGTGCGGTGAAATGGCGGCAGATCCGCTCGCGACTCTCCTTCTGGTGGGACTGGGAATTGATGAATTGAGTGTCGTTCCGTCAATGCTTCCGGAAATCAAGAAGATTATCAGGTCAGTCAGAGCAAGCGAAGCGCGCCGCATTGCAAAGAAGGCGCTTTCCTTTACAAGCGCCACGGAAGTGAACGAGTACCTCGTTTCCGTCATGAAGAAGAGATTGCCAGAGATCCCGCTGCAAGTTTGACCGTACTTTTCAGGAGAGGATGTCTATGACATTTGAAGAGTTGTATTCCATTGACAAGTCAAACATGTTTCGGCTGTTGAAGGGCTTTCCGGAACAATTAGAGGAAGCGATCTCCATTGGCAACGAGCTCAGGTTCAGGAAACTGTCGGGCATCCGGAATATCGTTCTCACGGGAATGGGTGGGTCTGCGATCGGCGGCGACCTGCTTGCAGACTATTTGTCCGAAGAACTCAAAGTGCCGTTCAGCGTCAATCGTAAGTACACCCTGCCCTCATTCGTCGGGCGCGACACTCTCGTCATTGTGTCGAGCTATTCAGGAAACACTGAAGAAACAACCAGTGCCTACAAGGATGCGATCCGGAGGCGGGCGAAGATTCTGTGCATCACCTCGGGAGGAAAGATCGAAAAACTTGCCCGGTCCAAGCGGCATATGCTGATTACGATTCCCGGCGGTTTTCCCCCGCGGGCAGCTCTTGGCTACTCATTCTTCCCCCTTCTCCATGCGTTGACGAAACTCGGGTTCGTCAGGAACAAAGCACGTGAAATCGCGGAAACGGTGAAAGTTCTGCAGAAGAAAGCACAGGAATACGGCATCCCGGATCCGGTGAACAATCGTGCCCTCCAGCTTGCCGGACTCCTGCATGGAAAGTTTGGCTTTGTCTATGCCGGAGGCGAACATTTTCAATCGGTGACAACGCGGTGGAAGGGGCAGGTGGCCGAGAACGGCAAGGCCCTGATGTCTGCCCACGTCCTTCCTGAGATGAATCACAATGAGATCGTCGGCTGGCATACGCAGACTGCGGCCGTGAGAGAGGGCCAGGTGATATTCCTGCGCGACCGTGGGGACCACAAGCGAATCCAGCAAAGGTTGGAGCTGACGAAGGCGATCATTTCAGAGCGAACGTCCAGCATTGCCGAAGCATGGAGTGAGGGTACTGGTCTGCTCGCACGCATGTTTTCCCTCATCTATCTTGGGGACTGGACAAGCTACTATCTCGCGATTCTTCATGGTGAGGATCCCACTCCGGTGAAAGTGATCGATCAACTCAAGGAAGAGTTGGGCAAGGCATGACCAGGATGATGTGACATCAGCAAATCTGATTTTTTCAATTCCATTTCTGCTCCTGTCAATTGAGGATCGGAGCAATCATACACAAGGTATAAGGTGAAATGACCCGACAGCACGTAATAGCAATTGTTGTAGCCATTCTTACGCTTGGCGTTATTTTCGTTATCACGTTTATCAGAAGCGGGACATCATGGTGATGGCCGGGAACGGCCCGGCACCCGCAAGCATCTTTTCACCAACCCCATCGTAGACACTGCCCTTTCACAACATCACAGGAGATAATCATGTTACTGCGCATCAACGACCCGGCGCCCGACTTTACCGCTGCAACGACAGAAGGAACAATTCGATTCCATGACTGGATCGGCAACGGTTGGGCGATTCTGTTTTCTCACCCGAAGGATTTCACACCGGTTTGCACAACTGAACTGGGATATATGGCGCGTCTGGCCCCGGAGTTTGCAAAGCGAAACTGCAAAGTGATCGGACTGAGCGTGGACCCTCTGGAGAGTCACAAAGGCTGGTCGAAAGACATCGAAGAAACCCAGGGACATGCGGTGAACTACCCGATGATTGCCGATACCGATCTTGCAATATCGAAACTGTACAACATGCTCCCGGCAGAAGAGAGCGGCACGTTTGAAGGCCGAACTGCTGCCACGAATGCCACTGTTCGCTCAGTCTTCATTGTTGGGCCGGACAAGAAGATCAAACTGATGCTCACCTATCCCATGACCACAGGCCGCAACTTTGACGAAATCCTGCGTGTTGTGGATTCCATGCAACTGACCGCAAAGCACAGGGTCGCGACTCCGGTGAATTGGAAAAACGGGGAAGACGTCATCATTGTTCCGGCGGTGACGAATGAGGAAGCTGAGAAAAGTTTCCCGGCGGGGTGGAAGACAGTGAAGCCGTATCTGCGTGTAGTGAAGCAGCCGGTATGACAGCAAGAAGATGAGCTGTTCCGAGCAGTGGGCAAGCCACTGCTCAGGCTTTTTCCTTCGTCATCGATGTCTGCAAACATCGAACCATCTATCTCTTCCGGAGTCGATCATGGGCCGTCCGGTTGTGCATTGGGAATTCTGGTCTGAGAATCCGCAGAACATCTCGGATTTCTATAAGAAGGTGTTTGATTGGGATATCCGGCATATCCCGGAGATGAATTATCACCTTGTTGAAACGGGAGGTAAAGGAGGGATCAACGGGGGAATCATGACTCCACAGAAAGGGCCCTGGCCTTCCAACCTCGCACTGTATATCGACGTTGATGACCTTGATGTCTACAGTGACCGGATCACGAGGGCAAGAGGAAAGATTGTTGTGGACAAGGTTGATGTTCCGGGAGTCGGCCAGCTCTCGTTGTTCCAGGATCCGGATGGCAGAGTTCTCGGAATGTGGAAGCAGCAGGGGAAGGACGAAGGAGGCGGGACATGAGAAAAATAATCGTCTTATCAATGGTTACGTTGGATGGAGTAATGCAAGCACCTGGTGGACCTGGGGAAGATGCATCAGGCGGTTTCAAATATGGCGGTTGGGTTGCACCTTATGGTGATGAAGTTTATGGTAAGGTCCTGGAAAAACAGCTGAAACCTGCAGATTACCTTTTGGGCAGAAAAACGTTTGAAATTTGGGCCCCCTACTGGCCAGAACATGCAGACTTTTGGCCAGGAATCAATGACGGCACAAAGTACGTCATGTCCAGGACCATGAAAAAGTCAGATTGGAAAAACTCAGTTTTCCTCAAAAGCCTGGCAGATATCAAAAAGCTCAAAAATTCAAAAGGGTCTGACATTCAAGTTCACGGCAGTGGTGAGCTCATTCAGCTGCTACTCAAGAATGATTTAGTGGATGAACTCTGGCTAAAAATTCACCCGGTGACTCTTGGTAAGGGAAAAAAGTTGTTTGACAGTGGCGCGGTTCCGGTGGCATTTACATTAATAGAGAGCACTGTTACACCAAGCGGAGTGATTTTTGCCAATTACAAGAGAGCTGGAAAAGTCAAGACAGGTACTGTTGGAGCTTAATTCCCCGGATAAGCTGAATATTTTCACCAGTGTCTTAGTTTATAATCCTTCCTGTGGATCTATTAAAAGGAGCCCCCCATGGTTGAACTCTCGTCACTCGTGTTGCCGATTCTGGTCGCGGCGTTGTTCGTGTTTCTTGTCAGCTTTCTCCTGCACATGGTTCTCCCGTTTCATCGTTCGGATTTCAGCAAGTTGCCTTCAGAGGATGCGGTTCTGGAGGCCCTCAGGAAGTTCAACATCCCCGAGGGGGACTATGTGTTTCCGCATGGAGGAGGTCCCGAAGCGATGAAAAATCCCGACCACATCGAGAAGTGCAAAAAAGGTCCGATTGGTATGCTCACAATGTGGAAACCAGCCGCTCCCGCAATGGGCAGCAGTCTGGTTCAATGGTTTCTGTATTGCGTTCTTGCAGGCATCCTTGCGGGATCTGTCGCCGGCCAGTCACTTGCTCCGGGAGCACCCTATCTCTCTGTCTTCTGCATCGTCTGCACAACGGCATTCGGTGGATACTCGCTCGCACTGCTTCAGAATTCCATCTGGTACAAGCGCAAGTGGAGCACAACATTGAAGTCGATGTTTGACGGATTGATCTATGCCCTTGTCACCGCCGGAACGTTCGGCTGGCTCTGGCCGGGTGTCTGAGAATTTTCCAGTGACGGGGCTGAACAATGGATGATGATCGCTTTCATATCCGTATCACCGTCGAACCTTCGGATATCGATGAGCAGGATCATGTCAACAACATCGTCTATCTTCGGTGGGTTCAGGAGGTGGCGATTGCTCATTGGCGTGCGGCTGCTCCGGCTGCGGCGCAGGAGTCTCTCTTCTGGGTCGTGGTTCGCCATGAGATCGACTACAAGCGCCCAGCCTATCTGGGCGATGAGATTTTGGCGTTTACATGGGTGGGTAATGCAACCAGGCGAACGTTCGAACGGCATACCGAACTGGTCCGCGCAGCCGATCGTCGCGTTCTTGCCCGTGCTCTGACCCTCTGGTGCCCGATGGACGTGAAGACCGGAAAGCCTACCGATGTGACCGACGAAGTACGGTTTCTCTTCTCAACTCCCGGTCCTACGGATCAACAATCACGAGCGTGAGAAAACATTGTGCAAACGGATTCAGAGGTTCGCGTTGACGGGGTGGATGCAGGATGAGTAAGGGAAGGATGGAGGCATTCAGCGACGGCGTCATGGCCATCATCATCACGATCATGGTTCTCGAGCTGAGGGCTCCGCACAGTGTTGAACCCGAAGCCCTTCTTCCGTTGCTCCCGGTCCTGCTGAGCTATCTACTCAGCTTCGTCCACATTGGGATTTACTGGAACAATCATCATCACCTGTTCCAGGCTGCGCGACACGTGAACGGGAAGGTGCTCTGGGCGAATCTGCATCTCCTCTTCTGGTTGTCTCTGCTCCCTTTTGCTACCGCGTGGATCGGCGAAAACGGCTTTGCCCCGTGGCCGCTTGCGGTGTATGGAGTTGTGTTGCTGCTGGCGGGTTGCTCCTACTACATTCTCACACGAACACTCATCCGTCTTCATGGGTCTGGTTCAACGCTCGCTACCGCTGTCGGAAGGGAAGTGAAGGGGATCATTTCTGTTCTGGTCTACGTCGTCGCCATCCTACTGACAATGGTTAGCCCGGTTGTTTCATTCGGACTGTACGTTGTTGTAGCGGTGATG
>Ga0105340_1001554_pt1 | contig 10183 bp, 9 predicted proteins | sample EasRivMeERMLT700_FD_89676 | JGI IMG/M metagenome (GOLD analysis project Ga0105340, IMG submission 89676) | Soil microbial communities from meander-bound floodplain in the East River, Colorado, USA - East River MetaG ERMLT700 | ecosystem: Environmental > Terrestrial > Soil > Floodplain | place... | reverse complement strand
TGGCCTTGCTGGCCGTCGCGGGCCTGAATTACTTTGTGCCCCTGCGATTCGAGGACGGCGCGGATGCCGTCGGACAGTTCGTAGTCGTCGTCCACGATCAGGATGAGTTTCTGGTCGGCCATGCGTTCCCTCCAATTGGACGAGCGGGCGGCTTCCTTCAAATTAGCAGGCAAACGTGCTCGCTACAAGTGGGCAAATGAACCACGTTCATCGGATGAGGCCAGCACGAAGTTGGCTGGCCAAATCGAAACAATGTAGTCATCACGCTCCGCGTGATGGAGTTTGGGCGTGTCCCAAATTCGTTTAAGTTCCTTTAGGTGAGGTAGCCAAACTCCATCACGCGGAGCGTGATGACTACATTGTCGCTCACTCCATGGTTTGCAATAGCTCATTCATCTCACCGGCCGCATGAAGGTCGCCCTTCTTCTCGGCGATCGGAATGCCGCGCAACAAAATCGCACGAGCCTCGGCGACGCGGTCCAATCGTTGCAGGGCACGGCCCGCTTGATGATACGCGGGCGGATAATCCGGCGCGATCGCGATCAATTCCTGAAAGCAACGCACGGCGCCCGCATCGTCGCCGGCGCTGACGTGTTCCATCGCCAGCATGTAATGAAGCTCCGCGTCGTTCGGATCTTCGGCGAGCATCGCTTCGATTTGCTGGCGGCGCGTCGGTGCGGTCATGGCATCCTCGAAATAGCGATACGAGGCAAACGGGTCCGGTTGTGACGGCGGCGCCGTCGTTGGCATTGTAACAGAATCGGCACAATCGTCAGCGTTTCACCGCTTTGCCATGTTCACTGGACGCGAAGGTTCGTCGCCATTGCTTCCCCGTGCGCGCCGACGCAACGGAGACGACGAAACTGTGGTGCGAAGGTTTAGGCAATTTGGCGGCGATGTCGAAAGCATAGTTAGAAATCAACTTAACGAAATGCCCTGAAATGCGATTGCGCCGAACCAGGCCCTTTGTCGGCCTGTTTTTTTGACCCAGCCAACTTGCCGCGGAAGCCACGACTTGAGGACATCATGAGTTTGCGCCGCCGATGCTTCATTGCCTTGGGGTTGTTGTCGTTTTTGGCGACCCTGTACGCGATTCACGCCCAGGAATCCGGCAACGGACCGCCACTGTTAACGAGCGAGTCTCGGCCCAAGGACGGCCAGCAATTAACACGCACCGGCGCCCGGCGAACCCTCGTGGTTACGGCCATTGACCGCGTCAAGAATGCGGTCGTCAATATTCACAGCGAGCGCGGCGTCGCGGCCAGTTCGCACGATGCTTTCGCCATGCCGGCCGCCCCCAAAGCGATGAACGGCATGGGCACCGGCATCATCATCGATCCGCGTGGCTATATCGTCACCAATCAACACGTGGTCGATGACGTGACGTCGTTGCGCATCCGCCTCGCCGACGGCACGTCGCAAAACGCGACCGTCATCGCACGCCATCCGGAACTCGATCTGGCGATCATCAAGATCGAGCCCAGTTCACCGTTGCCAATCATGCCGATCGGCACGGCCCAGGATCTGATGGTTGGCGAAACCGTCATCGCGTTGGGCAACGCCTACGGCTACGAACATACCGTGTCGGTCGGCATCGTCAGCGCGATCAAGCGCGATGTCAGCCTCAACAAGGACATGTCGTACAAATCGCTCATTCAAACCGACGCCTGCATCAACCCGGGCAACTCCGGCGGGCCGCTCGTCAATATCAACGGCGAACTCGTCGGCGTCAACGTCGCGATTCGGGCCGGCGCGCAAGGCATCGGCTTCGCGATCCCGGTCGATCACATGGTTCGATCCGTCAGCGAAATGCTCAAGGCACGCCGACGCTCGACGGCGTATGACGGCCTCGTGCACAAGGATGTGCTGCAACAATCGCAGGACGGCCTGGTGCGCAAGGTGATCGTCGATCGCGTCGAAGCCGGCAGCCCGGCGGAACTCGCGGGCTTGCAAGCGGGGGACGTGCTCACGAATGTGGGCGGCGTCAATGTGGAGACGGGGATCGATGTCGAACGCGGGCTGATGGATCGCAAGCCGGGACAAAGCCTGCAGGTCGTGGTGCAACGCCAGGATCAAGAAAAGCGTTTGCAATTCGTGGTGGCCGACCTGGTTTGGCAGAAGCTCGGCGTCCAGTTTACGCCGGTCGCCAGCGACGTCATCACCGCAGTTAACAAGCAATTGCACGGCGGGCTGGAAGTGACGGCGATCAATCAGAACGGCATGGCGGCCAAGTCGGGACTGCGCAAAGGCGACATCCTCGTCGGCTTGCACAACTGGGAGACGGTCAGCGTCGAGAACGTCAATTATGTTCTCAATCATCCCGACCTGGCGACGTTCCATCCGGTGCCATTCTTTATTCTCCGAGCGGGCCAGATTCGCAAGGGGCAATTGTCGATCACGCAATGAACAACCAAGTTTACGTTTAGCGTTCGCAGGGCCACGCGAGCGCTAAACGTAAACTACGACACATATCGCCCCGGATCAGACTTGCCAATCTCCGCGAACCCTTTCAATCGCAACAAGCACGCATCGCAACGGCCGCAACCCGCGCCATCAACCGTCGGATCATAACACGACGTCGTCAACGCGAAATCGACGCCGAGATCCAGTCCGCGCCGAATGATGTCGGCTTTCGTCATGCGAAGGAGTGGCGCGTGGATCTTGAACGCGCGCCCCTCGACGCCGGCTTTCGTCGCCAAATTAGCGAGCTTGGCAAACGCGTCAAGATACTCCGGCCGACAATCGGGATAGCCGGAGTAGTCGAGCGCGTTGACGCCGAGGAAGATGTCGCATGCGCCGAGCACTTCCGCCCATGCGAGCGCGAAGGAAAGAAAGATCGTATTGCGAGCTGGCACATACGTGATGGGAATGCCGTGGCTCATCTCATCAGCGGGCCGATCTTTGGGCACGGCGATGTCGCTCGTCAGCGCGGAGCCGCCGAACTGGCGCAGATCGATCGGTAACACCACATGCTCGGCGACGCGGCAGCGCTTCGCGATGTAACGCGCCGCCTCGATTTCGATGGCGTGACGCTGGCCGTATTGCATCGTCAAGGCATGGCAGGTGAAGCCATCGTGCTGCGCGATGGCTAGCGTCGTCGTGGAATCGAGGCCGCCGCTCAAAAGCACGACGGCTTTCGGGCCCGCGTTCATCGGATCATTCCTGGGGTGGGGGTGTCCAGACGCCGTCAGTTCCTATTGTATCGCGGCGTTGAAGCCGGAATGGCGAGTTGCGTTGAACCGAGCGGAGTCAAGCCGCGCAAACGCGGGTCCACGGAATTGCCATCGGATGAATTTCGCGGCCACAGGTGACTTTGAATCCAATCAACCACCGATCGCGACGAGCTGGAAGCAGGCGCGCTCGCGGAATGAGTATTCACCTTCTGCGCCGCCTCGCGCTCCATGGGTGAAAAAATCAACGACCCGGCGATCGGAAAAGTCGGCGAATGATTCGACGTTGGCTGCAATGAGGAAGTGTAAATCCAGCCCGTCGGCGTCACCACCGGCGCGGAAAGCGTCAGATGGCGGAATTCATTGGGGTAAAGGGCAACGCTCACCGTCAGGGCACGCTGGAGCGATTGACGGGCGGCCGCTCGCACGCGCTCGGACGTTTCGGAGGGCTTGCCGTCCGTTTCGTGCCCAAGCGCGGTGACCGTGAGGGCGTCGATGATCTTTCGCGTCGCTCCCTTGCAAGAACCGAGCGCGACGGCGGCCTCGTAGCGAACGCTTTCCACGCGGTCCGCGCGCAACGCGGCGATCAGGCCGGCTTCCGCGTCCGGATGATAATGACAATCAACGGTCGCCAGGTAGCGAACCGCCGCCTCGCGGGCCTTCGCTTGCGATTCGTCGATCTTGATCTTCACTGCCGTGATTTCCGCGGGAGAATATCCGCCGTCCGCCAGCATCCGCGCCAGGTCTTCGCGGGTGGGGATCGCCGGCGTTTCCGGTATCGATTGCGGCGGCAGCAATGCGGTGCGAATCGGCGCGAACATCGATCGCGCCAATTGGCCAAAGAGTGGACGCTGAATCGAGAACGAACCTTCGACGCTTTTGCCGTGCGGCTCGTCCAACGACGGCAACGTGGAAGGACGTGCCTGGCCATGCGCGAAATCGATCGGCGTCAGCACGATCATGCAGCACGCCAATAGTCGCCTGTCCAACATGCGCGAGTCCCCAAAGCGAAGGGAGACGGACTCGTCTCCCGTTCTTCTCTCGGCATGGTTGGCGCGTTAACTTGAGCAAAACCGGCACAACCGGCCATCCTTGCCCGCCTTACCTCAGATGAACCTGGCTGCGCGAATGACGAATCACGAATGACGAATGACGAAAGAAGCATTAATGTCGAATCCCAAACCAACGCTGGTTGCATTGATTCGGCATTCGGATTTCGTCATTCTTTCGTCATTCGTGCTTCGGCATTCGTCATTTCGGGTTTGTCTATCTGATTAGTTGGCCATTTCCTTGACATGAAGCGTGTATTTGCCAGTCGAGTCCGCGCCAAAGGTCGTGCAAATGATCGTGTAATCTCCCGTCTTGGCCGCGCGGTAAATGATGCGCGCAGAAGGAAAGCCGCCGCCGTCGTCGTCCGCGGCGACCTGCTGGCCTTGCGGGTCCTCCAGGCGAAGATAGGAATCGAAATCCTTGCTCATCATGTCGATCTGATAGGACTTTCCTTCGACCATTTTGAAGACGTAGGTTTTGCAATACGAGCCGGTGCGGACTTTGTCCTTGACGTCTCCGGTGGTCAAGGCATCGTTGACGACAACGTTTTCCGGCTTGTCCTTGTCCTTCTTCTCGCCGGCGCTGAGCCGCACTTGGGCGAGAACGATGCACGCGAGGATCAGCGGCATACTCAAGCGAAGCAGATACTTCATGATGAGCTCCTGGCGGCGAACGCTTTAACGCAGGGTCGACTAATCAGTCCTACTTGTCGTCGTTCTGCCGAATGGTGAGCGTGAATTCGCCGAGGTTGCCGCCGTCGGCGAAATAAGTGGTGATGATGCGATGCTTGCCGTTGGCATTTGCCTTGAACCGGATGCGAGCATTCAAGTTGCCGCCGTTGTCGTCGTCTTCGGCTACCAACTTGCCGTCGACGTCTTCAAGATAGAGATAGGTGTCGAAATTCATGCTCGTCATGTCGATCTGATAGGTTTTGCCGGCTTCCATATTGAACAGATATGATTTGTGTTTCTTGCCCTTGTAAAGCGGATCGTTGGCATCGAGCTTGGCCGTGGCGCCGCCGCTGCCCTTGTCGTTTTTCAACTCGATCGGCTTGCCGTCATTGGCGCCCTTGACGGCCGGCACGGTCGTGTCCTTGACGAGCAAGGTAAACTTGCCCGTGCTGCCGCCGCCGAGCGACATGGCGCAGATCGTGAAGTCGCCGGTGACGGTCGGCTTGTAGATGATGCGCGAGTTGAGCATGCCGCCGGAGTCGTCGTCCGCGGCGACTTGCGTGCCCTTGGGATCTTCGAGGCGCAGGAATGCGTCGAACGCCTTGCTGATCATGTCGATTTGATAGGTGCGACCCTGAGTCATCTTGTAGGTGTAAGTTTTGCAGTAACTTTGCGTGAGCACTTTGTCTTTCAGGTCCGCGTTGAGAAGCTCGGCCTCAATGGTGATATTGTCATTCTTTTCCGTTTTCTTTTCGCCGTCCTTGTCCTTCTTGTCGCCGGCGCGAAGTTGTGTTTGCATGCCAAACGCGGCAATGATGATCAAGGCCATGCCAATTCGAAGCAGCGCATTCATCGTGAATTCCTCGGGTTGGGGGTGGGGCGAACAAGTGACTCGAATCGAGATCAGTCCTTTTTGGGCTCTTCTTTCTTGACCTCGCCGCCGGTCTGGCGAATCGAAAAAGTGAACGCGCCAACGCTGGACCCGCCCAGGCTGGTGGCGACGACGCGATACTTGCCGGACGCGGTCGCCTTGTGCGTGATCCGCGAGTTGAGGCCCTCGCCGCCGTCGTCGTCTTGCGCGAGGACTTTACCGTCCGAATTCTCCAGATAGAGATAAGCGTCGAAACCCTTGAAGATGTGGTCGATTTGATAGGTCGCGTCTTTCTCCAGTTGAATGATGAATAACTTGTGGATCTTGCCCATGTATTTCGGATCGAGCTTGGTCAAGTTTCCCTGGTGCGTCGCGACGCCCTTTTCGATCTTTAACTCGATTGGCTTGCCTTCGTCGCCGGTCAATTCCTTGACGGTCAAGGTGAACTTGCCAACGGCGTTGACGTTGAGCGTTGTCGTGATGATCGTGTAATCTTCCGTCTTCGCCGGGCGATGGACGATCACCGCGGACTGATTGCCGAGGCGGTCGAAATCCGCGGCGACCTGCTTGCCGGCGGAATCTTCGAGGCGAAGATAGGGGCGGAAGTTTTGGCTTTGCAATTCGATTTGATAGGCCTTGTCTTTTTCCATCTTGAAGGTGAAGGTTTTGCAGAAGCCGTTGACGACGACCTTGTCTTTGAGATCAGCCTTGATCAACTCGCCGTTGACGACGATGTCGTCGGCCTTCTTGACCTTTTCCTTCTTGTCCTTTTCACCCGCGCCGACGCCGAGGCTGCCCAAGGCGACAGCAAACAGAACGGGAATGAGTAAATGCCGTTTCATGGCCTGCGCTCCTCGTGTTCAACGGGTGAAATCGGCCCAACAATTATTCGTGCGGAGTGGGCGATCATTGCGACATGTCGAAGAAAGTTTACACCGGCACGCATCGTTCAACAACCCCATTTTCCGTTCCTCACGAACCTGTCATGATTTCGGCGCGTCCGTTTGTCAAGGTTGGCGCGTTCTGATAGGATGCGCTTTGAGTTAACCATCTAATAATGAAGCGCGAAACCGCAAGCGTTGAACCATCATGCGCACGACCATTCGAATTGTCGCCGGGACCTTGCGTGGCCGCAAAGTCGCGTGCACCGTGACGCCCGAGCTAAGGCCGACGCCGCAGATGGTGCGCGAGGCATACTTCAGCATTCTTGGGAACGCGATTCCCGATCGCGAGTTTATCGATATCTTCGCGGGCACCGGCGTCGTGGGCATGGAGGCGCTCAGCCGCGGCGCGAAATCGGCGAACCTGATCGAACGCGACCCGCAGTTCGCCAAGGGCATCGAGACGCACCTGCGCGCTTTTGAGCTGACGCGGCGCGCGAGGCTTTATCGCACCGACGCGTATCGATGGATCGCCGCCTGGAAGGCGCCGGCCGAACCAGTGAACGTTTTCTTGAGTCCACCGTTCGCCGACCTGGCGCAGAAGACAGAAGACCTATTGAACGCGGCCCGCACGTTGCAAAGCAAGGTCGCGGAAGATTCGGTGATCGTCATTCAAACCGAGACCGGCTCGCCGTTCGACAAGGCCGAGGGGCTGCGTGACTGGGAAGTGCGGAACTACGGACGCAACGAGCTGCTCATCTGGCAACGCGAAATCGGTCAACCACAGATGAACACGGATGAACACGGATCGATCCGTTGAGTTTGCCGTCGCTCGAGGGCCTGATTCACATTGTCATTTCCCATCTGTGTCGATCTGTGTTCAACCGTGGTTCTGAATCGAATTCATGACGGAACGCGAGTACGCCATTGCTGTCGTTCAGACGCTGCAGAATGCCGGGCATCAGGCGCTGTGGGCGGGCGGCTGCGTGCGCGATGAATTGCTGGGATTGACGCCAAAGGATTACGACATCGCCACCGATGCGCGGCCCGAGCAGGTGCAGGCGCTGTTCCGGCGAACGTTCGCCATTGGCGAAAGTTTCGGAGTTGTCGACGTGCTGGGGCCGCGCGTGTCGGGACAGCATCTGCACGTGCAAGTTGCGACGTTTCGCACGGATGGGGGATACAGCGACGGCCGGCGGCCCGATCAGGTTGTCTTTTCTACGGCCCGTGAAGATGCCCTGCGCCGCGACTTTACGATCAATGGCATGTTCTTCGATCCCATCAAGGCGGAGCTGCATGATTTCGTCGGCGGCCAGGCAGATTTGCACGCGCGAATCCTCCGAGCGATCGGCGATCCAGAGATTCGCTTCAAGGAGGACAAGTTGCGTTTGCTGCGTGCGGTACGCATTGCCACGCGATTCGAATTGGCGATCGAGTCGACCACCGACGTGGCGATTCGGCGCATGGCCAGTGAGCTACCCGTCGTCAGTGCCGAACGCATCGCGAAGGAGTTGCGGCAGCTTCTGGTACATCCGCGGCGAACGCGCGGATTGAACTTGCTCATGGACCTCGGTTTGGCGCGTTCCGTCGTGCCGGAACTTGAGGAGATGAAGGGTGTGCCGCAAGGATTGCCGAGCCAGCCGAAGGGCGACCTGTGGGAACACGTGATGAACGTGATGGATTTCATCGGGCCGGCGCCGTCGTTTCCATTGGCGATGGGCACGCTTTTGCACGACATCGGCAAGCCGCGCACCATGGGCCGCACGGCGGAACGCTACACGTTTTATCATCATGAACATGTCGGCGCCCGCATGGCCAATGACATCGCCTTGCGGCTGCGGCTGTCGAATGCGGAACGGGAGCGGATTGTCTGGCTGGTGGAAAAGCATCAGTATTTGTCGGACGCGTCGCGGATGCGGCCGAGCAAACTCAAGGCGGTGCTCGTGCATCCCGGCGTGCTGGAATTGTTGGTGTTGCACCGCGCGGACGCGCTGGCATCGGGCAAGAGCGTCGAGCACGTGGAGTTCTGCGAACGGCTATTGCGCGAGTGGACGGCGGACGATCTGAATCCGGCGCCGTTGATCACGGGAAATGACTTGAAGGGACTTGGCATCGTTCCCGGTCCGCGCTACAAGGAAATGCTCGACGCGGTGCGCGAAGCGCAGCTCGATGGCACGATTGCGACGCCGCAGGAAGCGATGGACCTGGTGCGGCGATTGCTTTTGGGCTAGACGCCGTTTTCCTCCCCTCTGCTCCGCCACGGAAAACAGGTCGCGTGCAAGTACGTAAACGGCGCGGGAGAGGGGCCGGGGGTGAGGGGGATTGCTTCAAACTCCTACGCTTGCATCCCCCTCACCCCCGGCCCCTCTCCCCCGGCCATGCTGCGATTCGCGGGACCACGTCATTGCAGGCCGGGGGAGAGGGGAGTAAGACTGAACTACGGCATTGTTGGAAGCGCCTTGACGGTCGGCCGCGGCGGGTAGCGATACGCGTCGAGCTTTTCGGGAAAGTTCTTCGGATCGTTCGCATAATTGCGATTGAGCGCCTTCGCGACGATTTCGCGCATGACGTGCGTTTCCTTCCACACGCTGCGATGGGCGTCCAGTTCGTCCTTGATCTTGTCGAACTTCTTGGGGAACTTCTTTTCATTTAGAATTTCTTCGTACTTCTCAATTTGCACGGCAATCTCGGTGAACTCCTTGTTGGATGCTTCGACCTCGTCCTTGAAGGCTAACGACGTCGCGTGGCCGAGTTTGCCGAGGTATTTGTAACCGGCCTTGCGTTCCGGCTTACGCAGCTCCTTGAAGAACGCGTCCGCTTCTGCAAACTTGCGTTCGTCGAGGTAGAGTGCCGCGAGTTCCATCGAGTGCTGCAATCCCGCGGTGACCTGCCCCGGAATGGCGGAGTCGAGATACTGCGCCACAAGCTGTTTAAGCGCCTGTTCAGTCAATTTCGTTTTGTCCGCGCCCTTGCCCTTACCGTTTTCTTCGGGCGGGTTCACGCTGGAACCGTTGTTCGGGTCCTTGGTTTGTGAATCGCGAAAACTGCGATACCATCCCAGGCTCAGGCCGCCGGCGAGGGCAACGAACACCAGACTGGCCAAAAGAACGCGCCAGGCGCCGCTCGAGGTTTGCGATTCCGGCCACGGGTGCGTCGCGCCGATGCCGATGAAAGACGACGAAATCGAAATTGCTGCGACGGTGCCGAGGTTCAATACTTCGCGCAATCGATTGACGTCGCGCACGATCTCGCCGGCGGTTTGATAGCGGTCCTCCGGCTTTTTCGCCATCATCTTTTGAACGATCGCGAAAAGCTCCGGCGGCAGATCGGGGCGAATCTCGGCGAGCAACTGCGGATCTTTGTGAACGTGTTGATACGCGACATCGACAGGCGAGTTGCCGCGAAACGGCGGCGTGCCTGCGAACATGTGATAGCACGTGACGCCGAACGAGTAGATGTCGGTGCGCGGATCGATCGGCCCGCGTTCGACCTGCTCCGGCGACATGTAGAGCGGCGTGCCCATCGTGACCTGGCTTTGCG
>Ga0105340_1001553_pt1 | contig 10189 bp, 4 predicted proteins | sample EasRivMeERMLT700_FD_89676 | JGI IMG/M metagenome (GOLD analysis project Ga0105340, IMG submission 89676) | Soil microbial communities from meander-bound floodplain in the East River, Colorado, USA - East River MetaG ERMLT700 | ecosystem: Environmental > Terrestrial > Soil > Floodplain | place... | reverse complement strand
TGCCCATCAGCATCTCCGAACCTGGCGAGAAGTTCCGAGCACCGCTGGAACGCGATTTCCGGGGCACGCGCATCGCCTGGAGCAGCGATTTCGGCGGCGTGCCGATCGATCCGGATGGCGATTTCTGGCCCGATTATTGGGAGGACATAGATGGAGATGGAGTCGTCGATTCGGGAGAAACAGATTGGCAAACGTACAATTCCCCTAACGGCCTGAGCGGCGCGGCGGCTCTGCAAGTCTTCACACCGTTGAAATAACCGGGACGACTATGAACAACGAACGACTTTGTTTCAGGGGAACGACATTTCTACTCGCCATCTGGTTGTTGTTAGGCAGGCCAGGTGCAGTCTCTGTAGCCGTCGCTGATTGCGTCCCCAACTGGGGCGCTGCAATCAATCTCCGGGTGGACGTGGAAGATTCGCATGATTGCACCTTCCCCTTGCCCGGCAGCACGAACGTCCAAATCGTAACCACTAACGTTCCTATAACCAATTGCGGTAATCTCCTCGTTACGGTGACAGGCCTAGGGGAGTGGAGCACGGTCTATGACCAGGTTTATGTAAATGACGTCCACGTTTTAACGGTGCGGGAGAACATGGGAAACTGCGTAATGTCTCCTTTCACGGGTAAAGTCATAGTTTCCGGAGATTCAATCACCTTGAAGTATGACACCTTTGATATGAGCGAACACGAAGGCGCTTATGCCCAAATTACGCAAATTAGCGTGGCGCCTCACATCCTGTTCGATGTTCCCAAAAAGGATGGTGTTTACCGATTACAGGCAGATGGGGTATCCAAAGCGACTGCATATTTGAGCGACGAGACCGCTTTGACTCCGCCGATCACGTGGTCCCTAGTTGGAGAGACGTATGGCTGCACAAACTACAATCAAACTATCACCGCCGGAAAGACGAATGGCACAATTACGGTACGCGCGACGGATTCGACGGGCCTTTTCGTAGATGGCAAGCTGGACCTGCGAACATGCGAGACGTGTGAGGATTGTTCAGGCATCGGCGGCGTTGACGCTCAAAACGGCAGTATTGACGTGAAAATCGGGTTGGGATGGTCGAGTTATGGCGACAACGCCGGCTATCTGCAGATCAAGGAAGAGCAGCCAAGCGATGCGCTGGCCAAACCGCAGACCTTGAAATATCGCTTTTACCGTCCCGATGTCGAGGTTTTACCAGATGCGCAAGGCGTTTTGCGGCAAGTCAAAACTCCTGACGGGTTGGCGCATATCAACGTGAGCAACGTCTTCAAATACACTGTCAACCTTTTCTCTTTGACCAATGTTCTAGGGAAAACTAACGAATTTTACAAACTTACAAACAGCCCGTTCTCCATCGTTACGATCGAGAACCCAAGCAACGATACCAACAAATTGAAGGTGACGTACAGCCGGGACGGGAGCGATACGGTTTATGATTACAACTGGATCACCAACGGGTGGGAATTCCTTTCAGGTAACGGGCTTCGCAAGGAAATCAAAACGACCGTCTGGTCCGAGACCAATACGGTTCGGACGGTGACCAGCAAAATCCAGCAGGGCACCAATCCGCCGGTGTTTCAAAAGGTCGAACGATTCCAGATATTTTCTCATGGGGAGAAGCTCGTGCAGGAGATCACTGGCACTGGAAACAACGCGTCAACGAACGCTTACAGTTACACAACAAACGGGGATCCGCAGCAGATCTTGCACGGCGACGGGCGTTGGGAATACTACGTCTATAACAGCAGCCGGCTGCCGACGAATGTTTTTTCTGGTTTTAAAAACCAGACAGTGACCACCAACAAGAGTCTCTGCCGATTGATTGAGCATGACTATTCCACGAACGTGATTTCCGGGTCAGGCGATAAGCTAAAACTTTTTCCTGCAACGCCCCGGCGGACGATTGAATGGTTGCTTGGTAACGAGATTCGGCGAAGCTACTTCGTGGCGTTGCCGGGTGAAACACGTGAAATCGTGTGCGTCAACCCCGGAGCGGCATGGACGAACGAACCGAGCAATCTTGTCACGACCACAAAACAATTCACCAATGGTCTGCATGCGGGCGAAATCAAGAGCGTCTTGCGACCGGATGGGACAGTTGACCTCTACCGATACGAAACTGATGGCGTTTTCACGACGAACATCGTTTTGACCGGGCACCCGGACAGCAGCGGCACAAACATCGATTCAGGAACCAAGATGCTTTCGGTGATTGATTCAACTGGCAAACTGCTCTCTCAAACCCGCATCGATGTGCCTTCGAATGTAACGATCTCGGATGAAACATACGGCTATGACGGCTACAAGCGATTGGTGCGCACAGCCTATCTGGATGGCACTTCGACGACGAACACCTATAATTGCTGCTCGTTAAGCTCGACGGTTGAGCGGGACGGGACGGTTACCTCATTCACGCACGATGCGTTGAAGCGGCACGTGGCGGCGGTCCGAGCGGGCATCACGAACTCGACTGTTTACGATGCGGCCGGGAACGTACTCGCGACTGTGCGTTACGGGACCAACGGGACATCAATGACCCTCAGCCAGGCCACGTACAACGATTCGCGGGAACTCACCAGTTCCACGGACGCGCTGAATAACCTGACGAGCTACACAAATTATTTCGACGGTACTGGCCAGCGTATCCGAAAAACAACCTATGCCGACCTGACGACGCGAGAGGAAACATACGCGCGAGATGGCTCCCTTCTGAAAATTATGGGCAGCGCAGTCCGTGGCGTGCGCCTTGACTACGGGGCGCAGTCCGAGGGCGGATTTCAGCGTGCGTTTACGAAAGAAATCAGACTGGATGCAAGCGGCAGCGACACGTCTGAGTGGAGCAAGAGCTTTAGCGACGGGGCAGAGCGGTTGTACAAGGTGATCTTTGCCGATATCACGCCAGCGAGTGAAACGGACAATCCATACGACCAATCATATTTCAACACGAAAGGGCAGCTCTGGAAACAGCGCGATGCAGATGGAGTGGTGACGCTTTTCACAAACAATATTAGAAACGAACTCGATTACACCGCCGTGGATGTGAACGTGAATGACGTGATTGATTTCAGCGGCAATGATCGGATCACACGCACGACCAATGATGTTGATTTCAATGCGACCCTTGGCGCGAATGTCCGGCGGGCCCGCACCTATGTTTGGAGCACGGCCAGTTCAAATACTTCCAACCTCGTTTCGGTGGTGGAAAGTTCCGTGGATGGATTGCGGCGCTGGCAGACCGTTTATCGCGACGCTTCAACTGCGGTCACCAACAGCAGCCACACAGTTTATTACGGCAACGGCATTCGCTATGAGACAAATACGGCCCCGGACGGTTCCTACACGGTGAGCCAATTCCAATTTGGACGGCTAATATCCGTTAGGAGCATGGACAGCACGGGGCAGCTTGGCAGCACGACTTTCGGCTACGATGCGCACGGGCGGCGATCGAGAGTGACCGATGCGCGCAACGGCATCGCCACTTACACCTTCAATAACGCCGATCTTGTGACGAGCGTGACAACCCCTTTGCCAGGAACGGGGCAGAATGCTCAAACCACGCTTACCCATTACAACAACCGGCTGCAAGTCACGAACACGGTCGCCGCCGATGGCGCGAGCACGTATTTTGAGTTCTATCCGAGTGGCGAATTAAAGAAAACATGGGGAGCGCGCACGTATCCCGTCCAGTACAGCTACGATTATGCCGGGCGGGTGAAGACGATGACCAACTGGAGCGATTTCGCCACCAGCGCCGGTGCGCGGGAAACAACGTGGAATTACCATGTTTATCGTGGATGGCTCACGAACAAAACGTATGCCGGCGGGGCCACTGGGCCTGATTACACCTATACGGACGGCGGGCGTTTGAAGAAACGCACGTGGGCGCGCATCGGAACCCAAAGCAAACGTATCGTTACGACTTACAGTTACGGTTTCGACGACGGAGCGAACAACAATGATCACGGCGATTTGGTTTCGGTGGTCTATTCCCAGGACCCGCAGAGCACGCCTTCGACGACTTATACGTATGATCGTCGCGGTCGGCGGGCAACAGCCGTGCGCAACAGCATTACGACGACATTCGCCTACAACGATGCGGATGATATGTTCTCGGAATCCTACAGCGGCGGGACGCTGGGGGGTCTGGCGCTGACGAACGTTTTCGACACATTGTTGCGGCGCACCACGAACAATGTCTGGAATGGGGCGACGCGACTGGCGCAGGCGATTTACACCTATGACGCAGCTTCGCGCCTGCAAACGGCTTCCGATGGAACGAACAACGCGACCTACGCTTACGTGACGGATTCGCCGCTGGTTGGCCAGATCACGTTCAAATCCAATGCCGTGGTGCGGTTAACGACAATGAAAGCGCACGATTATCTTGACCGGTTGCACTCGATCGAGAGCAGCGTGGGGAGCGCGGTGGTAGCGGCGTTTGCTTTTCAACATAACGACGTGAACCAGCGCGTGCGTAGCGTGCTGGCGGACGGGAGTTTCTGGATTTATGAATACGATACCATTGGGCAGGTCACTTCAGGAAAAAGGTACTGGGCCGATGGTACACCTGTGGCCGGACAACAGTTTCAGTATGCACACGATGACATTGGAAACCGGACCTCGACAAAGGCGGGCGGGGACGAGAATGGAGCGAACCTGCGTTCGGCCACCTATAGCCCCAATCTTTTGAATCGGTACACGAATCGAAGCGTGCCTGGAGAGGTGGATATAATTGGCATTGCCAATGCGACAGCGAGCGTGACGTTGAACAGCCAAAGCACGTATCGGCGCGGGGAATATTACCGGAAGGAGTTGAGCGTTAATAACGCGGCCGCGCCGCAATGGCAGGGCGTCACTAACCAGGCGGTCGAAGCGACGACGACGAACAAGGTGATTGGCAATGTGTATGTGCCGAAGACACCGGAAGCGTTTGTTTATGACGACGACGGAAATCTGCTGAGCGATGGGCGCTGGATTTATACCTGGGATGCGGAGAACCGGTTGGTGGTGGCGGTCGTCAACACGGGTGTGGGCACGCAGCAGTACCTGGAATTGGAATACGATCACCAGGGGCGGCGGATCGGGAAGAAGATTTGGAACAACACGACGGGCACTGGACAACCCGCGACGGCGCTGAAGTATTTGTATGACAGGTGGAACTTGGTGGCGTTGCTTAATGGCTTAACGTTGCAACAGTCGTTCCTGTGGGGCTTGGACCTGAGCGGGAGCGAGCAGGGCGCCGGCGGTGTGGGCGGGTTGTTGAAGGTGACGCACGTGGGTGCACAGACGACTAATTGTTTTGTGGCGTTTGATGGGAACGGGAATGTGGCTGGGCTGGTGAATGCGTCCAGCGGCAGCATGGACGCGCAGTACGAATATGGCCCCTTTGGCGAAGTCATCAGAGCCACGGGCCCGCTGGCCAAGGCGAACCCCTTCCGGTTCTCGACCAAATATCAGGATGATGAGACAGACTTGCTCTATTACGGCTACCGCTATTACAACGCGAGCACAGGAAGGTGGTTGAGCAGAGATCCGATTGAGGAAGGGGGCGGAGAAAATCTCTATACCTTCGTGCGTAACGCCCCGATAATACTTATTGATCTCCTTGGGCTGCGAGACATTACGGCAAGCGAAGAGGCTCTCTTACGCAAGCTCGAAGAATTTGCGCGAAAATCGGGGCAGAAGGATCCTGAATTTGAAAAGGCGATGAGCGCCGTTATCAAAGACATTCGAGGGCTCATTGGATCTGTGAAAGGCGAAACAGATCCGGCTACCCTACGCATCGGCTTGAGTTCGCTGAAAGTCTGGGCTAACCCACAACAGTCAAAACTGTACTCTTCCAAACTTCAGGGAACAGTAACTTGCAACAAATATGTCGCCGACGTGGTTGCTAAAGAAGGCTTTAAGGTCCGTCGATTTGTTTTTGGCCTTGACCGTGGCATTCCAGGAACTGGCAATTGGCACGATCCGAAGCAGGTAAACAACTTTAAGGTCGTTTGGACCGTTGCTGGCGTAAAAGGCCGGAAAACACAGATAGAATGGGACCAGCCCTTGAAGGGCAAAGGCTCGCGTCAGCCTGCGTTTGGCGACGTGATCTCATATCCTGGACATGTTGGGATCTTTTTAGGACGTAAGATTTATATAAGTTCGACCACATATAATCCGTTCGAGGGCGCTCAATCGGATGATATTCCCATTCATTTTATAAACGAGTCTGAAGACCAGCTTTACAGGTCCCCACAATAATGAAAAAACACACTGCTTTTTCACTATCAATGGTGATAGCTTCGGGTATGATTATCATAGGATGTAGCTTTCGGGAAAAGCTTAGACGTGCCACGCCACAAACAGCTGGCCAGCTAATCGAGGCTAATCGGAGTCGCATCGATAAACTGGTTCCGATCGGAACGAGTTCGACGGAAGCGTCTAAGACATTACCGAAACCCCAAAACGTGGATACGCAACGGGTGTGGGTTTGGGTCAACGCTTCACCTTCCTCTCCCCTTGGTTCCGTCACTTGGCGCCAGTTAGTCGATTCCATGCCGTGTTTCTTTACTGTGATTGCAGATGGTCAGACAGCCACGCCAATTTGTGCAACTGCAGCCTTTTCTCCGGAACAAGCATTGAAGCACTATAAAGGATGGTCTTCTGAGCAAGCGGAGCGTTACTTGCAGGACGGCAACCAATGAGCGATGGCCGGAATATGAGCCTTGAGGTCTTCCCCGCATGAGATCAATACGTCGTTGGTTGGTGTTATTACTCTCATCGGTCTAATATCATTAGCGGCCGGCGATCTTTCTTGGCATACGCGTTTCAATCAGCCATATCGTATGACTTCATCAGAAGCATCGTGCGATAATGTTGGACAACTAGCAGGCCAATCTGGCGTTGCCTCTGCACCCCCACCGGTCCAGCAGATGAAAGCCTTCGTTTTTAAAACACCGGCAGCGATTTTCCTCGCCGGATTGTTCGCGACGGCCGGCTGTATGCCAGCACAGGACTCGAAGGGGCGAGACCCAGCCGAGGTGGTTGGCCTTTTCGTCCAGGCCGTCAACTCAAATGATTTTGCTACCGCCAGGACCTATTGGGGACAAGGATCTGTCGCCGCTATCGAGTTCATGTCAGACACAAACTTTGCGGCATTCTGCGAACAAAGATTCCGTTGTTCCTCTCACTTCACTTCGCGACCTAGGAAACAGAAAATGGACTTTTGGAACACAGAGTTTTACGGCGTACTTCCAGACAGAACTAATCGCTATGTATTTTATCTCCGTAAAACCGGAGGAGAATGGAAGCTTCAGTACTCTCGCGGAAGAAGGTAATGCCGTCAAACCCAGGTCTTCCTCATCAACCTCGACACCGGTTGGGAGGAATTCTCAGCCGGCGCCTGGCGCGAACGCAGAAGTGCACAGGATGCTTGCCCAATGTACAATGGCGAACGCCATGAGATTTCTGAGAACCAGCAGATGATGTGAGATGAGAAAAGCGGATGAAATGAACCTGAGTTGTTAGGAGTGTTAGGAAATCCGCAAATCCTTCGGCGACCATACCGAGGTCACTTCAAAGGCAGAGGGGTCCTTGAGATCGAAATTGAATTCCAAGGTCACGTTAACAACCCTGATTTCGGTATGTGAATCGAGGTTAACAACAAACTCGGGAGCGCGCACCACTTCGAATATGGCGTCGATTTCCACCTGGCAGACGAAATCCACTCACCTGCACTCCACCGTTGACGGCGTCTCGGTCCACCAATTCTTGCTTCTAGGAATTGCTCGTGGAGTTGTGACTCCGCTCAAATCGCCTGTACGCAGAATTCAATGGTGCGCCAGCGCTCGCCAGCAAACACCAACCGACCGGCCAAGTTCCTGCGCCCGCCGCCAGGTGGTAGTTCTTTGGCCTTCGACCCTGACTTTCATTGGACGATCAATGAAAGCCAAACAGCATTTCCCCAAGCGCCGACTGGTGTTTTCCCTCGGGTCTCGGCGTAAGAACGCGCCGCTGAACTAAGATCGACAGCAACTCCGAAGCTATGTGGCGGTTGATATTGCCAGCATACTCGAACTGTAGGCCCTCCGGGAGCACGAGAAATGTCAAATCGTGGAGCCGCAGTAAGCGCGGACCAGCGATTTCTATTGGTGACTGAAAAAGACTTGCCGTGAGTAGCGGCCAATCGGAGAGGACTTCAACTCGGCTTGAAGGTGCTATCCGAAGGCGAACTGGAAAATCTTCACGGCGATTTGCATGCCAGTAAACGAGAACGGGCGCGTGAAGATGGAAAAGCGTGGGCGAAAAGCTTGCCTCCAACAGATGCGTATTTTCCGGATCTCCCATGTGGGATACTAATTGCCGGATCGATGCTCCCGGCGCCTCAATTTGACGGCTATTCGGATCGAATACTGTGGTAACTATCCTCACATCAGGAAGTACCGCTGCGTATGCTTCGGCAAAGTCGCTAATCAGATCGCAAGGTGTGTCCTTTGGCTTTTTCACAGTGGCTTCCAGTCTCACGTAAGAAACGTAACTGGTCCATCTACCGAAAAACTCAGTCGCTGCGGATTCTGCTGGCGCAAACACTTTGTGAAACTCTTGGGGAGTGAACCGCACGCGCATTCGGAGCCCGAACTCCTTGTTGCAATCGTCAACGAGGCTAGACAGCGCACCCGCCGAATGAAGATTGAACCCATGTAACTGGCTCAAAGGGGGTCGCAACTCGTCTACACTCACTCCCGGCATACAGACGGGTACCACTCGAATCTTCCCGTAGGCGTTACCAGCCTCGAAGTGCATCCATAAGGAGTCGGTCGAGTTGCGGGACACAAACAGAAACATCAGCTTGGCCTTCTTCAAAGCCGCGCCAATTTCTGCCATCCAATTCGTTCCTATGCGCAGCGACTCACCGTCTGCCGACAGGAAGAAGCTGATTGCGTTGCCAAACCTCTCATCGAGCAGAGCCTTGAGAGCGAGAAGCTGCTCTCGATCCTTCGATGAATGGCTGAGAAACACAATGGGCTTGGTTGTACGGTCTTGGGACATCGTTCGACGTTTCGTGCAACTGCTTACCGGATGCGATCTACGCATTCAAGACCGAACCGTAACCACGCGGGCGACCCCTTTTCATTTTTACCTGGCTTGGCTACGGTCACCGCGATGCCGCTCCATAAAGGGCATTATCTCCCGATGGTCTGGCGCTACTGCTTCCGAACGCGCCAACAGCCAGCTTTTTCCCTGTGAATTGTGCGACCGTCCTTCTTTGTGCCGCTTCGCGACAGCAGGACAGCCCGGAAACATTCGAAAAAAGCTCGACGAACGAGATCTGAATGTGCTTTAAAGACGATGAAATCCGGATTGGCTACGTTTACGGCACCCTGCTGTAAACAACAAACCCGACCTCGCGGTCGGGTTTGTTAAAGAAACGCTTTTGAACCGGTGTATCCGTCTGGCGGATAGGGAATCGGTCTGCGTTATCTAACTTTGTCTTGATTCCGGGTTCAGAAAAGCACGTTGCCTTATGGATGCCAAGGAGAAAAGAACGCCATCAAATCATCCTGATTTCCATCTCGCCTTTGACGTGGGCCACAGCTCGATCGGATGGGCGGTGCTGAAAAGGCATGATGCCGAACACTTCGACAGATCGATTGACATCATTGGTTGTGGTGTAGTGACCTTTCGAGCGGACGACTGCCTCGCAAGCAACCGCCGAGCTTATCGCCGACAAAGGCGGCACATTCGAAGCACACGTCAACGAATCAAACGGCTGAAAGCTCTTCTCGCGCACTTGAGTGTGCTTTCGCCCGAAGAATTGGATAGGCCTGGTTGCGCATGGCCATGGCAATTGGCGGCACGAGTTCTTTCGAGCAAGAGCGGGCAAAACCCGGCCCTTCTGCTTTCCTGGCCAGAGCTTTGGGACGTTCTCCGGTGGTACGCCCATAATCGCGGCTATGATGGCAACCGTCGCTGGTCGGCCACCGGAATCGATTCGAATGCTGAAAGGGAGGACACCGAGAAGGTCGAGAATGCGCAGACTCTGATGCACAAACACGGCGCGCAAACGATGGCTGAAACCGTCTGTGCGATCTGTGGGATCGATCCACTGGGCAGTAAGAAATCTTCCAACCCCGCTCCAGAACACCGCTTCAAAGGCCAGAACGCTGCATTTCCACGAGACATTGTCGAACGTGAAGTACAACGAATTCTGGA
>Ga0105340_1001552_pt1 | contig 10190 bp, 15 predicted proteins | sample EasRivMeERMLT700_FD_89676 | JGI IMG/M metagenome (GOLD analysis project Ga0105340, IMG submission 89676) | Soil microbial communities from meander-bound floodplain in the East River, Colorado, USA - East River MetaG ERMLT700 | ecosystem: Environmental > Terrestrial > Soil > Floodplain | place... | reverse complement strand
TAGCTATATACATAATGAAGTTATATTCTTGTAACTCACCACCACCGCTAGTACTTAATCCATTACCACCATTAATGACTGGACCACCAAAATTTGAAAACTGGTCAGTAACAATTCTAGTCAGTGGTACAGCTTGGCTAGCTACTTTAATTCCGTCACGCCATATAGTACTGCCACGAGGACCAGCCGTAAATATCCATTTCTCAACATTAGTTGTAAATGTTAATCCTGCTGCCGATAAGCGATTATCGCCAGTATTATTACCATAATCCCAATACACAGTCCCATCGCTATAAGGAACATGAGCACCGCATCTAGCAGTAACTGGTATTGCTCCACCTGAATCTTCTACACCGAATAAACTAGATGCTCTTGCTGTAGTATCTACTTTACGCCTAATAACTAATACAGTCTGACCACGAGTAACAGTTGCACCAACTAGAAATTCAGGGAAATCTAAATCATATGAGAACATCCCGTCAATAAATCCAATATCCATTCCGGAGAATGTAGAACCACAATATAATGCCTTACCGTGTGTATTAGTTACCCAAGTTGGTGCTGTGGTTCCAAATGTTAGTGGAATACGATTTCCTTGAGTCTGATAATATTGAACTGCTGGTGTATCAATAAATGTATTAGAGATACCACCAGGATTATGCATCGTTCCAATACTATCATTGAATAAACATACAGCCTGGCAATTACGTCCGAGTGGATGTGTTAAATCTACCCGTGCGTTAGGTGGAGGCTTATTCTTATATTTAAGTTTCAGTAACATTATGTTGTCGTCAAATTAGCAACTGTATCAGCGCCAACTGCCACAGTAATCGCGTTAGCCGCATCCAAATTAGTAACTTTAATATTATATTTTCCGGTAGAAAGGAAGATGTCAATAGATTCGGCTGTAGATGCAACTGCTGATGGTAAATAGAATGTCATTACAGGAGAATCAGCCGTTGTTGGAGTGTTACCAGTGCGTTTAAATATTTCTATTTTCAATCCACGAGTTGCAGCAACAGTTCCACCTGGAGTGTTTTTAATATGAACCTGTGCCTCAAATGCACCTGAATAATCAACGTCAGCATTAGCAGATGCACCAGCGCCTAATGATGCTGATGCACGAATATTATCAACTGTATTAAACGTCATTACTGGAACTGTTGTACTCATCTAGAACACCATTGATGATTCACCGCCACCACCAGCCACAATTTCTTCATGGAATGATATAACTAAAAGTACTCTATTTGCTCCAGAACCATTAGTGGCTTCTGCTGTTACTCCTGTTTGTATAGAGCTTACAATCTTATACTGGCAAAGAATAACTTCATCAGAATCTCTACATGCTTCAGTATAACCAGTTCCTACAGTCCAAGCACTGCCAACAGCATTAACCTGTGCAAAAGCAAAAATTATCTCATTATCTAGTGCAGTGGTAAATGCTGGTGAAACTACTGGATTAGCAGTGCTACTAATTGTTCTAACACAAACATCAAGAGGACTGATAGTAGCTAATCCTCTAGCCTGAGCAACTGCAATACCTCTACCACTATTAGAAGCAGAGAATGTGGCAGTAACAATATTTGCAGCATGAGCAGCACAATTAGCACAATACCAAACTTCAAATGAAGTTGAATTACTTACCAGAACCATTCCTGCATATCTATAAATATTTCCAGCAGTATCAGTAACACCAATAACTTCTGTAACCATGCCACCGGAACGAATACCAACCGCGATGATATCTCCAGCAGCCGTATTTAATGCAGCAGCAGATACAGTTGAGGATGCTCCGCCATCAAAATCCGCATTCCCTGCTATAAATGAAATAGCCATTATGCTACAACAACTGTCAATTCAAGTATAACTTCAGTGATTGTTGTTACTGAGTCAATGTTGAATCCGAAGATATCCCCCGCAGAAACACTCGTAGTCCAGCCGGTAAGGGTGGTATCTTCTGATTTGTTCGCTGCGCTAATAGTTGGTTTAGCACCAGCAGTAATAGTATCCGCCACTGTCGGAGGGTAATTTGCATATGAATCCTTCCATATATCGATTACAATTGAACCTACTTGGTCCGCAAGTAATCGAACACCTGTAATAGTTCCAGCTACAGGAAATGTTTTATATCCTTTTAATCCTGTTGTTAATACAGAACCAGCACCATCTACTACTATACCAATCTGTCTAGTTTTTTGTGGTGTGCTTAAGACTGCACTGCTGGCATCTAGTTGTACACGAGTAGGAACACCAGCAACACTAACTGTTCCATAGAAATGACCAGTAGTTGCATCATCAAGATATTCTACTGCACCTAGTTCTGGTGCTGTAAGTAAAGTTCCTGTGTTTATTTTTAATGGTGCTGAACTAGAAGCGGCTGTTCCTGCTGGTAAATGAAGTCTCGCAGTTGGAGCTGTATGTCCTATTGAAACTAAGCCAGCATTATTAATACGCATTCTTTCAAATGGTGTAATTGTACCATCTGGAGAAGTAGCGAATACAATACGTCCTGGCATATCATTTACGCCAGGAACTCCATCAACAGAAAATTGAATATATGCTGCTGGACGATAAAGTACTCCATCGGCACCATAACCTATCCATCTTGATAGTTCATCATCATTCTGAACAATAGTATTAGCATCTATTCCGGCACTGCGTGTTTTAGCACCTGCAAACCAGCCACCAATAGCATGTGCTGCGCCAAAAGAAGTATTTACAATACCAGTATTTGAGTTTTGTTCTGCTGCAACAAATAACGGAACAGATGTTCCAAAAGCACCTATAATATCTACATCAGGAGCAATAGGAAAATGAGCTCTAGGAGAAACGATTGACGTTCCAAAATATCCAGTTCTTGGACGAGTAGCTCCTAATGCTCCAATATCAAAAGTATTGTCAATAAACGCAAGAAAATCTCCTGCAGACGATATTGACCATCTATGGTTATTATTTGTCCAAAAAAATAATGGGCCACCATAATTGATTAAATATGCATCTAAGTTATTAAGAAGAATATCAAGACCATTATTGATAGCTGGCCCACTTGCTGTTGTATGAAATATAATTCTTGCATTAACTGCACCAAAAATATCAACAGTGCGAATTGGAGCATTAGTTCCAATTCCTAATCTATTATTAGTATCATCCCAAAATAAATTAGAATTATCTTGTGTTAATACTCCTACGCTATTAGCAAATGGAATTGAACCTGGTGTAAATCCACTTCCAGTTCCACCACCATTATCGGATAAAGAACCAATTACAATTGGAGGTTCATATGGATATTCTTCAACTGGTTCTAAGAAGAATGGAACTGGTAATATTGAATTAACAACACTACTACTCCCACCAGAATCAGCATATGTTTCCCAGACAGTTCCATCAGAACGGTCAGTTGTAGCAGTATCTGTAGAGTAATATAAAGTTCCTGGAGCTACCAATGTAGCTAAAGGTCTAGCTCCAGAAACTCCGCGAAGAATTACATCTTGTAATCTACTAGCCATTTAATTATCCAAGTGTGCATTCATCGCCAGCGATAACAATAGTTAGAATATTATTAGTTCCAGCTGCAATTTGAATAACTTCAGCAGCTTCCATTGGAATATATAAACCTATATCTCTTACTGAATCAGTCACACCAGCTGCTGCTGCTGGGATACTATAACTACTCCAAAGACGAGTTCCAGCCGCATCAGCACCAACTGATAATGTAAATGTAACTGCTGCGCCAGATGGATTCTGAAGATGTATCTGTCTAAGTATTGTCTTGGTTACTGCTGGAACTGTATAAACTGTAGCTGGTCCAGTTGCAACTAGTGCTGGACCATATAGTCTTTTTGGTGTGCGTGGCATTTATTTCTCCTAAATTGTTACAAGGAATGGAACTTCTTCCCAATACATTGCAACATCATAAGTTGCAGAAGTTAAAGCTACACTCAATCCAACAGTCATTTGATTTCCAGGAACGATTGTAACTAATCCACCAATATCAGTAAATCCTTGAGATTTAATTGCTCCAGCAGCTGTTGCCCAATAGTAATCCCAAATAGGAAGTGCTAATGCCAATGCTGTTGAACCTGTTAATGCTGTATTCAAAAATCCAATACCAGCTGCTCCACCACCACTAGCATTAAGCGAAAATGCATTTGTAGGATTAGTAACAGTTCCAGTAGGTGTTGCTGATGGACCACTCCACACATTAAGACCTGTCTGCCCAGCCGCTGATGCTTGTGCTCTACCAGCTACAGCAACCGCAAGCAAACTAAATATTTTATTGCTATTTACTGGATTATGAACAGCCATTAATGGAGTTCCACCAGCCGCTCCTACATATGCAGTAGGAGCTAGCGCAACTCCAGATAATTTCCATACACGTCCAGAAAGTACAGCATCTAAGCAACGTGCGTGAGCGTCTTGTACACGTTGAGCACCTGATATTCCAGCTGTGAGTGGCTGAAATACACCAACTCCACCCCAATTAGCTCCGACTTTCATCAATTCAGCCATTTTACCTCTTTAGGGATATGGACTTGCAATGGGAATACCAAATTCATTCTGTTCACCATATGGATTTTCGACATCAAAAAAATCTAATAGCAAAGCCTGACCAGGTACTCCAAATGGTTCCCATATAACTCCATTTGACCTTTCTAATGTAACAGTATCAGTAGAAAAATATAAAGTTCCTGGTAACACATCAGCAGGCTCTGGTCTATCAATGGATATACCAATACGATGTGTCTTGTCAGTACCGCGAAAGTCTTGTGGAGGATTCAGTGGCATTATGGCCTAAATGGAGAATCGTTTGGAGCTTGAACAGCTATTGCTTCACCAGCTGCATATATCAACTCAGCGGCTGTTTCACTACCATCAGTTAATGGAGTCCAATAATGAGTTAGTCTAATTGTTATCTCACCAAAAATAGAATCGTCTAAATCAATTCCAAGACTTTCAAGTAGTCGCCGTGAATTTGGTAGAAAAATTGTTTCATCATCTTGAGTTACAAATGTAATATTTCTAAGTCTATCAACAAAAGCTTCTAAATCCTTCAAATCCTTCAAAAACATATTTCTGGATTTGGTCAGCCTTTGTAATAGAATATAAATAGTTTGCCATAATGCGTTATCTTTAGTTTGATTTCTAGAATTATCTAGAGATGTAATTAGGTCTGCATACTGTGGCTGTTCTGGTTCCTTTTGAAAAGCCATTATTGCACTGATGGAAATTCAGTGTAGACTTCTTTAGCATATAGAATAATGCGATTAATTTTGAAAGTTTCATTTAGAACTGATGTTTTTATCTCCAAACTAGCTCTCTGAGTCATAAAATTGCATAGCCTAGTTGGCTGGCGGTCAGTAGCCAATGTCATTGGAACTGGAATTAATGTTTGAATTAAAATATCATCTAAAGATAGTAGTCTAAGAAGTAAATTGCCAGTTCCAACAGCTCTTATTCTTATACTTCCAATATGAATAATATTCTCACCTTCACTCACGTCAGTATATGCAAATCGAACTAATGGGTCTGGAATCTTAACTACAGTGACAACATCAGCGTGGTCGTACAAGGTATCGTTTGTCTTATTTACAACTACGACATATAATCCAGATTGACTAGAACCAGCAGAACCTAAAATAATTGTAATTGTGTTCGTTAGTTCTATAGTTGTTATTGGAATATCAAACGTCCATTTAGACCATCTAATTTCTTTAGCATTCATTCCATTTTGATAGTTGCCAACTAATACAGAACCTGTTGGCAGTACACAATACAAAGTTTCTGAAATTGAATCATTAATTAGTTCAATTTTTCTGAACTGTGTTCTGTCGAGTTCAAACCAAAAATCTCTGATTTTCCATGAAAGTTCAGGTCTAGTATAAGCACCGTTAAATAACATAATACCACTATAATCAGCGATAAGTAAAAAGTCAACATTGACACCTCCTGAATCTAATACAGTAGAAACACCGTGAACAGGAGCACCAATGCCTTCATCAACAATAAATGATGTCCAAGTTGATGGAATGTCTTGATTGTCAGAATATCCATAAGTTCTAGTCTTCTTAAAAAGATATAGAACATCTCTAAATTCTTGACAGTTAGTTAATGGATTACCATCTAAAGGAACAATCAATATTCCATCTATCTGGTCAAAAGCTTCTGGTTCTCCAGGATGTGATACGTAAGCTATCGAAATGTCAGTAAACGTTGTAGTAAGTACCAAACGACCATGATACGTAGTAAGTCCAACGCCAGCAGGTATTTCACTAAAGTTGTCAATGAGACGTGATGCTTCTTCGAGTAAGTCCAAATCGAAGAAATCAACATGTTTGGTAGTAACAGCATTAAGCATGTCGCCACCAGGAACAAAGAAAAACTCATATCCATCTTGGTCGCCATTATAATTTAAGATAGCTTTAGTAGCTACTACATGCTTCCTAATTACAAAAGAATCTGGTGAAATTGGGATATTAGATATATCGAAACCAATAGTATTACTAACAGAAGTAGCAGAACCAAACACAGCGGGTCCAAGCGCTGTAAGATATCCCGTATCCGTTTCATAGACTATTGCAAATAAATGAAATCCAAGCTCACTAAATCCAACTCCGCTTGCAGTAACTACTAATGGTGAACCAATAGGAGGACTACCAGCCGATTTTCGAGCTGGAACACCATTACCAAGATATACGTAAAGAAATTCAGATTGCAGTCCAACTTCCTGATTATTAGAATTTGTAAAAAATGGAGTAATGTAAGCTCTACCAGCCCATGAGACAGAATTAAAGTCTGTCATTAATGCTTTTTGGAGAATATTAAGATGGACTACAGTAGGAGATAGAACGTGATGAATGTTTCCGCCAGTAGTCAATACCAGTAATGACTGCTGACTTTGCATTGTATATGGATGAATGCGTTGAACGTCATCTAGTGCTATAGAGACAGGAATCTGATATGCATCAATGCCGAATCTAGTTCTAAAATCCGTTCCAGATGTAAATTGAACATTGTTTGTTTCTATAAAATGGTCAGGAGGTACGTCTTCAGCGTCACCTCTCTTATAGTAACCATTAAAGTCGGCAATCGCTAGCGGCTCGTGGTCTCTCATTTTAATTTACGTAATAATTGTCCACGTCTAATACGTTTTATATCTTCTGGATGTGTATCACTAATTCGCACAGTAACACCACGTTTTCCAGCACGACGTTCAATTTTGCGTCTATCAGAACGACGTTTAGCCATTATGTAAAGCTACGTCGCTTGTAAGATGACATGAAAGGACGACGACGAGTAACAATAGATTGTTTACCTTTTACACCAATTCCAGTAACTCTATCTAAAGCTAGCTCAGCAAAACTATTTAAGTCACTAGCTCTGTTTTCATTTTCACCGATAAACTGAGCACAGAGAGCCGCTGTACGATAATATAAGAAACTTCTAGCGTTGATGACACCAATAATGCTACATGAAATTAAATCATCTTGAAAGATTGCTTTAATATAATCAATCTTTACTTCTCTTGGAGTTAAAGCTCCAATAAGTTTAATTTGTTGGTCTTGAAAAATCCAATATTGTAATGCCTCCGTTGGAATATTATCTATTGCATGTGGTAAAAACTCACGTTGAGCCATAGGAACAAATGGTTCGTTACTACCAGCTAGACGTTCGTATAATCCTTGAATTTCAACTAAATCTATTGGATAATTAGGTGCTACGGTCATACCAACACCATCAACTGGACCAATAGCTATAGTACCAACTGGCACTAGAATAACAATTGGTGTAGTTTGGTTGGTAACTGGAATGTTATTAAGTTCAAATGATTCTTGTAGCTCATCAAATGCCATGTTGAGATATGGCAATTGAGCCACGTATGTATATTGAGTTTTGGCGGTGTCATTCATTAACGACGCAGCTTTATCCATTACTTGTGCGGCTGTTAATGAAGTCGTACTCATTTACTTTACTTTCTCGAAGACTGGGTTTGGGAGATGAGGAATTGTATTTCCATATGGAATTTCTTTGAAAGATGAACTTTCAATAATTAATTCAATATAATTATCTCCAGGAGTGCCAATGTAAGTAGCTCTTATAAACTTAGCGTCTCCTGGAACAGCGTTAGCTACAATTTTTGCTGCTGCTGTTCCATGTTTACACATTTCTAAAAACAATATTGGAGACACCTTTAATATAGCGTGTTTCATTGCGCGAATGTTAAACCAAGTTCTTTAGCTTTAACTGTATCAGTAATAGCTTTGCAATTCGAGCAAACAGGATATAATGGATTACCCAAATGACCACAAGCCTTGCAACGAACAAGTTCCATAACCTGTGCGTCAGCAAGCCAATCTTTATTAACTAAATTCAATTCGCGAGCCGCTAATCGCATTTCATCTGAGATAGTTAATGGATTTCCATTACTTCTAGCCCACATTCCATCTGCCATCTTGACTAGAACTTGGAACCAATTTCTCTGCTTTCGATTAGCTTCATCAAGCATACTTTGCTTTTCAGCTTTTAGCTTAGCAGCAGTCCATTCACCTGGAAGAAAGAACCAGCCAGGCATATTTTCACCCATATCACATCCAATAATACCATTAGCCCAATCTCTAACGATTGAATCAGCAACTACAATAGATGAATGTGTAATTTCCAATAATGGCTGATTTTCATCAATCTCTTTCCACCATGAGCTAGGACCAATAATTAGACATGATGGTTTTTCGTAAGTACCATACTCAACCTTAAATACGCCAGGCTGAATGGTTGGCTTATTCTCCGCTGGAACGTCTCTTGGAAAAATAGAAACTACAGTGGCCTTATCCATTGGATTAACAGGAGCGCGATTAGTTCTACGTTTAATATCTGACATCAGTGGAAAGCCGCCAGCCATTAATTCACCTTCTTTTCGTAGTTACGTGGGACGATTATCGCCTCACCATGAGCTATTGCATCGCCAACAAGACTCTCATTACCAAATAATTCTGATTGAAGTTTATCCACCTCAGCGGCTCGTTTCTCAATATGTTCAGAAGTAATCAAACCAGCATCTGGGTCTTTATACTTTGCCAAATCACTATGACCCTTAGCAGAATTAATTGTATCAATTACTAGTTTAGACGCTTCAAATTTGGGAGGTAGATATTTGCCTGAGCCAGTCTCAAATACAAATATAGGCTCATATGACATTACCACACCTGGTAGTTCTTTCTTATTTATATCTGGAATGAGAACTAAATTTTCTAATACATACTTACGCTTTATCCATTGTCTATATTTAGGAACTTCTCTAACCTCAGTTACAGTACGTAAATAAATACCACTTGGCGTGAAGTCATCATAAGTACCAAGTCTTTTCTCGAATTGGTCCTCACTGAAGACTACACGCCACATTGCTAGACCAGTAATGGTATCTGTACCAAAATGGTCTACCAATTGTTTATTAATTGAATCAATTGGTTCTGTGAGTTCCATTTACTTAGCCGTTAAAGCTCTGTATTCGTTCAGAAGTTTCCAATATTCGTTTCCAAAAGGAATATCTGATTCCATATTATTATGTTCAGCTAGAATGTTCCGAATTTTCTCGTGAACTTCCTCAGCTTTGGTTTTGAGATGTTCTTTTACAACAGGCATAGATTTGGCAGTAGATTCTTCTTTCTTAATAGCTACTTCTTCTTTTTTAGCAGCTTCATTCAATACTTTTTCCGTTGCTTGTTTTCCAGCGTCCATTTGTCCTCCTAATATTATCTGCGTTGTCTGGATGCGCAGCCCCCAGTTGTTAACTAAGAACTAACGATAGTCAACTTACCAGGGCTATATTTATTAGTAGCTGGATTATAGAAGAATAAAACAGGTGTAAGAGCAACGACAGCTGCTAGAGCTTTGTCAATATTTCCAGCCGCAGTAGTTGTCCATGCACCAGAAGGAATAAATACAAGCATGTGAGCACCACTAACAGGTGGTGTGATAGTCACAATTGCAGCAGTACCAGAAACAATTGTCATAAATCCGGTAGGAGCAATAACAGCCGCAGATGCGATTGTTCTTACTCCTGGTTGAGCATTATTTTGTACAGTCGACAAATCCTGAAAATTCAAGTCAGGCATCAGATACTCCTAAACAACCGCTCCAATGTACCATTTACCGACTGTTTTACTCCAAGTTAAAACATACACTCGATTGAC
>Ga0105340_1001551_pt1 | contig 10190 bp, 10 predicted proteins | sample EasRivMeERMLT700_FD_89676 | JGI IMG/M metagenome (GOLD analysis project Ga0105340, IMG submission 89676) | Soil microbial communities from meander-bound floodplain in the East River, Colorado, USA - East River MetaG ERMLT700 | ecosystem: Environmental > Terrestrial > Soil > Floodplain | place... | reverse complement strand
GTTCCGCATCGGTCAACGGCGCGAGTAACCAGTCATCGATGGCGAGTAGATCGAGCTTCGCCAGTTTCGCGAGCAGCCGACCATACGATCCGTCGCCCCGACTGACCGCGAGATCGTGCAGCAGTCGAGGCGCCCGGACGTACGTCGCCGTGAAGCCGTGCCGGCACGCGCTTTCGACAAAGGCCGACGCGAGCCACGACTTGCCGATGCCGGTGGGGCCGGTGATCAGCAAATGATGATGATCGCGGATCCAGCTGCCGGTGCCGAGGCTGAGGACGACCTCCCGGCTGAGCCCGCGGGGCGTCGTGAAATCGATATCTTCGAGCGACGCCGGGTAGCGCAGCTTGGCATGGCGCAACCGCTGCGCGAGTTTCCGCGACTGGCGCGCGGTCCATTCGGTGTCGACGAGCAAACCGAGGCGGTCCTCGAAACTCAGCGTGGCGTGGTCAGTGGAGCCGCGTTGTTGTTCAAACGCCGTGGCCATCGCCGTCAGGTGCAGCGCGTGGAGTTTGTCGATCGTCGGGTGCGTCAGCATAAGCCTCCTCGTAGTAGGTCGCGCCACGCAGATTCTCGTGCGTGAGCGCGACTCGCGCAGGCGCGGGCTCGTCGAGCGGGAGCCGATCCTGCTGGTGAATGAGAATGTGCTCGACCGTGCGAAATCGATAGGAGCGGAGGTGTTCCGCGCGCGCGCAGGCCGCGTCGAGCCGGGCCATCCCATGGACGCGGCCCAAGCGCATAAGCCCGAGGCACGCGCGATAGCCCTGCTCCGGGTGCGGACGCCGTTCAAGAATGCCGGCGACCAGTCGCCCCGTGGCGGCGCCGGTCTGTGCGGCCCACTCGATCAAGCGAGACGGCGTCCATTCGGCGTGCGCGCGATGCGCGCGCGGCATGTGCGCCACGTCGGTCGCATACTGGCCGCGGCCGGCCCGCCGCGTGTGCGACGCGACCCGCCGGCCGACCAAAAAGACTTCGACCGTGGCCGCGGTGACGCGCGCCTCGACCTTCGTGTGGATGAGTTGATACGGCACGCTGTACCAGTTGCGCTCCACCTCGACGTGATAGTCGATGTTCACGCGACACGGCTTCCAGGTCGCCAGCTCGTACCGCGTGGGCGGCAGCGGGCGCAGGGCCGGCCGATCGATCTGTTCGAAAAGCACGCGCCGGCTGACGCCCACGCCCTGCATCGGCCGGTCGTTAACGGCGTCGAGACACGTGCGGATGGCCGCGTTCAAGTCCGCCAGGGTGAAGAAGATCTGATGGCGCAAAACCGCGAGGATCCATCGCTGGGCGATCTGCACGCTGACTTCGACTTTGGGTTTGTCCTGCGGATGCGCCGCGCGCGCCGGCAGCACCACCGCGCCGTAGTGCGCGGCGAGCTCCGCATACGTCCGGTGGATCGCCGGCTCGTAATAGTTCGCGGTCGTCACGCCGCTCTTCAGGTTGTCGGGGACCCAGATGGCCGCGCTCCCGCCAAAGTACTCCACCATGTGGACGTGCGCGCCGACCCACGACGCCAGGTCCTGGCGGCGCGTGGCCTCCGCATAGATCAACCCGCTGGCGCCGAGCACGCCGACAAAGAGTTCGACCGATTCCAGCGCGCCGGTCGTCGCATCGACCAGCGACGGCCGCTTGCCTGAAAAATCGACAAAGAGTTTCTCGCCGGCGCGATGTACCTGACGCATCGACGGCTTCAGCACCTGCGCCCAGCGGCGGTACCGCTCGCAGAAATGGCTGTAGGCGTACCCGGTGGGATGCGCGGCGCGATACTCGGCCCAGAGCAACTGCAGGGTGACCCCAGGCCGCTTCAACTCCTGGTGCAGCTCCGGCCACGCGGGCACCGTTCGGTCGCGGCCGGCCACGTCGGCCGGGCGCGCAAACAGGCGCGCCTCCAGCGAAGTGTCATCTAGACCGTCGGGCAGCGGCCAGGTCAGCCCCGCGACCTTCGCGCGGGTGAGGAACGACGACACCGTGCCCAAGCCCACCGTGCACGCCACGGCGATGGCGCGATGGGTCAGGCCGGCCTCGTATTTCAAACGGAGAACGTCGCGCAGTCGTCTCATCAGGTGCCGTGTGGCTGCCATCCAGGGAGTCCCTCCTTACGGGAAACTCCTCAGGATCGCGCACAACGCCCCAGACGTGTTCAGCTTGACCGGACTCGCTGTTCAGGATGGCCGGAATCCGTGTTCACCTTGACCAGAATCGGTGTTCACGATGGCCGGAATCGCTGTTCAGCATCACCAGAATCGGTGTTCACCTTGAATCGGAATGAGTGTTCACGATGGACCGGAATACGCACTTTCCCATGAGGCTGCGGCCCTGCTTCAGATTCGGTATCTGGGGCGCTGGATTTCGGTTCCAAATCTAATCGTGTCAGACGTTGTTGATCGGCGCGACCACTGGCTGATCACCGCAAGTCAAGAGAGGCGAGATGACGACGCGAAGAAATGGATTCACGTCATCCTGATGTTGAAGTTCGATAATCAACACGGACCGCGTTTGGCGACGCTGAAAAAGGGTGCCTCCATTTCAGTCATCGGCCAGATCAGCAAGAACACTTACGGGGACGTACTAGAACTGGAACACTGCGAAATTAAGGTTCTAAAAATAAACGTCTAGCGAGCGGTTTTTCTCTTCGGGCGCTTCTTGGCTGGCTTAGCGGGCGGCTTAGCCTTCAGGAGCCGTTCTAACGTCTCCTTGAAGTCCAGCGGGATCGGCGGGACGGTGAGGGTTTTTCGCTTAGTCACGTTCTGGCTTTCTCGGTTCAGAAAAGTCTGCTCCAAGAGCATCAAGCATCTGAAACGTGTCCATCCATTTCACGTTCACGCCGGGAAGATTACACACGTCCGGAATCTTCAGACTATCGGTTTCATTCCTACCGGATCGGCTCTCTTCACTTACCGCAATTCCATTGGTCGCCTTCGCATGCGCGATGACCCATAGATCTCCGCCTTGCAGCATTTTCGTCCATTGATGCGGGACACGTTTCCAGTGGTCTTTCACCCTATCCGCGATGTCACGGAAGATGTTCTGGGTCCGCTCATCTGGCATCGAGTTTAGCGGGCTCTGCTCTCTGTTCTTGCACCAGTCCTTCAGCCAATCATTGCCCTTACACAGTTCGGTCCAGTCGGCATGCGGCATCATGATCTGGCCGTTGCGAACTTCCCGTTCTAGCCAAGACCAGAACTGCGGAACTCGCGCACGCGGATGGTACTTGTGATGGCTCTGCACCAATACGCTGGTATCGACCCAGTGAATCATCACGAGGCCCTCGCGCTCTGAGCGATGGCAATCTTGGCGACTGAGAATTGACTCATTCCCAGCAGGTAAGAGGCGTCACGAATCACGAGGCGTCCGCGCGCTACCTGAGTCGTGACCGCATCAGTGAACCTGTTCCCAGCACGGACAGCGGCAGTCGCGAAATAGCTCGGGCCGCCTTCAGTTTTCCTTTTGAGTTTGACCGGCGGGATCACGATGGCCTTTTTCAGTCTGTTCTTCTCGGCTGAACTGATAAGTGACAGGTCCGACGCACGGTTAATAATCACGTGTCGGCTCACCCAGTAACGCCGCGCCAGTCGTTCGACTCGGCCATCTCCTGAGTCAGTTCGCCACGCTGCGGCGAACTCTTCGGCGGGCACCAAGACCTCGGCCGTTACCTGGTTGCAAAACGTCTCAATCGCGTTCGTGTTTTCCCTGCCCTCTGACGGGTTTGAGATACCGGTCTTGTTGATCCAGATGTGAACTACCTCATGAATCAGCGTGAACACTTGCGCCGTGTCAAAGTCGTTCGCATTGACAAATACAATGGGCGCAAGCTGATCGGCCAGAGCGAATCCCTGAAACTCATCTCGTGAGACAGGACGCTGGTTGTTGTTCTTCACATACCCGCTTCGCATCACGAGAATGCCGATTCCCTCAACAGCCAGAGTAAGCGCAGCTAGATAGGCGGTCTGGGACTTCGACATCCTTCGCATTTGCACGCCAATGCCAAGCGTCCGGCGAATATCAGCAGCGACGTCAGAGACTCGGCTTCGCAATGAAGCGCGACCGACGAATGGAAGCGGCTCCTGCTCCTCATCGCGCATCAAGTCCCGATACCAGTCCTGCCGCAACAGCGCATCGTGGACTAGTTCGATGAAGTTCGGAGTTTGACGATAACTGACGGGAAGCCGTCTCATGTCGGGCAGCTTGATCGACAGGTCCGGAGGCTCGCTGAGAAAGAGCAAGCCGAACGGCACGCGAAGATCGCTCGCTAGCTTCTCGGCCTTCTTGAATGGCGGAGGGGTGCCCGACTCCCATCGTGCGATGTCCTCGGCCTTGACCTTCAGCCGAGCCGCAATCTTCTCGCGGTTCTCGCCGCTTCGGGCGATAGCCCACGTCAAGACACTTGGCGTGATGTAGGCGACGTGATTGATCTTCTTGGTGCGAGTGGTGGATCTAGCCATGGCACGGCTCCCGTCGTGGTACACTTCGACTGAGCCGTGTGCGCCATGTGTCACCAGCACCGTGGGCAACGGTCAAAGGCCGATACGTCGTGCTCTCACTCCGCATCGTCAAACGGCAGTCGCAACTGGCATCTCCCCCTCGCTCGCAACGAGGGGGGCGGATGGTTCTGCGGCTGACGGATGGAGTCTAGCTGAAAAGGGGTTCGATTCCCCTCGCCTCCACCAATCTTACGGTCTTTCCGACTCGGGCCACTCCTAAACCTCCGACCCTTCAGCAACAACCGATTAAGCCGCGCTAGCGCTTGATGGCTGCTTGAACGTGAGGCGCTTGCCCTCGCCAGCCAGAATCAGATTCTTCGCGCGCTGTGCGTCATCCACGCCCGCCGCAATGCGGTTGTTGTAGCGGAAGGAGAACTCATCGCAATAGCGGTGAAGATGGCCCTTCGATACGTGGTGGAACGTGCCCATGATGCCGCGCTTCAGGAGCGAGAAGAATCCTTCCACCGTGTTCGTGTGCGTGAAGCCGCCATCCTTCACGTATTCGTTCGCCGCGTGCTTCACCACGCCGTGCTTGCCGAACTTGCGGCCGGTCTTGGTGTAGATGTTCGATTCGTCCGTCATCAGCGTCGCGCCAAGGTCCACGCGCTCCGTGAGGATGCGGCGCATGTTCTCGGCCGTCACGCGCTCCACCGGGAACATGGTCGCCTGACCGTTGCGCTGCACAAGGCCGAACACCGGAATCTTGTCCGCACGTCGGCTGGGGTTGCCGCGACGTTCGCCCTGTTTGTTCCAGCGCGTCCAGCGCTTCCCGCCGACGTAGGTTTCGTCAGCCTCAATCACACCCGTCAGCTTGGACAACACGTCATCCTGCGCCATCGCGTGACGTAGGCGATGCGCCATGAACCACGCCGCGCGATAGGTGATGCCGAGCATCCGGTGGAACTGGTGCGCGCTCATGCCCTTCTTGGAAGCCGTCAGGAGATGAATGGCCATCAGCCACTTGCTGACCGGGATATGCGACTGCTCGAAAATCGTGCCCACCTTCACGGTGAACTGCTTGCGGCACTGGGAGCACTTCCAGAGGCCCTTACGGGTGCGCGTGCCGATCTTCCGGGCCACGATGCGGTAAGGGTCGCAACCGCCGCAGTGCGGGCAAGCCGCGCCATTCGGCCACCGGATCGACTCCAGAAGCGCGATGGCCTGATCTTCGTTCGCGAAGGCCGTGAACTTGGTGAGGTTGCTGCCCGCCATGAGAACCAGTATTAGACCTGGGTGTGTAAGGGCTGGTCACACCGCTAACTGGCTGTACTACAATGGCTTCCCATGACGGCTGAGCGCCTACTCATATTCGACGTGGCAGACCTTCGCGGCATTCGGGTGGAGTGCAAGAAGTGCCAAGCTCAAATCACCATCAGATTGGACCAGACGCCGGGCATAAAGGCCGTCTGCCCGTCATGTAACGCGGAGTGGTTCGGAGGGCAGGGCGCCCATGACGCTGCGTTGGGGCTGACGAACGCGATCAAGCTGTGGCTCAAGTACGAGCGAGAGAAAAAGCCGGACGCCACGCTCCGATTAGAGTTCAGCGACCCAACCCGTCAGTAGCCCTTGGTGGGTTTGCAAAAGGCCCAATTCCCAAACCGCGCGCAGATCCGCTACTGCTCGAGAACGTACTCTCGGCTCGACACCGCTCGGGCCGCCAGCCACAAACTGACCGCCCCGATGATCGAAAGCGTGATCAGACTCTCGAAAAGTGTCGGCGATTCACGAAAAACCGCCTGAATCAGGCTCGTCGCCGAATCGCTCGGCATCGCGTGCGGCACCAGCCCCTGGAGGTAGTACGCCACCGACAACCGCTTGAGGTACCCGGGGATCAGGAGGATCACGAATTCCCAACCGAGGACGAAGAGAAGGCCCGTCAGCAACGGGCGCTTGAGCACGGCCCCAACAAAGGCAAACAGTGCCCCATAGACCGCGAGGCCCAGGGCCACCAGGCCGAGGTCCTTCAGCAGGTCTGGGAAACTCGCCCCAAGACTCCCCCCGATCGGCACCACCAGGACCCAGCACAGCAGCACAGATGGGACGATGACGAAGACGGTGCACGCGAGGTACGCAAGGTACTTCCCGAGCAGAACCGCCGACCTCGGGATCGGCCGCGTGAAGAGATAGGTGATGGTCTTGTCGTCGACCTCGTCGGCGATGAGCGAAGTCCCGTAGAACACCCCGAGGACCGGGACCGCCAGGCGCACGAAGAAAATCCACATCATCATCCCGAAGATGAAGGGACCGCCGGCGGACTGATGTTGAATCCGAATCGCAGGCAGGCCGGCTTCGAACAGCAGGCGCACGATCACTGCCAGCACGACCGGCAACCCGACGATGAGCCCCATGAAGACGGTCCGTCGCGACCACAGCATCTCGCCAAGCGAGAGGTCGAAGACTCGCAGCGATGCGAAGACGAGACCGGGCGTGACTGCCGATTGCTTCGCCATTAGGTCTTCACCAGGTACTTGAACACGGCCTGCAGGTTGTCGTCCGGCGACGTGAGCTCTTCGACCGCGCCGGCTGCGCCCTGGGCCACGAGCTCCGTCAGGCGTCCATAGAACTCATCCGGCTTGGCGGTTTCCACCACCACAGCGCCAGGTTCGAATCGCATGCTGATGACGTCGCCGTGCGTCAGGAATTCTCGCGCGAGCCCGCGCGGATCGCTGGCCCGGATGTAGACCGTGTGCGGGTGCGTGTCGATGAGGTCGCGGATCTGGTGGACGTTGCCTTCCGCGAGAATCCGCCCATTGTTGATGAGCAGGATGTTCGTCGTCATCGACTCGATCTCGTGCAGGATGTGACTCGAGACGAGAACGCTTTTCCCCTGCTTCGCCCAATCCCGAATCATGCGGATCGTCTTGCGCCGGCCGATTGGGTCCATCCCGGACAGCGGCTCATCGAGGATGAGCAGGCCCGGGTCGTGCACGATCGCCTGCGCCAGCTTGATGCGCTGCCGCATGCCCTTGCTGTAGGCACCGATGCGCTTCTTCGCCGCGTCGCTGAGATCGACGGCGGCGATCGCGCGGTCCGCGGCCTCGGTCGCGGCCTTTTCTTCGTACCCGTTCAACCGCACGAGCGAGGTCACCCACTCGCGGCCGGTCATACGGTCGTAGAAGGAGTCCTGCTCCGGACAAAAGCCGAGCCGCATGAAGATGCCGGGGTTGTTCCAGATGGGCTCGCCCAGGACGCGCACCTGGCCCTTGCTGGGTTTCAGCTGGCCGGTAATGAGCTTCATGAACGTGCTCTTGCCCGCGCCGTTCGGGCCGAGCAAGCCGGTGATGCCGGGCGGCACGCTGACGGTGACGTCGTTGAGGCCGATCACCTGGCCGTACCATTTCGACAGGTGCTCGGAGGTGAGAATCGCGTCGCTCACTTGACCACCTCAACGCCGCGGACCCGGCGCTCGAGCACCGAGATTGAGACGATCACGAGGCCAATCAGCACGAGCACGCTGACGATGGTGGGTGTCTCGTAGCGCGGCGCGTGCCGGAAGATGAGATCGGTCACCTGGTCCATGTTGCGACTGACCGAGACCCAGGCCACCCGCGACGAGCCGGTCACGACGAGCAGGAATCCATACACCGCTTCGGTGAAGAAAATCGCACCGGTGTAGAGCACGGCGACGTAGCGGCTGCTCTTCGAGAGCGACGACAACGCCAGCATCGTGAACGCGGCAACGATGACCCGCAGCAGCGACGCGAGAATCACCGCCGGAATGACGTACAGGTTGTTGCTGATGAACGCGAAACTGCCCGAGAACGCGATCTGCATGCAGATGAGCAGCAGCGCCGGCAGGAGCGTGACCTCGAGGAGGAACGCGATCAGAATCGTCAGCTTTCCGCCGATGTACTCCAGCCGCAGCAGCGGTTTCGACAGATAGATCTGCAGCGCGTTCGCACGGCGGTCCGACGCGATCAGTCCGGCCCCGGCCCAGATCGTGATGAAGAACACGATGCTGCCCTGCTGCTCCACGAAGTCCTGGAACATCTTCGCGTTGATGGGCGCGAGGTTCCCGGCTTGGGGATACATCGTGACGACGTAAATCTGAACCGTGCGGACGATGAAGGGGATCCACGCGAACAGAATGAACGCGAGAAACGCCTTGCGCGCGAGCAGGTTGCGGATGCCGGCCCACGCGATGACGGCCCACCCGCGACCTGGTGGCTGCCGGGTGCCCTGATAGCGGCGGTAGCTTTGATCGTGGATTGGGCTCATGACTCACCCACCGCACGTTCAAACACTTCGTCGAGCGTCGGCAAGCTCGCTTTCAGATGTCGGACCTGGACGCGGCTGGTCACCGCGATCTCGCAGATGCGGCGTTGATCTTCGCCGGCGCTGCCCCGATCGCCCGGCACGAACACACGCATGACGTCTTCGTCCGTTTCGTGCGACGTCATCCCTGCGGCATGAAGCGCGGCAATGAACGGCGCGAGCTCGCCTTTGACGCGCACTTCGAACAGACGCCCCGCCGGGCCCTTGAGGTCCTGGATCGTTCCCGACGCCGTGATCTTTCCCTTGCTGAGCACCACGAGGTGATCGCAGGTGAATTCGACGTCCGGCATGAGGTGCGACGACAGGATGAGATTGATGCCCTTGTTCTTGGCGAGATCGCGAATCAGCTCGAGCATCTCTTCGCGACCCTTGGGGTCCATGCCGTTCGTGGGCTCGTCCAGGAACAGCAGGTCGGGATCGTGGACCAGCGCCTGCGCCAGCTTGATGCGCTGCTTCATGCCGGTCGAGTACGTCTCGAGATTGCGGTACCGCGCTTCGCCGAGGCCGACGTAATACAGAACCTCGTGGGCGCGCTGCATCGCGTCCACTCTGGGCAGACCCGCCAGCTCGCCGCAGTACGCGACGAACATGACCGCGTTCATTCCGGGAATGTGACCGTCGCTCTCAGGCATGTACCCGAGGCGGGCCCTGACCTCGAGCGCGCGATCGGCCACGTTCATCCCGAGCACTTCGAGGCGGCCGTTCGACGGCACGATGAATCCGAGCAGCGACTTGAGCAGCGTGCTCTTGCCCGCGCCGTTCGGCCCCAGCAGGCCCACCGCGCCCGTGGGAAATGTCGCGCTGACATCCCGAAGCGCAGCCTGCTTGCCGTAGGCGACACTGACCCGATCGAGAACGATTACTGAAGACGCGTCAGGCATGAGGAAGTCGGCAGATGTTCGTTTGCGGACCGCGAAACTCTATACGAGAAGCTTCCGGCCGTGGTTCGAGCTGACGGCTCGTGCCGCGCGCTCCTCATAGCGTGCCCTTGACGCCGAGCTCGTCGGCGCGCTCGCGAAGAAACTTGATGACATTGCCGATGTGCTCTTCGAGCGGCAGGCCGAGTTCCTCGGCGCCCTTGCGCAGATCTTCCCGGGGCACCGCACGCGCGAACGCCTTGTCCTTCATCCGTTTGATCACCGACGACGGCTCGAGATCCAGGACGCTCTTCGACGGCCGCACCAGCGCCGCCGCCGTCACGAAACCCGCCATCTCGTCACAGGCAAACAGCGTCCGCTCGAGACGGCTCTCGCGCGTGACGCCGGAATAGTCGGCATGCGAGAGAATCGCGCGGGTGACCCACTCGGGATAGCCCATCGTCTTGAGAATCTCGACGCCGCGATACGGATGATTCTCGCGGTCCGGATGCTTCTCGTAATCGAAATCGTGGACGAGCGCGACGAATCCCCAGGCGTCCTCGTCCTCGCCCCACAT
>Ga0105340_1001547_pt1 | contig 10203 bp, 13 predicted proteins | sample EasRivMeERMLT700_FD_89676 | JGI IMG/M metagenome (GOLD analysis project Ga0105340, IMG submission 89676) | Soil microbial communities from meander-bound floodplain in the East River, Colorado, USA - East River MetaG ERMLT700 | ecosystem: Environmental > Terrestrial > Soil > Floodplain | place... | reverse complement strand
GCCAACGACCCGCGTACGCAGTTCAGGAATGAAGGCGGCAAGAGCGTGCGGCCGATCGCCGACAAGTTCTACGACTTCATCGTACTCGTGCTGAACGGCTTCGACCCGAACGATCCGATGACCAACGTCATGGCTCTGTCGTTCAAGTCGACCGGGATCGCGGCAGCGAAGGCGCTGAACAACCTCATCACGTTCCGCGGCAACAGGGAACTGTTCCGCGGCGTTTACAAGCTGACGTCGGCAGCCAGCAAGAACTCGAAGGGCCCGTTCGCCATCTACAAGGTCGCGAACGCCGGGTGGTTGTCCGAGGGTACGCCGGTATTCGAAGCGGCGAAGGAGATGTGGTCTGCGCTGAAGGACCAGGTCATCGAGATCGACCGCGAGCATCCGACCGTTGGAGACCCAGACGGTTTCGATCCGGAGGAGATCGAACGAGCCGCCGGCGCTCCGCAGCAGACTGACATGTAGTTGCAGTTTGGGGCAGGGCTTTTCACCCGATTCTTTCCGGGGTCCGGGTGACGGCAATTCCGCCGAGCGTCTTGGGAGCGCGGCCCTGCCCCAATCCTTCTTCGTTGAGAAGCGAGTCTATCCGCCCTTGCCGGTTCAGCGGTGGATACTCGTACCAGGAACCGGCGTCAAAGGGAACATATGAATTACGCACAAGATGAAAGTCGCACAGGCGTCGTTATTGGCGTGGGGTCAGTAGCATTACTTGCGGTCGTCGCTGTCTTGACGCTTGCGATGTGGGGATGTCCACAATACAACGTCTACGAACGGACGATGGCCGGACGCGCAGAGTTGGCGCAGGCTGAAAGCAATCGGCAGATCAAGGTGCAAGAGGGCATAGCTGCGCAGGAAGCAGCTAAGCATTTTGCTCAAGCTGAAATCGAGCGGGCGCGCGGCGTCGCGGAAGCCAACAAGATTATCGGCGACTCGCTGAAGGGCAACGAGGACTACCTGCGCTATCTATGGATTCACAACCTGGAGGTGGCTGAGCAGAACGGCGCGACGATCATCTACGTGCCAACGGAAGCGAACCTTCCAATCCTGGAAGCATCAAGACGGGGAGAAGCGAAGAAATGAAACGCAAGACCAAACAAGCCAAGGTCTCAAAGCTCGACGCGCACGCATCGTCCACAGCCAAAAGCTACAGCAACAGCAGCACGAGCGACATCGAACGGCGGCAGTCGCTGCTCGAATACGAGATCACGCTTCAGGAAGCACGCATCACCGAGCTGCAGATGCTTCTCTCGGACACGCGGGCTGAGAAGGCGACGAACGAAGCCACGTTGAAAGGTCTGCGACAGGTCGTAGGCAGTAGGTGAATCGAAACACTGGAAAGCGGTGAACCGCAAGCGAATCCGGTTAGGAACGGCCGGCCAGGATGGCCCAGGGACGGCGAACAGAAGCAGGGTAATAGGAGACTAAGGCCGGAAAGAACAGAGCTTATACGGCTGAAGAGAAGAGAAAGCGAAGACAGCCTGGAGGCAGCCTAATGGCAGGCTCCTCCAGGCTGTTTCTCTTTGGACTTAGCTTACCCCAGCTGCTCTCGCAGTCGCGCGACCTCAGCCTGCCCTGCCTCGTCGTTGGCCGCTACCTGTGCGTCAATCAAATCAGCCAATTGTACCAGGCTTGGCCCCTCACCCGCTGCGGTCCGGATGATCGCTGCGATTGCGCTGATCGTATTGAACACGATTGGAACGGCAACGTTCGCCGTCAGCAATCCTTGCGTGATGAGCGTCAGTGCTTGAATGGTGTTGTCCATTACTGTTCCTCCCTGAGTCTGGAAACCTGTTCGAGTGTCGTCTGCACAACCAGCTGGGACGCCCGTACCAGGTCGATGAGCTTCGCCGTCGCGTCACCGATTGGAACGCCAGCGATGACGACCGAGATGTCCTGCCCAACGATCTGCAGGATGGCGATGGCTTGCTCCACCGGCGTCGCAGCCGATGCATTCGCCTGTTGGAGTTTGTCGATGGTGCGCAGCAACGGAGGCAGCTGCTTCACCCGGTCGTTTGCCCTCAGCAGGACTTCCTGTGAGCGCAGTGCAACGTCAGTCGTAATGACCTTGGCGTCGGTCAGCTGCTTGACCATCGTTTGCAGTTGGCCGATGGACTGTGCGATAGCCAAGCCACTTTCGCCGACGAGCTGAGGTGCACGGTTGCCGGCGCACGCCGGCATGAACAACGCCGCGATGATGAGTGGAACCACGAATCGTTTCATTTCTGTCTCCTTGATTGGGGGAGCGGATCTGTTTACACGCTGCCTGTCAGTAGTGGATACTTCTGTTCAAGCTTGCCAAAGATGGTGATGAGGTCTTTCAAGAACGTGACACTCGTACCTGCAAGCGAGAAGCTTGCACACTTCACCGCCAGGTCCATGAAGTCGCTCGCCGGGATCATGTCGGTCGTCAACGCGGCAGTGAGGATGCCACTGAACACCGGCAAGAACACGTTGATGAATCGGATCGTGAGCGCGAGCACCGGGCCAACGACCTTGATGATGACGTTCGGTTGGTGTGGACCAGGCGTCTCTGCTTCAGTGCCGGATGGAAGTCGCGATCCATCACCGGTGCCGATCACTGCAACGTTGACAGGTTCAACTGGTCGGCTTTCTGTTGTCTTTATTTCTTCGTCTGCCATTGGACGTTACTCCTTTACTTTTCGAGTTCGATGACGGTCTGGTTCTGCCACACGACATGCCAGCCGTTCTTCGGTATCCACCCATCTGGGTTCTGTGGCACCGAGACGCACGCCTTATTTCCGAGGAGCCGTGCGTGACTCCACTTGCCGGGCCGATACTCCACCGGTGAATCATGCAAGTGCCCGGCCGTGTATTTTCCGTAGCGGTATCCGAGTGGTACGGCGTTCGCGCCTTCGACCCAGGCTTCAGCACACTGCCGCTCCTGGGCGCTCATCAAGACGGACGACTTGCCCGAGGCGTAGTGAAAGCACGCCCCAGCACATAACAGCGAAGCATTTGCGGCTGCGTCGAAGAAGTTACTGACCTTGTAACCATCCTCATCTGGCCGCTTGCACTCGTTGCTCTTTGCTGGCATCTTGTGCTTGTCGGCCACTTCCATGCAGTTGTGCCCCACCTTACGTGGCCAGTCCTTCGTGCGCGACGGATGATAGGACGCCCACCGTTTCACCGGCACCATCGTCCCGGCGTCCTGGATGCGACTGCCAAGGCACCACAGGACCGCCTGGTCCAGCGTCTCAGGCACGATGCCTGCGGCGTAGTTGTCGAGGTGATCGCCTTCGTTCATCCCCTCGATCTGCGTCCACGCTGCGTACGGCAGGATGGCCTGCTCTTCGTCGTGAAGCAATTGCTTCTGGTCGGCTGGGTCCGGACACCATCGCTTCCAGTCGCCATGCGTGAACTCGATGCGCAGCTTCTTCTTCGCCATGTACTTGCAGAAGCCGGGCAGCTTGTCCAGGTGAGGCCGAGGGTCGAAGTCTCCAAGTCCACCCTTGATGCCGAGGAAGACGCGGACTTCGTTGAAGCCCAGGTCGCGCTGCTCATCGCAGACCGCGTCAAGGCTGGCATCGCCCGTCGCGTACTTCATGAAGTGAAGGAAGCCGGATGCTGCCTTCACCACGTGTGGTCCGTGCACCGTTTCAAAGAACTGCCCGTTCACGGTCAGGGCAGGCAGTCCTGTTAAAAACCCTCTGGCTTCCGGTACACGTCGCCGACGAACTCAGGCCGCGTCAACGTCACGCCATTGCGATCCTTGTTCCACAGTGCGCCGTGCTGCTCGAGCTTCTGTCCTTGCCAATCGACGACGACCCACGCGCCCCATCCCTCTTCCGTTCCGTCGGGGATGGGAACCAACCAGGCTGAACGTCCGTCTGCCGTGCCGAGGGATCCCACCAGCACGACGCCGTTGTCGCGGTGCACTTCCACCGCTGTGGCTTCCGGTTCCGTAAAGACGATCAACTCTCTCATTCATCCTCCTGCGCTGAACCTCGCCAGGATGTCTGCGACACGATTGTCCAAGCTCCCAGCGAGTCGTTCGAGTTTCTCCGCATCCCGTTCTAAGGCTTGCGGGGTTTGCTTCTGCCGCAGTCGCGCCGCGATGGTACGCAGTTCATTCGGGTAGTCCGCCAGCACGAGTTTGACTTCCGTCAACGGCACGTGCTTTGGTTTCATGCTGTCCTCTTGAACATGTACTTCACTTCGTACGGAGACAGGTTGTTGTGTGCACCACCGCCGCCGGTATTGCCGACGGTGATGCCTGTGGTCACCGTCTGCATGACGCGAGACTCTGCAGCGGGATAGTTCCGTGGATTGTTCTTGTCGTTCGGTGAGCCACCTTGACCGCTCGACGATTGACTGCCTATCTGATGCGTGTGACCTGGGTCGATTACCGTGTGACTGTGAACTGGCAAATGACTGGTAGATAACGTCACCGTCTTCGCACCGCCTGTCTGTTCTACCGTCAAGAAATCTGCAGTGCCGTCGAGGGAGTACGTGACCCTGCCAGCAGCGAACGCGACCCACGTTCCACCGAACAATGTCCCAGGGTTGGTGCTTACCTCCGAGACATAGACAAAGCCAATCGGAAACACTAAATCGAGCAGCGTCTGAAAGGACCACGAGCCGCTGGAGTAGTACGGCACCTTGTTGGCAACGGCCGCCACTCGCCCAATCTGGCTACCCGTAGCAGCAGCCAAGAAGTCGTTTGCTGCTTGTGAAGCGATGGCGATGCTGCCCGAGCGGAGCGCCACCTGATTACCTTGAACGTCTGTATTCCAATCTGCGGCATCGATCAGTTCGTCGGCGATGCGTGTCGTTGGGGCTGTCCATGCCATTAAGATACCCTTACCCAGATGCACACGGTAATGTATGGACTCATGTTCTGATGCGCTCCCCCACCACCTTCGTTCGCCAACGTAACGCCTGTTGCATTGCTGCTTGACGTGACACTGCCATCTGTACCTGGATAATCGTCACTGAATCGGTGCGCAGTGCTGGGGCCACCACGGTCGTTTACGTCGCCAGACAGGTGAAAGTGACCAGGGTCTGTAGGCGCATGAGTATGCGATGGCATTTCGCCGGTCGTCAGCACGTGCGTCTTTTCGCCGCCCTGTTCGTTGACAGTGTCGAACTCCGTCTGACCTGAATCGAAACCGACCATCACGCGCCCGGTGGATACCTGGGACCACGTTCCACGTCCGAACAACGTTGCAGGATTCGTATTATTCAAGCAGACGAAGATGCGGCCAACGGGATAGAAGGTATCGAAGATGATCGACGTACCCCATGTACTCGCACCAAACAAGGCAGTCGCTTTGTCTGAGCCCGCAAGCCGCGTCCACTGTGTGCTGGATGACGCCAGCATCAAGTCGCCCGCAGCTTGTGACGCAAGGGCGATGCCGCCTTCACGCAACGCCACCATGTTGTTGCGGACGGCAAGGTTCCAGAAGACGGCCGAGATCTGTTGGCCGTCAATCATCGTGGGCGGTGCTAGCCAACTCATGAAAATCTATACCACCTGTAGACGACGATGTAGGGCATCAGGTTGTTGTGAAACGTGCGACTGCCTGCATTAGCAACCGTGATGCCTGTCGTCGAACTTGATGTCACCCGGTTCGTAGTACCTGGATACGCTTGTACGCGGTCAGTCGAAAACTCTGGGTCTTCGGCCGAGCCGCCGTTGTCATACCCTTGTTCATGCGTATGACCACCGTCAGTCACGGTATGTGAATGCGCTGGCATCTCGGCGACGCTGAGGTCATGCGTCCGTACGCCGCCGCCTACGTTCGGTGAAGCAAAATCTGGATCATGTGCATTGACACCAACCATCATGAGGCCAGGAGTCAGTCCACCCCAGACGCCGCCACCAAGGAGCGTACCTGGGTTCGTGCTGACAACCAGCTCGATGATCGATCCTACTGGATATAAGATGTCTACCACCGACTTGACTGTCCACTGTCCACCAGTAAAGTATGGCACACCATTGTTTACAGCCGGCACGCGTACGAGCTGCGTCGCTGAACTCGCAGCCAGCAAGTCTCCGGCTACTTGACCAGCGACCGAGAGTCCACCGGCCCGTAACGCATTTTCGTTCGCACCAACCTCTTGGTTCCAGAACGCTGGATCAGCGGTCTGTCCTGGGATGGCAGTGACGGGTGCAATCCAAGCCATGGTTATTTACGTACCTTCAACAGCTCTCGCTTATGCTCTATGTTTTCCGCGCGCAACACTTCGAGCGTCTCACCCTTCTGTGGAAAGAACCAACGATTGTCGTGTGGCCGCTCGAGCAAGACGGCTTCGACTTCTTCACGGTCCTCTGGAAACACGACGTTGGTGAACTGCGCACCACATCCAAAGCAGTAGGCTTTCACCCACTCGGAATGGACGGCGACGCCGGCATTGCACGCGCACATGATGATCCAGCGACTCCAGTCAACGAACGCAGTATGAGGTTCATTGACTTCATGGACCTCGACTTCGCGCTCCATCTTCTGGAGTGCTGCAACCTTTGCTTCTTGGTACGCGATGGCTTGCGCTTCTGACTTGATCCGCAGGTGCGCGAAGACGTGGTCAGCTGTATCAATGCGTCGTTTAGGCATAACCAAATATCGTTGTACTTCCGAGTAAACTCAGGTCTGCGTCGCCCATGACCCAGACGCCAGTCGAGAAGAACGCCGAAGAAGAAACACCGAACTCGCACTCCAGCAAGTTGCCTTCATACACGCGTAACGACTTGGTGTGCACGAACACGGCGGCGAGGGTCAAGCCGGTCACTGCCTCCGAGATGGTCAATCGGTCGCCGACCTGTGTTTCAAGGGCACATGAGAGGTAGTCCGAGTCGCGGTTTGCTTGAAACTTGAACGATGTCGCCTGTTGAAAGGGATCTTCGAACTGTACGCGCAGGTACTCGACCAGATTCTGCCCGATGTCGTAATCCGACTGGTATTTCAAGTCAATGGTCTGCGCACGGTCGCCGTAGGGTTGTACGGCGAAAGATTCGACCGTGACGGGGGACAAGTCGAACAGACCTTTGCCACGGATCCGGAGCTTCGTCAAGTAGACCACACCGCCATCGTTGTTCGTGATTGTAAACTTGACGGTCGATGCGAAAGGCACAGCCGTGACGACCAAGTTCACTGTCTTATCAGTACCAGAGCCATTCGCTGCAGTGTTCGAGGTAAAGTCTGTCGTCGCTACTGGTGCGACTTGATCCGTGCCGCCGATGCGCTCTGTGGTGATGTCCGGATTGAAGTACGTGCCCCAGATGTCTCGCGTCTCGCCAGGTTGCATGGCTGGAGCGGAACCCGTCTGAGACCACAGCACCGTGGTCGCTGCCGAGTCGTGCGTCTTCGGGTGCAACGTCGCACGGAAGTGATTGAAGACGCCTTCAAGGGTAGAAGGCGTCACCAGGTCGTTGACACCGTCCAGCGTAAACAAGCTGACGCTGCCCTGCCGTGTCAGTCGGTTCTCGTAGCGGAAGACACCAGAAGGCCCGATGGAACCAAATCCGATGGAGCTGACAATCAAGTCGTTCAACGGCCCGTAAGCCTTCTGCCCACCGCCCAGCTTGTCGAACGCGAAGGGTGATGTATCCAGGCCGTCGTCGAAGTTCAACGACAATGGTTGTGCTGTCACTGGAATGGCTTCAATCAGTGTGCGTATCAATTCAACTTCAGTCTTGGCGAGCTGCAGCGTAACGTTGCGCAGGTCAGCGTCGACGATGTCCGACATCAGGTCGTTGACAACAACTTCTGTACGCCGTGACTTGTAAATGCCAGGGGCTGGGTCAATGCTGTTGATCTTCCCAAGGAACCCAGGCTTATAGACGCCTTCATGGAAGAACATCGCACGCGTGAAGATGCCCTGCCTGAACCCAACCCGTACGTTTTCATTCTGCGGCGAGTAGTACCCGAGTGTCTGCGCGGAGTTGCGCTCACTGTTATCAAGCCAGAACGTCATGCTGCCGACGTCGGCCAAACGGTCCAGCGGTCCGTTGCCGCTGATGCCGAACGTCAAGTCAAGGCCTGGTCCTTTGAGCACGTCTGCCGTCACATCGGTCCATGGTGCAGCTGCATAATGAGCCGCGATGCGTGCAGCTGATAATGCTCCAGAATAGATGACAACTTCACCCAACAGTCCTGTGTAGGGAAATAAGAATCCGTCGGTGGCACCAACGTAGAAGATCGTAGTCGCTACGCTGACGCTGGCCGTCGACGCCGTCGCTTGGGCATTCACCGCACCGTCTACGTATATCTTTGCACCGTTCGCTCCGGTCGTTCCGTCCCACGTGCACACGATGTGATGCCACGCGTTATTACACACAGAGCCGGTAGTATTGAACGAGAAAGCGTTCGCACTGTCTGCTGCATTACGTATCGTGAAAAGTGCACGACCGCTGGTATCGAGCGTCGTAGACCAGCCTTTCAATCCGTCCGCGCCACCAACACCCTTCTTCCGGACGATAGATTCGGCTGCTCCAGGACTTCCATTCCGCTTGATCCAGTACTCGACCGTAAACGCTCCCGTGAAATCTGCAAACGTTCCTGGACTCCGGCGGATGTATCCGTTCGTAAACGACATCGCTGCGCCGGATTCCGCCGTAGGTACGTCCGTGTAGACCGGGAAGATTGGACCACCTTCAATGACTCCGTGACGTGTATTATTGCTGGAGTCTCGAATTCCATCAGCACTGGCACCAGAGTTCTCGGTCAAGCGCCACCACAGGAGCGGTGCGTCGTTCGAGACTTCTTGCCTATATGACCCGCCGAGCGCCATCTCGACCTTCAAGGCAGCAAAGTCAGACATCAGGCGACTCCCTGCTTCTGAATCTGCGTCGCCATTGCCGCTGCCAAGGCGTTCGGTATCTTCTTCAACAATGCGCGATTCAGTATCTCAAGCTGCTCGACGGTATGCTGAGCAGCGGCCAGCGTATGATTGAAGCCTTCACCATGCTCGGATTCATACCTCTGGTTCTGTGCTGTCGTCAGGACGCGCTCACCTGGAGTCAGCATCGCCGGCACTGTATCAGTGCCACTCGACACGAAGCCACCAGCCGCATAGACAACGCCACCACCAGCCAGGCCATTGCCCGCTGGATCGAGGTTGAACGGACCCTTCTGGTGGTACTTGATCTCAATGTCAACGGACCGGGGGATGGCTTTGATCTGTTTGGTAGTCTCGTCGATGGCGAGCCCGAGTCCGGTCCGCAAGACATCCGTCAGCTCCTTCACCGAGTCGACGATCGCCTTGAAGCCCTCACTCATCGACATCGAGAACTTGATGCCTGCTGCGTCAAGGTCTGTGATCTTGTTGCCAGACGCATCCGTCAGCAGCCCCATCTTTGCCATCTGTTCGAGCATTGGTCGCATGGCGATGTCGACTTCAGCGCCCATCGCGATGGCATCCTGCAAGAAGGCATTGACGCTGTCCGCCATCTCGCGGCCAACAGCTGCAACGTCTACGCCGGCCTGCGTCAACAACTGCCAGTCGGTGTACAGTGCTTGAGCCTGCTTGTTCAACTCTTGCGCTGCGAGTGCCGGGCCAAGTTCCTCTATCGTGAACTTGTACCGGCCGAGCGCTTCGTTCAGCATCTCTTGCGACTGTGATTGCAAGCCGATGACGCGATTGATCTCGTTCATCGTCTCCAGCATGCGCTGCGGATCGTCGGTGTTCCACAAGTCCGCTGCTGCTTGCTGCGCTTCTTCGGCAGTACGGCCGACGCGCGCATAGGCGTCACGGATCGCGATGAGGTCCATCTTCCACGAAACGCCACCAGCTTCGACTTTCTGTTGTGCCGTGAGCGTTTCGTGCAGCTCCGTCGTAAACATCTCAAGCTGTTCGCGTGCCGCCTTTACTTCTTTACTGACACCACCCCAGTTGCGGGCCAAACCTACAACAGCGCCAACGCCCGCACCTATGGCAGTCCCCCATCCAGGTAGGATGGCCGTTCCGATGGCTGCACCCGATGCCGCTCCACTGAGCGCTCCCCTCGCCTTCCCTTGTCCCGGCTTCGTAGCCGCAAGGAAGGATGATGCCATTCCAGCGAGCGCAACCGCCTTCGCTGCCTTTGTCGTCGCAGCCTCATATGCTGCGGCAGCTTCTGCCGCCATGTTGAAAGCCACGACAATGTCGGCGATGTCCTTGACAATGCCGCCGAAGGAGTCCCCAGCGATCTGCGCCATCTGTACCAAGGAGCCTGTCAGCTCTTTCAAGCTGTCACGCCAG
>Ga0105340_1001545_pt1 | contig 10204 bp, 14 predicted proteins | sample EasRivMeERMLT700_FD_89676 | JGI IMG/M metagenome (GOLD analysis project Ga0105340, IMG submission 89676) | Soil microbial communities from meander-bound floodplain in the East River, Colorado, USA - East River MetaG ERMLT700 | ecosystem: Environmental > Terrestrial > Soil > Floodplain | place... | reverse complement strand
GGTCCCGTACTTCGGCGAGAGCGCGTCACTGCCGCGCGGCGTAGCGCAGCGGGAGCCGCTGCGGAGGACCGACCGGCTGCCGCTGCCACCGCAGCCAGAGTTTGCCGAGGAGGGCTCGCCGTTCAACTCGATGGACGCCGCCGCACCAGAGCTGCCGCCAGCGCCGCCGCCGATCGGCAGGGCGGCGCCGATGCCGCGACCGCGGCCGAACGTCGAAGGCGGGCTCAACACCCTCGATCGGCAGTCGGCGGCGCCCGCGCCACAACAGGTCGCGGACGGCGGCTATAACTCGATCGACGCGCAGGCGGGCTTCCGGCGCCCGACCCCGGGCTACATGCAGGACGCGATCGCGCGCGCCACCCCAGACCCCGACCGGCAGGCCTACCTCGGCTCGCTGGCGGGGAGCGAGGCGCGCAGTGCCCGCGAGGTGTCACCGACCGGCGCCGCCGGGCCGTTCCAGTTCACCCGCGGCACCGGCAGGCAGTACGGCATCCCCGGCAACCGGCGCATGGATCTCGACGCCTCCGCGGCCGCCGCGAACCGGCTGACCGACGACAACGTCGCCGCGTTCGAGCGCATCAACGGCCGACCGCCCAGTCCGGCGGAGATGGCGGTGATGCACCAGCAGGGTGGCGTCACCGGTGCAAGAATGATCGCGGGCACCGGCAATGCACCGGCGCACAATCTGTCGGTTAACCGGGTCGACCCGAACGCCTCGCCGCAGCAGGCGACCGCCAGGATCAAGGAATATTACGGCATGCCGGACGAGCCGCCTGGGGGTGGGGGCACGGCGCCGACCCAGACCGTCAGCCAGCCGCCGCGGCAGGCGACCATGATCGGCGGCGGGCAGTCACAGGACCCCCGCGCCGCGATCGTGCAGGCGCTAGTCGATCAGCAGGGCGGCCCCCGTGAGGCCAGCCAGTCGTTCACCGACCCGTCTGGAGGCGGGCAGCAAAACCCTATTTTGGCGGACCTGACGGGTCCGCAGGCGACCCAGACTGGGGCATCCCCGACAGCGGGACGCTCGACGTCGACTTCGGCAGCTTCTGGTAATCTGCCGATCACGGTCAGCGACATCTCACCGATCCCGATCGCGCAGCGCGGGAGCTCGATGGGAGCACCGCCGGTGTCGTCTGACATGCAGCGTGGCCCGGCTGTGCCACAGGCGCCGGGCGTCGACCCGCGCGCCAATGAGCCAATCCCGGACACGGTCCAGCCGCCGCCGCTGGTGCCGCCCGGCCCGCGGCCAGAGCCGCCTACGCGGCTAGACCCGACCCCGGCGGAGCGGGACTGGCGGGCGGTCGAGCGTGATCCGTATGCCAGCGACACGACCAAGGCACACGCCAAAGAGGTCATTGCGCGTGAGGCGCATATCCGGGAGTGGAAGCAGAAGCAGGTCGACGACAACTACAACTATCTGCGCGGTCGCCACGACCACGACACTGACGAATACAACAAGCGGGTCCGCGAGGCGCCGAAAGAGGCGCTGGAGCAACTCGCAATCCGGCTGAAGATCGCGAAGGATCAGGCCGACCTGCGCAATCAGCCGCTCGTATCCGCCAAGATGCAGGCCGACCTCGATAAGGTGCTGAAAGAACTGAACGAGCCGCACCGTGTGTCGATTGCCGGGACGCAGTTCGAGCAGGCGCCGACGCGGCCGGGCCAGCAGCCGCAGCCGTACAAGGTATCCCCCGGACTACCGCAGCCCAAGGAAGAGCCGCTGACGCAGCAGCAGTCTGAGGCACTGATATTTGTACAGCGCGTTAAGCCAGATTTGCGTGTGCTGGAGGATCTCGATCACGGTGCTGTACTGGCAAACCCGACCGAGGCGTTCCGCGGCAATATCCCGTTGATCGGCAACATAACTGCAACGGACGCCTACCGCCGCGCCCGCAACGCGGCGATAAACTTTGAAGGCGGCTTCATGAAGCTGGTCAGCGGCGCGGCGGTGTCGCCATCCGAGTACGGCCGCAACATGCCCGCCTTCCTGCCGTTGGCAGGCGACGACAAGAACGAGCTGATCGAGAAGACCGCCCGCCGCGAACGGTTCACCCGGGCTGTTGAGAGTGTGACCGGCCGCGCGGGGATGGAAAAAATCCGCGAGCAGATGGACGCCGAAAACGACAATTATCGGTTCCGGGCCGAGGGCCGCAAAGACCCGGTGCATGTCCAGTCGATCGAGGAGGCACGCGGGCTGGTCCCGGGCCGCCGCATTATCCTGCCTGACGGCTCACCCGGGATCGTACCCCGGCGGCGGAGGGAGTAATGGTCGAGCGCACCGACGACCCCTGGGCAGAGTTTCGTGGCGGCGGAGAGCAGGCGGCGGAGCCGATCCCGAACCTGCCGTCACGCGAGAACCCGTGGGCGGACTTCACCACCGGCCCGCCGCCAAGCACGCCACCGACAGCGCGCATCACCGTGCGCCCGCAGGGCGCGATGCAGACGTTCGAGGACGTCGCACGCTCCGCCTCCAATGCGGTGACGTTCGGCCAGATGGACCGCATCCGGGCAGGCATCGACGTCGCGACCGGCGACCAGCCGAACTATGACAAGGCGCTCGCTGACGCTGTCAGGAAGAGCAAGGAAGCCGAGACGGCGGCAGGCCCGTTCCTGACCTCGACCGGGCAAGCAATCGGCGGTCTGGTCGGCGGTGGGGCACTCCCGGCAGCCGGCGTCACCCTGATACGGCAGACCCAGCCGCTCGCGCTGAAGGCAATGGCGGGGCTGGCCGAGGGCGGGTTCTATGGCGCGGTGCAGGGCGCCGGTAACACCTACACCGGCAACCTGAATGACTACGCCTCCAACGCGCTGATGGGCGGCGTGCTGGGTGGCGGGATTGGGTTGGGGGCGCCGGTCGTTGGCCGGGTCGGCAGCGCCGCCTACCACAAGCTGGCCAACCGTGGCGCGTTCGGTGGGGTGCCAAAGCCACTGGCAGACGCCGCTCGCGCCGACGCGCAGGGGCTGGCCGTGGCTGCCAACACGCCCGGTGCCATGCTTCCTGACGCCGGGCCGTCGATGCTGGGCGTCACCCAAGGCGCATACGCGGGAGCGACCGGGCCGGGTAAGACCGCGCTGGAGGCCAGCCTGCGGGCACGCGATCGTGCGGTCCCGACCCAAGTTCGCGGTACGGTCAATCAACTGTTCGGCGGCTCCCCGATCCCGTCTCATGTCGAGGAGGGCATCCGCGGTCGCATGCAGGCGCTGGGCCCGCACTACGACCGCGCGCTCAATGCGGCAGGCCGGGTCGACACCGATCCGATCGCACTCTGGATCGAGGGTGAGATCGGCGGCACCAAAGGCCCGGCGCAGGCGGCGCTCCGGCAAGTGCGCGCCATGCTCGACATCCCGACCAACCCCGGCGTGCTCGACCCGCACCCGCGCGCCTTGCAGGCCACGCGCGAAGCCGTGCGCGACATGCGCGACAACCCAAACGCCGAGCCCGGCGTGCAGCGGGTTATGGGGAGGGTCTACGACCAGATCACCCGCGAGATGCAAGCCCGCATCCCCGGCATCCGCCAATTGGACAGTGCCTACGCCGAACTGGGCGCGCAGGAGCGCGCCATCCGCGCGCAGAGCGCAGGCGGAAGGATCTTCAAGACCGATCAAGGCACAGTGATCCGCCCGGTCGAAATGGCCGAGACGATGCTGGAGGCGGCGCAGCCAAAGGGCGTCAACATTGGCCCGTCCGCCGAGCCGCTGCGCCTGCGACAAGCCGCCCGCGACGAACTGGAGCGGGTGGTCGGCACGACCGGCAACAATCTCCAGAAGCTGAAAAGCATTCTCGGCGACATCGATACTTGGAATGCCGACAAGCTGGGCGTGATGTTCGGTCCCGGCCGCGCCGTGGAATTATTGCGGGTACGCGATCGACTGCTCGACGAGCGCGAGGTTTATCAAAAGATCGTTCACGGCTCCAAGACCGCGCAGACAACTGCCTCCGCGGCCTCGCTCGATCCGGCGAAAGGCAAGATCCCGGTCGAGGCGACGCTATTTGGCGCCGGCACCCGCCTCACGCAGGAGGCGCTCGACGCCATGCGCGCTGGCACCAGCGCAGTAACCCGCGATCGCGTCGCGCAGATGATGGCGGCGACGTCTCAGCGGGAGAAGCAGGCGCTGGTGCAGCAGATGCTGGAGGCGCAGCCGAGCCGCGATCGGCGAGCCGACATCACGCGCTGGCTGATTGAGCACGGAATGATTGGTGCGGGCACCGCGACCACTGCCCCGACAACGCGACCCGTAGGGAGATAGCGATGCCACGCGACGGCTCAGGTATTTACTCTCGCCCGCCCGGCACTGACGGCGCTCCCGACACCACGATCGAGAGCGCGAAGTACAATGCGTTCGTCGCCGACATAGAGCAGGACGCTAACACTGCACGCCCAATCATCGCTGGCGGCACCGGTGCGAACAACGCGCGCGATGCAATGGTCACGCTGAAGGGCGAGATCACACAACAGCTCGTCGACAATTACGACATGTACCCGTTTATCTCCGGGTCATTCTATTCAACGACCGGCGCGACCGCGTCGCCGGTTGCCGGGCACGGGTTTGTCGGGATCTGCTACGCCGCCGACACCAACAATATGGTTCTGGAGGCGCGCGACCAGACCGACACGGTAGTGCCCGGCCGCAAGTATGCGCGCGAGAAGAAGTCCGGTGTGTGGGGTGCGTGGAAGGTCGACGGCCGCACGATTGTGGGCGACGCCGAGGGCATTGGTAGCGAAGCCGCCGATATGTTCTTCGGCGTCGAGGGCACCGCGCCGGCGTCCGCGTTTATCGTCAACAGCGAGAGCGACAACAGCGGCACCGATTTGCTGCGCGTCACCAAGGCCGGTGCGTTCGAGGTTCGCGGTGTGCCGGGCGGCTACACGGTAGTAGGGCTACACAAATCTGCGATCGGGATGGGGACTGGGATCACGGGCTACGATCCTACCGGCAAGGCCCGCTGGCTGATGTACATGGGCGACGGCTCCGCGGAGAGCGGCGCCAACGCGGGCAGCAATTTCGAGGTCCACCGCTATGACGACGCTGGCACCTATCTCGGTCGAGCGATGCAGATCGAGCGCAGCACCGGCAAGACGGCGGTCGGCCCGCTCGACGTTGGTGGCGACATCCGCGGGACCGGCCACGTCCGGGTGAACAACGACGTCACCCTTGGGATGGGGGTGGCCGCCGGCGGCGTGGTTTATTTTGGCAACACCGGCGCACAGAGGATTGCTCACGACGGCACCCAATTTCAGGTGTACGGCGGTGACTTTAAGATCAACACCAACGCCATTGTCGGCGCACAGCTCCGGGTCGGAGCGAACGGTGCCGACGGCGTCATCCGCTTCACCAGCGGCGCCGGCGATCCGTACATCTACTACAACGGTAATTTCAATTTTAACGGCGGCGACGTCTACACCGGCTCGCGGTTTATCAGCAACAGCGACATCCACTGCAATTCGAGCCTCGCCTTCGGTCCGGTCGGCACCGTCAAGTATATGCAGCTCACCGGCAGCAACCTGAACATCTACAACATGGTGGTTTCACCGAACGCCGGTCTGACCATGACCGGCGGGCAGATACTGCCGGTGTATAACGCCACGGGGATCGCTGCCGGGGCTGGCAATGCGGGCCTGGAGGTCAGGAGTAGTGGCAGTAACGACGCGTGGGTGTCGTTTCACCGCACTGGCGTGTTCGCCACTAACTTTGGGCTGTCGAGCGACCACAACCTCTGGCTTGGCGGCTGGTCGTTTGGCGCGGTCGCCTACAAGGTTCTCACGACGCGCGAGGTTGGCGCAGTCGTCAGTTCGTTCCGAACGGTCTACGCCGGCGACTTTGAGCACGTCTACCAAAACGGCATGCAGGAGCCCTACGGCTCGACGGCGGCCGTCAGCGGATGCCAGCAAGGCAACGGCATCGCCACGTTCCGCTACCGCTATCATCAGATGCTTCAGAACGGCGCGTGGGCCAACATCGAGGCTTCGTAAATGGCAATCATCAATCACGGCAGATGGGTGCGCTATCCGCGGCCGGCGGACACCCCCGACGACATCTCGCAGGGTGTCGTGTTTCTGCGTCGCGAAGGCGACGGCAAGGACTGGTACGTCCACCTCTACGGGAGAAAGATCGGCGACCCGCACAACCCGGCGCCCAAGGTCGATCCCAAGACGCTACTGCCGCTGGCGCAGCAGCCGCCCAGGCCCAAGGGCGTGTTCCAGAAGGACAGCATCAAGGGCGCCGCGCTGTTTCACGAGCACCTCGGCGTGCATATTGTCGGTGCGGTGACGCGCGACGAGACCGCGATCTTCCCGTTCAATCAGTATGTGTTCGAGATCACCGACAACGGCAGCAGAGATCCGCAGGCCGAGTTCGGCGGCAGAATATACGACCCGGTGAAGATCAAATTCGGAGACCGGCCCGCGCCGACCGAGCCGCCTTCGTCGCCCGCGGTTGTGGCGCTGACCGAGGCGCTGGACGCGGCGCTGAAGCGGATCGAGGTGCTGGAGAAGCGGCGGTGAACAACGTCTCCGACAACCTTGCGAAGCAGGTTGTCGATAGTCTGCGCGCGACGCCGTTTGTGTTGGCGCTACTGGTGCTCAACGTGATCTCGCTGGCCGGCTTCGCCTTCATCCTGGTGGAGGTGTCGCAGGCGATGGAAAGGCGCGAAGCAATCATCGCGCGGTGCTTGGACAACAGAGGATAGCGCCATGATTGAGAGCCTGGTTTATTTCGTGATCTACCTGATCGTGATCGGTTTGATTGCGTTTTTGCTGAACTACCTAGTGGACGCAATCCCGCTGCAAGAACCGTTTCGCAAGATCGCCAAGATCGCGATCATGGTGATCAGTGTGCTGATCCTGATCATCTTATTGTTAAGCCTGATCGGCATTGGCAGCCCTCTTCCACGACTAAGGTGACCCGTGGCTGACGAACCCGAGAAGATCCCGGCGCCGCCGCTCGTTGTGATCGCGCTGACCATCCCCGATGGTGTGGATATCTCGATCATAATCAATGGCGAGCAGTTTCTGGTTGAGCACGAAGACGATTAGGTAATACCCTGCTGCCGCGCCTTTCCGGCGCAGCAACAGGAGCCATCATGAAACGCCTTCTATTCGCGGCGCTGCTTGCGCTCGCGACCGTGCCTGCACACGCCGTCGACATCAATATCCTGACCGTCACCGGCACCTGGGTCGACATCGATCCCAATGCACTGCCCGGCTCTTCGGGCCTCGGCACCAGCTCCATCCGCTGGGGCCAGCCCACCAACCAGCCACAATCCGGCTACGACTTCGCCGGTAACGCCCCGCAAACCTTCGCGCTGGGCAGCGGAGCAACCCTCGGCACCTTCACCCACATCAACAACCCCATCAACGCCGGGAGCTCAATCACGGGGGCGACGCTCGCCCTTCAGATCAGCTTTACGGCGCCTGACTTGTTCGTGGGCACGAAGATAATGAACTCTCAGTTCATCTTCTCGCACAACGAGACGTCCAATGTCGGCGGCAATAACTGCTGCCCCGACATCGTCACGGCGGTGCTGAACCCCGCTCAGACCGACCTCTTCAGCTTCAACGGTATCGACTACGCCTTTGGCGTCACCGGCTTCCAGGTCGGCAACACCAACTTTGTGCAGTTCTCCTCCCCAGAGGGTGGCACGAACCAAGCCTTCCTGCGCGGCACGTTTGCTGATGTCACCCAGTTCGCAGTCCCCGGCCCTGTGGTCGGCGCCGGCATCCCTGGCATCATCGCTGCGTGCGCCGGGCTCGTTGCCCTTGCGCGTCGCCGGCGGCGACAGGCGGCCATCTAAAGCAAACGCCCCGGGCGGAGGGGTCCTCCCGGGGCGTTGCTCTACTGACACAACAAACGGAGCGCCGGAAAAATACCCCGGCGCTCTTTTTGCGTCAATCAGCTTGGTCCCACCAGGATCGATGGCGGTGCCGGCAGGATGACACCGATCGGGCGCCACATGTGCAGGCAGTGCGGGTGGAGGTTGATGCGCGTGAGGCGCGGCGGATGATACTGGATCACGGTTTCATCCTCGGTCCAGAACAAGTCTTTCACGAAGCACATCTCGTTCCATGTCGGTGTTTGTCTCTTCGACACGCTAACGTGCTCCCAGCCATAGCCCTCGTCACGCACGAGGCCGGTCGATGCCATGACAAGCAGCTTGGTGCCTTTCGGCCCTCTCAAAGCGAAAGCGCCCATCATCCCGTAGTCGGGTGTGGAGCCGTACTCACCCTCGCGGATGCGCGCCTTCTCCAGAAGTGGTGGTGGCGTTGCTCTCATGACTATCCCTGCCTACTGATTTGGGTTCTTGCGTTTGCGCTTATCGGGTTTCAGCCGAAGTTCAACGGGGCCGTCCTGGGCGTACATGGCGGCGTAGTGAGCAGCCTCCGCTAGGGTGTGCTCTCTGTCGCGTCCCCATGCGCTCGCCACAACGATGCCGTCTTGAACGACCTCGTATTCGTATTCCTGCGGCTTCACGATCTTAATCCCGACTGCCATTCCCTTTATCCCTGCCTGACTGATTACCGTTGGTCGTAATCTTCCATCCACACCAGAGCGTCCGCCTGACCTGAAAACACTAGCCACGCCGCATGGAGGCGCTTTAGTCCGTAGCGCGATCCAAGGGGGCGCGATGGCACCCATCGCCCGCTCGGCAACTCGGTTTTGTTTCGCCCCATCACGGAGAACCATTCCGGCGATGCGTAGTATATCTGCGTTGGTTTCATCTTATCCCTGCCTACTGGTTAACCTCAGTACGTCTCGTCTATGCCTCTACCTTCGTTGGCCTTGGCGAGCCGCTTTGTGTAGTCGTCCAGCCGGTTGAGCTTGTCCAAGACGATGGTGTTGGGCATATGAAACCCCTCCTTGCCGCCACGCTCTCTGTCGTGGAAGTAGGAGCCGAACTTTCCCTGCCGGATTTCATATCGCCTGCTCATTTTATCCCTGCCTGACTGTCGCCCCGTCTCTAGAAGTGATGGCGGTGTTGCTCTCATGATTATCACCTATGGGCTGTGATTTGCGTCGAGCACAGCGCCAAGCCTGTCCATAAGCGCCAGCATCGTGTTCGCATCGAAATCACCATTGCCATATCCTAGCCGGTGATAATCCACGGCATCAGCCGCCGCCTTAAGGATGGCGGCCATGCCGTTAACAGAAACACGAAGCCGCCTGATCTCGTTTGCGGCTTCTGCAATGTCGGCGTTCCTCAATAGGTGCGGCGGGTTGACCTGGAGGCTCATCAGTAGCCGATCAACGATGTCAATATCAGCCATGGTCGAACCGCCAGTAACCGTACACGCAGCGGCCGCGGGCCCGTCGCGGGTCGCAGGTATCGTAGATCACGCCGTCGATCACGGCGCAGTAGTGCTTGCTCAGTGACACGACCAGCCGGCCGTTTGGCAGCTCGCCCTCGGCGAGATGGACCGTGCAGCCGGCGCCGATCGCCATGGTCGGCACCCAGGTGAAACCCAACTCCACCATGTAGTCCCGAAACCACTTGCGGCGGACATTGATGCCGCCCGAGGCGGAACGCCCCCGCTTGGGCGTCCGCTTGCTGGCACGCTGGGTGGCATTGCCCAGCGCAAGCCGATCGTAGACCTGGAGGTAGGGCAGCCCGGCGACGATGGCGATTGAGCGCGCCACGCAGTCGCCGGCGCGGCCTTTGAAGCCGGCCTCGGCCCGGCCGCCGTCTGAGAAGATGTAGTCCATCAGCGCCCACCCTCCGCTTCGTGAGCCGCCTGCTCGATCTCGTAGAGCAGGTTGCCGTCGATTGCGCTGAACAGCTGCTGGCTCTTCATGGTGTAGTCGATGGCGAAGCCGGTGCGCTGCTGAACGTAGTCAGCGGTTTCCTCGACGATCCTGTCGACCTGCGCGGCGAGCAGGACGAGGTCGGCGCGCACCGCATTGATCTCGGCGGTGCCAGGGTGGCGGTCCAGCTTGGCTGGCACCACGCTGGCGAAGAACGCCGCCAGCTCGCGATAGAGTTTCACTAAGTCGTTGTGTCGGTCGTCCATTGGGTTGCTCCGTTGTTGACGAAGCACTGGTAGGACAAGTTGTCCGGGCTGTCAATCGGTCCGCGAAACCTTTTTGATGCGCTCCACGATCTTGTCGAGGTCGTGCTTGTTCTGCTCCGTCTGGGTATCGCGAACGATCTCGATGCAGCGCAGCCGCTCCATTGCGACGGCGGCCTCGATGATACGGTCAAAGTGATTGC
>Ga0105340_1001544_pt1 | contig 10206 bp, 6 predicted proteins | sample EasRivMeERMLT700_FD_89676 | JGI IMG/M metagenome (GOLD analysis project Ga0105340, IMG submission 89676) | Soil microbial communities from meander-bound floodplain in the East River, Colorado, USA - East River MetaG ERMLT700 | ecosystem: Environmental > Terrestrial > Soil > Floodplain | place... | reverse complement strand
ACGGGTCATCAAATGATGCAAACGGGCCGCCTGTTCACCGGCGGCATCGAACATCCGCACGTCGGCTGCGTGCTGGGCTACGTCAGGGGCCAGCGTGCCGAGATGCCGGCGCACGTCTTGTTGCCGCGACCGATCGGCCGCACCGGCGGCAACCTGCCGCACGGCCACACCGCGGGCTATCTCGGCCGGCAGCACGATCCGTTCATCCTCAACGCCGACCCCGCGGTGCCCGATTTCCAGGTGCCCGACCTGTTGCCGCCGTCGTACATTTCGCCGATCCGCGCCGATCGCCGCCAACGCATGCGCGACGCCGTCGATGCGTCGATGCAATCGTTCGAGAACAGCACCCAGGCCCGCCAGCTCGACGGCAACTTCCAACTGGCGTATCGCTTGATGTCGAGCCCGCGCGCTCGGGAGGCGTTCAACCTGAATCAAGAATCGACGCAAGTGCGCGATCGCTATGGCCGCACACGCTTCGGACAAAGCTGTTTGCTCGCGCGCCGGCTGATCGAGCGCGGCGTGCGCTTCGTCACCGTCAACATGTTCGAAACCGTCTTCGACGAAGTGACCTGGGACATCCACGGCTCGCGGCCATTCACCGACATCGCCCAGATGTCGCGCGAGGTCGTGCCGAATTTCGATCGCGCCTACTCCGCGTTGCTCGAAGATCTGACCGAGCGCGGCCTCTATTCGAACACGATCGTCACCGCGATGGGCGAGTTCGGCCGCACGCCGAAGATCAACCCCGCCGGCGGCCGCGACCATCACCCGGGCGTCTGGACGATTCTGATGGGCGGCGGACCAATCCGCGGCGGTCGCGTCATCGGCGAGTCCGACGAGCTCGGCTATCGCCCGAAGTCGCGCCCCGTCACCAGCGGCGAAGTCGCGGCGACGCTGTATCGCGGCCTCGGTTTGGACGTGCATCGCGAGCTGCCGGGGCCGCAGGGAAGGCCGTTGCCGTTGGTTGATTTCGGTGTGCAGGCGATTCGGGAGTTGTTTTAAGGAGTCATCTCATGGCCACAGGGACATTGAGTCCGATTGCTGCCGGGCCGCTGGCAACCAAAGACGAGCCGCGTATCGAAATCGTGAACGGCGTGCGCACAGAGAAATCGCCCATGGGTCTTTTCGCAAACATACTGGCGAGCTTCTTGGCCACCTCGATCAATACGTTTGCCTTGCCGAAACGCATGGGAATGTCAATCAACGAAACGCCCTATCAGATCGAGGAAGACAATTTGCGCCGGCCGGATGTGTCGTATTTTGAGTTTTCCAAGTTTCCCACGCTCGATGTACTAATGCACGATCCCCCCGCGTTCGAGCGCGAGCCGAATCTCACCATTGAGGTAGTGAGCCCGACCAACACGATCGCCGAGATGAACGAGCGGATTGCTCATTTCTTCAAAACCGGCGTGCAACTGGTTTGGGTGGTGCTGCCCCAAAGCAAACAGGTTTACGTTTACGAGTCCACGAAGGATTGCAAGATCCTCGAAATGAGTGACATTTTAGACGGCGGCAAGGTACTTCCGGGCTACACCCTTCCGCTGGTCGAACTCTTCAATTTGCCGAGCCTCCTCTCCTGATCCGAGGTGACCGATGGTGTCCGCGTGTCTCGTCGCTTGCGCCCTGATCGCACAGCCCGCCCAACCGTCCCTGCAAATCCACCCCTCCACCATCACGCTCACCGGCCCAGCCGCGACGCAGCGCGTCATCGTCATGCGCCTGGAAGACAAAACCAACGTCGGCGACGTCACACAGCGTTCCGAGTTCTTCTCGTCCAATCCAAAAGTCGCGACCATCGATGAAAACGGCATCGTCACCGCGGTCGGCGACGGCGAGACGAACATCTCCGCGTCGCACGACGACATGCGCGCGGCGATCAAAGTCAAAGTCGAAAAGACCCGCGAGCCGGCGCCCGTCAGCTTCGCGAATCACGTGATTCCCCTGCTCACGAAGCTCGGCTGCAATTCGGGCGCCTGCCACGGCGCGCTCGCGGGCAAGGGCGGCATGAAGCTCTCGTTGCGTGGCTACGATCCGGACGCCGATCACTTTGTCTTGACGAGGCAAGCCAACGCGCGGCGCGTCAATCGTCAGGAGCCGCACAAGAGTTTGATGCTGATGAAGCCGACGCTCGCTCTCGATCATGGCGGCGGCCTCAAGCTCGACGTGAAGTCGCCTGAATTCTGGGTGCTCGCCGACTGGATCGCGGAAGGGGCGGCGGGCGTCGCCAAGACGGATTCGACCATTCAACGCATTGAGGCGTTTCCAGCACGCGCGACTTTGACCAAAGAAGATCAACTGCAAGTGATCGTCCGCGCCTGGTACAGCGATGGCCGCAGCCGGGATGTGACGCGCTGGGCAAAGTATTCGAGCACCGAAGACCTGGTCGCCGGCGTCGATGATCAGGGGCTCGTCAAGGTTGCCGGCAATGGCGAGGCGACGATCGCCGTGCTCTTCAACAATCAGGTCGCCCTGGTGCGCATCGCGTCGCCGCTTGACAATGACGTGGATGCCAAGGTTTTCGCGCAATCGCCGCGGCACAACTTCATCGACGAACTCGTCCTCAAGAAGCTGGAATCGCTCAAGATTCCACCTTCGCCGCAATGTTCGGATAGCGAGTTCGTTCGCCGCGCCTACCTCGACGCAATCGGCCGACTGCCGACGCCAATGGAAGTCAGCGCGTTCACGATGAACCCCAATCGCGGCAAGTTGATCAACGCCCTGGTCGAACGTTCGGAATATGTCGATTACTGGTCGTACAAGTGGTCCGATCTCTTGCTGATCTCGAGCCGCAAGCTGCCGCAACCGGCGATGCGTTCGTTCTACCACTTCGTCCGGCAGAGCGTCGCCGACAACAAGCCGTGGGACCGCTTCACGCGCGAGATTCTCACGGTTCGCGGCAACACATTGCAAAACGGCCAGGCGAACTATTTCATGCTGCACAAGGACATCAGCGATCTGACCGAATCGACGGCACTCACGTTCATGGGTATGTCGATCACGTGCGCTCGCTGCCACAATCATCCGCTCGAGAAATGGACGCAGGATCAATACTGGAGCATGGCCAATCTCTTTTCGCAAATCGCGATCAAGAACGGCGACCGCGCCGGCGAGTTCAGCATCCAATCTATTAGTGAAGGCGACGTGATGCACCCGCGCCGCGGCATCGCCATGCCGCCGACGCCGCTCGACGGCATTCCACTCCCCTCTCCCCACCGGGGGAGAGGGGCCGGGGGTGAGGGGGGATCCGACCGCCGCGCCTACTTCGCCGATTGGCTCACGTCCCCCGACAATCCCTATTTTGCGAAAGCCCTCGTCAATCGCGTCTGGAAAAACTTCATGGGCCGCGGCCTGGTCGAATCCGAGGACGACCTGCGGCAAACGAACCCGGCCTCGAACGAGGAATTGCTCGACGCGCTAGCGAAAGACTTCATCAAAAACAAGTACGACGTCAAGCATCTCATTCGCACGATTATGGCCTCGGCCGCGTATCAACGGTCTGCTACGCCACAAACGGCGAACAAAGGCGACGACCGTTACTACTCACGCTACTTCATTCGACGCTTGCCCGCCGAAGTTGTGCTCGACGCGTACAGCGACATCACGAAAGTGCCGACTGCCTTCGGCGAAGTTTCTGTCGGCGCCTCCGGCGGCACCGCGAAAACGGGCGACTATCCGCTCGGCACCCGCGCCCTGCAATTGCCCGATACGCAGCTCGTCTCGCAATTTCTCGACGCGTTTGGCCGACCCGAACGTGGCCAAACCTGTTCATGCGAACGTCAGCAAGAGTCGAGCGTCACGCAAGCCTTGCATTTGAACAACGGCCAAACGCTGAACGACAAGCTGCGTTCGAAGAAGTCGCGCATCGAAGATTGGCTGACGGAGAAGGTCGGCGACGACGAAGCGATTCGGCGTGTGTTTTTGCTGGCGTTGTCGCGCAGCCCGAATGACGCGGAGATGGCGCGCTTTCGCAAATTGATGGCCGAGGATCCGCAAGCGAGCCGGCGTGAGGTGCTGGAGGATCTGTTCTGGTCGGTGCTGACGAGCCGCGAGTTTTTGTTCAATCGGTAAAAGAACCACGGGGGACACGGGGAACACGGGGGAAAGGCAGACAAGAACACTCGGAATTTCCCTGTGTCCCCCGTGTCCCCCGTGTCCCCCGTGGTTCCATTGCATTCGAGGTGTCGCAATGTCGCGGATAATCGTATTGGTGAGTGCGTTTTTGCTCCATGTCGCGCCTCTATTCGCACAGCAAATCCCCAGCTACTCCAGGGACATCCGCCCGTTCCTCGCGAAATACTGCCTCGAATGCCACAACGCCAAAACGCTCAAGGGCACCCTCAGTCTCGATTCGCACAAGGCGCTGATGGACGGCAGCGATTCCGGCCCGGTCGTGAAAGCGGGCAAGCCGGACGAGAGCAAGCTGGTGCTGTTGGCCGAGCACAAAGACAAGCCGACCATGCCGCCGCCGAAAGCGAAGTTTCAACCGACGAAGGACGAGGTGAAGTTGCTGCGTGTGTGGGTGCTGGCGGGAGCGAAGGACGATGCGGTGAGCGTGAAGGTCGAGTTGCCGGTGATCAAGGCGAAGTCGGTTGCGTTGCCGCCAGTGACTGCCATATCCTACGGTGAGCGCAGCAAAAAGTTATGGGTTGCGCGAAAAAGCAGTCTGACCGAGCTGAAATTCGATGAAGACACGGTCGAATCAAGTGAAAGAAAGTTTGGTTCCAATATCACAGGATTGATTGCGGGCTCGATCGTGTCTATTGAGGAACCCAAGGGTAGTTCTGTGGTAATGCTCCTTGACGCGACCACGATTTACGGTCCGGGATCGCAAGTGTTGGGTCGGCATTCCGAAACGATTCTCGATTTGGCAATCGGCGTTGGCCCCAAACAAGGGCCAAGCGTGAGGTTCGCTTCTGCGAGCTATGACGGCACAATAAATGTTTTTGATAGCCGATTGTCCCCTGTCGTCGCATTGAAAGAACACAGCGACGCCGTTTACGGTCTCGCATTCAATCCCGACGGTACGCTGCTCGCGTCCGTCTCCGCCGATCGCGCCCTGAAAATCTGGGACGTCGAAAAAGGCAAGCTCCTCTACACGCTCGGCGAAGCGACCGATTGGCTCTACACCGTCGCGTGGAGTCCGAACGGCAAGTACCTCGTCTCCGGCGGCGTCGATAAAAGCATCCGCGTCTACGAATCGGCCCTCACCCCCGGCCCCTCTCCCAAGGGGAGAGGGGAGTGGAGTGGCGGCGCAAAGCTTCGCCAATCGGTGTTCGCGCACGAAGGGCCGGTGCAGAAGGTGCTCTTCTCCAGCGATTCGAAGACGCTCTACTCCGTCGGCCAGGATCGCGTCATCAAGGCGTGGGACGTCGAAAAAATGGTCGAACGCAAGGTCTATGACAAGCAGCCGGAGACCGTTCTGTGCATGGCCCTGCGCGAGGACGCCGGCCAGATCATCATTGGCCGCTACGACGGCGTGGTGCAATTGATCGACATGAAAACGGGAAAGGTCGCCCATGAATTCGGGAAAGAGAAAGCACAGCCCAAGCCCCGCGATGAGCGCAGCGATTCGCGGGGGTCGCACTCCCAGGAATCGCTGCGCTCATCCTGGGGCTTGGTAACGACAACATTAATAGGCGCCGACAACCCAGGCCGCTCCCCGGAAACCGCTCAACCCGTCGATCTACCCACGCAAGTCACGGGCACGCTCGACCGCGCCGGCCTGATGCACTTCTATCGCTTCGACATCAAGGAAGACGGCCAACCGGTCGGCCTCCAGTTGCAAACCAAGGAACTAATGTCCAAGCTCGATCCCGTCCTGGTGATAACCGATCTGGCCGGCCGCCAACTCGCGGAGAGCTACGACGGCCATCTCGGCCACACCTTCGCGAAGAAGGGTCGCTACGCCGTCAGCGTGCGCGATCGCGAGTTTCGCGGCGGGGCGGACTTCAAATATCGGCTTCAACTGGGCGAGGTGAAAGTCGTCAACGAGCTGTTTCCTCTGGGCGCCCAACGCGGAACCAGGGCAGCAATCCAAATCAACGGCGTCTTCCTGCCTTCGCCGGCGCACGAGATCGATGTGCCCAAGGACGCCAAGGTCGGCGAAATGATCCCCGTTCCCACCGGCAACGGCGTCCTCGGCAAAGCCCAGATCGTCGTCGGCGAATTCCCCGAAGTCACGAAGGTCGGCAATATGCCCGTCCCCAGCACCGCGAACGGCCGCATTCAGAAGGATAATCAAAATGACCTATGGACCTTCAGCGCCAAAAAAGGCCAACGTCTGGTGATTGAAGTCAACGCCCGGCGTCTGGGCAGCCGGCTCGATTCGATGATCGAAATTCTTGACAAGAACGATCAACCGGTGCCGCGCGCCGTCTTGCGTTCGCAGGCGAAGACGCACGTCACGTTCCGCGATCACGATTCGGCTCAAGGCAACATCCGCATCGAGGCGTGGAGCGAACTTGGCGTCAATGATTATCTCTTCGTCGGCAACGAGCTGATGAAGATCCAGGCGCTGCCGACGCACCCGGACGCCGATTGCAATTTTTTCGCCACGCAGGGCCAGCGCATCGGCTATCTCGACACGACGCCAACGCATCATGCGAACAACACGCCGATGTACAAGGTGACGAAGCACGCGCCGGGCACGAGCTTTCCGCCGAACGGCTTCCCCGTGTTCACGCTGCATTACAAGAATGACGACGGCGGCCCCGGCTTCGGCCGCGATTCGCGCATTCTGTTCGACCCGCCCGCGGACGGCGAATACAAGGTCCGCATCGCCGACGCGCGCGGCATGGGGGGCGTCAACTTCGGCTATCGCCTCACGGTGCGGCAACCGAAAGAGCACTTCACGCTCAAGGCGACGCCCGCCAATCCGGCTGTCTCCAAGGGCAGTGCGATTCCGATTACCATCACGGCCGAGCGTATCGACGGCTTTGAGGGGCCGATCACGGTCAAGGTGAAAAATCTGCCGGCCGGTTTTCACATGCCGCCGACGACGATTGAAGCGGGCACGTTCTCGACGACCGTGCCGCTTTTCGCCGACGCGGACGCCAAGCTGCCGGCGAAGTCGTTGCCGATTTATCTTGAGGGTTCGACACACGCCACGGGGCTGCCGTTCTCGTCGATCCGCGAGTTTCCGATGCCGAAGTTGATCGAGCCGGGCGACTTGGTGACGACGACGGTGGAGTCAGAAGTTGCCATCAAGGCGGGCGAGCAAGCGCGCATGACGGTGAAGATCGAGCGACGCAATGGATTTAAAGGCCGAGTGCCGCTGGAGGTGAAGGGCTTGCCGCACGGCGTTCGCGTTCTGGACATTGGCCTGAACGGCATCCTAGTGAACGAGAACGAGACGACGCGGACGGTCGTGCTTTACGCGGAAGCGTGGGTGCCGGCGCAGGCGCATCCGATTGTTGTGCTCGCCAAGCGCGAGGGGAAGAACACGGAGCACGCGGCGAAGGCGGTAGTATTGCAAGTGAAATAATTGATAAGGAGAATCAAATGCCGACACGTCAGGAACGACTGGGAGCGACCAAGGCGGGCGATTGTCTTGCTGTCCTTTTCATTCCAAGCGTCGATCGCGACGAACGTGCGATCGATCAGGAAGCGTGGGTTACTGCGGCATTGAAAATGTTAGGCTCGTTGTTCACGGGCGGAACCGCATTTCCGCAGTGTCGCGGAGTTTGGCGTGACGATTCCCGCGATGGGCTGCTCATTTTTGACGAACCGACATTGATTCAATGCTACACGACCGAAGCATTAATCGACCAGCATCTCGAATCGCTGCGGGATTTCCTTGTCAAAATGGGACGAGAAACGAATCAAGGCGCTGTTGGAATCGTGATCGATCGCGAGTATTATGAAATCAACTTGGGAGGCGTATTGCCATGACACTCGATCCGAAGAAAATCGCAGAACGTCTTGGCGCCCAGCATATTGGCCAAGGGCCCGACACCGGCGGCGGCGCATTTGGAATGGCGCGTCTTGCCGAGATCATGAAGCACCGTCTAAACGCGCGCGAAAGTCAGTCAGGCCCCGCCTTCGGATGGGTACGCACGAAAATTCTGATGTCCGCCGAAACGGAAAAACTCCTGATTGCGTTAGCCGATAAACTCAGCACGCCGGAGCGGCCGATTAACCCCACGCAACTCGCCACGCAATTACTTGAGGAATCGGTTCGTCGAATGACAAACGAGCATCCACAGTAAAACGACTAGTCCAACTTCGCCAGCGGCCCCAGCGCCAGCACGGTCAGTTGATCGAACGGATATCGGTCGAGCACATTGCGAATGTCCTTCAAGCTCACTGCGTCGAATTTCGCCAGCTCTTCATCGACGCTGCGATAGGTCCGCAAATACGTCCAGCCCATGCCGAGCGCTTGCATGCGTCCCATCGGGCGTTCGCTGCCGCGCACGACGCGCGACAGAATCTTGCTCTTGGCGACGCTCAATTCCTCGTCGCTGACGCCTTCCAGTTGCACCTCGCGCAAGATCTCGTTGATGATGGCGAGATTGTCCTCCGTGTTGCCAGGCTCGCAACTGAAAGACGTGAAATAGCCGCCCGTGCCTTCGTAATCGTGAAAGCCCATATCCGCGGCGTCCGCCAGACCCGGATCGACGAGCGCCCAGTAGAGCCGGCTGCCGGAATCGTCGCCGATGATCATGGCGAGCGTGTCGGCGGCGTAGCGCTCCGGCGAATCGGCGGCGGGGCCGGGCGAGAGCAGAAAAACTTGTTCTTGATTCAATTTGTCCTTCGTCATGACCTGTTGGTGCTTTCGCGGCGGCACGGGTTTGATGTTGACGCGCGGCGCCGGCGTTCCAGGCCATTGAGCGCAGCGTGTTTCGATCAGCTTCACCGCGTCGTCCCAAGCGAAGTTGCCGGCGACTGCGACGGTGATGTTCGGCGCGACGTAACGGCGATCAAAGTACGATTGCATCTGTTCGCGAGTCAGCGCCGTGATGCTTTGGGCGGTGCCGAGGATGCTGTTGCCCAGCGGATGCTCGTGAAAGAACGCCTTCTTCGCGTTGTCGTAGGCGCACCACATCGGCTGATCGTCGTACATGCCGATCTCTTCGATGATGACTTTCTTTTCCATGTTGAAGTCGTCGCCGCGCAAGGATGGTCGCAGAATGTCCGCGAGGATGTCCACCGCTTGCGGCAAATATTCGGGCAGAATGGCGGCGTAGAAGACGGTGTTTTCCTCGCTGGTGAACGCGTTGTACGAGGCGCCGATCTTGTCAAAATCGTAATTGACTTCGAGGGCGGTGCGATTCGGCGTGCCCTTGAAGATCATGTGCTCGAGGAAATGCGTCACGCCCGATTCATCGGACGCTTCATCGCGCGAGCCGGTCTTGACGAAGAAGCCGACCGCGACGGAGCGAGCCGACGGGCTGATTTCGCCGATGATGGTGAGGCCGTTGGCGAGGACGTGCTTGTGGAAGGACATAGGTGGATTCCTGTATTTCTTCGTTTACTGACCTTCGGGAAAGAAAAACGCTTGCTTCGGGAGGGCGAGGCTCCTGCCGAGCCGTTTGGGCTCCGTATTTTCGAGGTTCGCGGCTCGGCGGGAGCCTCGCCCTCCCGGCACGTCGCGTTTTCCTTTTCCGAAGATCAGTAGCGCCCGCAGTGAACCGTCGGCGACGACATCGCCGACGCATCCAACCGGGCGCTAAACGGGGAGGTTCAACGGATTCTTGCCAAGGGTGACAATCGTGAAATCACGCGGCGGGTGCTTTTTCACATGGTCCAGAATGCTCGCCGGCGTCAACGCGTCGATCGCTTGTTGAAGCTCTTCCGTCGGACGCACGCGGCCCAGGTAATACCAGTCGGACGCCAGCGCGCCAGCGCGCGACGACGTCGATTCCTCCTGCATGATCACCGACGACTTGAGGCCAGCGCGGACACGCTGCACTTCTTCTTCGCTGACGCCTTCCGTCATGCGCCGCAACTCGGCCACGGTCACGTCCAGCGTTTCCTGGGCGCGTTCGGTCGTCGTGCCCGCATAGCACAAGACGCCGGCGACTTGCTTGAACGTCTGATAGTTGGCGCTGACGGCGTAACACAGCCCGCGCTTTTCGCGCACCTCGGTGAAAAGGCGCGCGCCCATGCCGCCGGAGAGCACCTGCACCGCGCCGAGAGCGGCATAGTATTCCGCGTCGCCGAACGGGACGCTCGAGTAGCCGATGACGATCTGCGTCTGCGTCGTGT
>Ga0105340_1001543_pt1 | contig 10212 bp, 5 predicted proteins | sample EasRivMeERMLT700_FD_89676 | JGI IMG/M metagenome (GOLD analysis project Ga0105340, IMG submission 89676) | Soil microbial communities from meander-bound floodplain in the East River, Colorado, USA - East River MetaG ERMLT700 | ecosystem: Environmental > Terrestrial > Soil > Floodplain | place... | reverse complement strand
TTCTAAGCTCCCGTCCAAATGGAGCGAAGCCATGAACCGGTTGGCGGGCATCGCGGTGATCGTCGTTCTCGCGTTGACGGGGGCGGCGGCGTATTTTCATTTCAATCCGCATCATTTGCCGCAATTCGTCACGTCGGTGCCGGGCTTCCAGGCGCCGGAGACGCGCAGTCCGATGACGAACTTTCGGCCGCCGCAGTTTTAATTCAATCAATCAATTGCACCGTCCCCGTACCGCCGTCGATGCGCAGGCGTTGGCCCGTTTTGATGCGGCGGTGCACGTCGCTGATGCCGGCGACGGCGGGCAGGCCGAACTCGCGGGCCACGATCGCGCCGTGCGAGAGCATGCCGCCGGTTTCCATCACAAGACCGCGAGCGTGGACGAAGAGCGGCACCCACGCGGGATCGGTGGACGGACAGACCAAGATGTAAGGCTCGTGCGGCATCTGAGCGCCCGCCACTTCATTGAGCACCCACGCATTCGCTTCGACGACGCCGGCCGACAACGGCACGCCTTGCATGACGCCGGCGCCGGAAAGCGACACGGCTCGGCCAATCGCTTCGAGATCGTCGCTAAAGAGGACGTTTGGGACCGGCAAGCTCAGGGCAAGTTCACGTTCGGTGCGGGCCTTATCGATCCACTGCATTGCGATGCCGCGGTCCACATTGTTCGAGCCCGTGACGAGGCTGGAAAGTCCGCCGAGGGTGAGAAAAAAGATGCCGCCGTCGAGGTCGAAACGGCGATCCAACTCGACGAGGGCGCGGCGAATCTGAGCGTAGCCGCGCAACAGGTGATGCTTGGCGGATTCGCGCAAGGCGACGTACGTTTGCAAGCGATGGAGTTCGGCTTCGACCGCGGGGCGCTGGCTGGGCAAGAGGCGAGACTCGTCGGCGAGTTTGCGCCAGGCGGTTTGCCAGGCGTCGGCCCCCCTCACCCCCGGCCCCTCTCCCCCGGAGGGGAGAGGGGAGGAGGATACATCGAGCGACGCGTGATCCTCGCTCCAGCGCGGGCGCGCCAGCTCCATCTCTTGACTGCCGCGATGGCCGAAGCGACGCAGGAACTCGTCTTTCGAGAGGCGGCCGGCCTGCAACGCGCGTACGCCGGCGGCGACGTCGGTGTGCTCGTCGGTGTGCGCGCCCATCATCAACTCGCGCAACGCCGATTGCGCGCGCTGCTGACCAATTGCCAAGGCTTCCACGGGTCGCACGTTCGTGGGCTTGAGGCGCGACGCGAACGCGCGCTCAAGGTTGGCGAGCATCAACGCGGCCAGCGCGGTCGGTTTCAAGCTGTGCCGCGCGAAGTCGAACAGCGTCAGCTCAATCATGGCGTTCATGCGAGCCAGGACGTCCACGTTCGACAGCTTGCTCCAATCCTCGCGCTCTGCCTTCTCGACCTCGGCCAAAAAACGCGGCACGATCTCGTTCGTGAAGTCCTCCGCGAAGCTGCGAATCACTTGCTGTTGCTTGATCTGAGACCACCACATCTTGAGGAACAAGATCGGCACGGTCACGAAGAACATCATGCCCGCGCGGCGCGGATTGAACGTCGCTTGCGGGTACATCGCCTTGTCGGGGTTCTTCTTCAGGAAATCGAAGCAGTGCTCGAACGGCATGTTCTTGTATTGCATGCGCGGCTCCCGGCTCAGGTTGCAATAAGGCCGGCCGCAGATGAGGTCGAACATGCCGATTTCGCGGAGCGCCGGATCGGGGTCGAAGCCGAGATCGCGATACATCTGGCCGAAGCCGCCGTCGCCGGACATGAAGCGCTTGACGATGGCCCATGTCATCGGCGTCGGCTCTGGGAGAATCTCCGCGAGATTGAAGCGAGCCCAGACGGTGCCGTTCGGGTCGGCCAGCGATTTGAGCTTGGCGATCTGTTCGTTGCGCACGATTTCGCGAGCGGCGGGGTCAACGTTTTTGGCGGCCGCGTGCAACTTGATCGCGCGCGACTGCAGCAAAAAGAATTCGCCGTCGGCAAGCGCCCATTCGATGTCGCACGGCGTTTTGAAAAAGGCTTCGACTTTCAGGCCAAGTTCGGCGAGTTCGCGAATCTGCTCATCATCGAGCGACGCTTCCGCACGCTGATCCTTCAGCGAGATCACGCGCTCCTTGAGCGTGAGGCTGTCCTTGTCAACGACGAAGCGGTCCGGCGTGACCTTGCCGAGCACGATCGCTTCGCCGAGGCCGAACGCCGATTCGATGATAATCTCAGCGGCTTGATTGACGGGGTTCGCCGTGAACATCACGCCGGCGACCTCGGCGGGGCACATCATCTGCACGGTGACCGCGGTGCCGAGGAGGCCTTCGATCTGGTGATGCTTACGATAGGTGACGGCGCGTTCGCTGTTCCAGGAGCGAAAGACTTCGTTGATGGCTTGGCATAAACGCGCCCACGGTTCGCTCGCGGGGTCGCCGACGTTGAGCACCGTGTCCATCATGCCGGGCATCGATTGGGCCGCGCCGGAGCGGACTGCGACGAGCAATGGCTGCGGACCGACGCCGAACGTGCGGCCGCACAGTCGCTCCAGCCGAGCCAGGTTGTCGCGAATCTCCGCGTCGAGATCATCGGGCCATTGTCCATCGTGTTGATGGAAATACGCGCAACATTCGGCGGAAATGGTGAAGCCAGGAGGGACATTGAGACCGGCGCGGGTCATGTCAGCGAGGCTCGCGCCTTTGCCGCCGATGAGGTGTTTGATGTCGCTTGAGCCGTCTGCGTGATGGTCGCCGAAGAAGTAAATCCAGCGCTGGGTCATAGATGGTCCGTGGTTCTGCCGATCGCGGCGAAGCGTTCGCGTGGCGCCAGGCGAGCGCTACTGATCATAAGGAAAGTAAAGCGCGACGACGGGAGGGCGAGGCTCCTGCCGAGCCGCGAACCTCGAGAAAGCGGCACCCAACACGGCTCGGCAGGAGCCTCGCCCTCCCGATGCGTCGCGCAGTATTATCCTGAGATCAATAAACCGCTAACGGCGGTGCGGATCATTCTACTTTGACCGAGTCCTCCAGGCAGTAGAAGACGGGCACATTGGCGGCGAGGTCGCGCGTGCCGCCGCCGAGGCCGACGCCGAAGTAGAGCCGGCGGCGCGACTCCTCTTTCGTGCGCGTGACGACAAGAGCGGGCGACGTCGAAATGTAGGCGCGTTGCGCGGTGAGATCGTACGTCCAAACGATGTCGCCCGATTGCGGATTCAAGCAGCAAACTTTGCCCGCGGCGGCGAGCGCGAACACGCTGATCGATTTCTGGCTCGGATCGATGTCGAGCACCGGCGTCGCGATCAGCGGCGAATCGAGGAAGTGCGTCCAGCGTTCCTTGCCATCGGCCCGGCCAACGCAGTAGATTTGCCCGTCGCGGCAACCGAAATAGACGCGTCCCTCGTCCACGGCCGGCGATTCGATGATGCCGTTGGGCGTCTTGAAGCGCCATTTCTCCTTGCCGGTGTCCGCGTCGAGACACAAGAGGGCGCCGCCGGGCACGTCGGGCGGCTGAGCGTCGTCGAACACGTCGCCGTTGCCGGTCGAAATGTACGCGAAGCCGTCCTTGACGATCGGCTTCGACCACACGGGATAGGGGGCGGGCGCTTTCCACAGTTGCTTCCCATTGGCTGCATCGATGCAGAACACCGTGGTCTCTCCTTTATCCTTCGCTTGATTGCGATCGACGCCGCTCGCGCAGTAGAGCTTGTCGCCGACAATCAACATGCCGCCGCCGAAGCGCAACAATCGGCCCCTGTAATCCTTCGGCGGGAACTTCCAGATTTCCTTGCCCGACTTCGCATCAAGACAATAGACGCCCTCGTTGCCCGCGCCGATGTAGACCTTGCCCTTGGCGACGGCCGGGCTCGACTCCGTTTGACCGCCGGTGGTGAAGCTCCAGATCTCCTCGCCCTTCTCGGCATCGACGCAGAACACGCGGCAATTCTTGTCGTCGTGAAAGCCTTCGCCGAAATAGAGCTTGCCGTCGGCGATGCACGGCGTCGAGATCATCTGACGCAAATCGTCGTTCTTGCCAAGGAACTCCCACTTCTTCACGCCGGTGTGGCGATCGAGGCGCACCAGCGTCGCGAGTTGCGTGCCGGTCTCGGAATAGGACGCGTAGACCGCATCGCCATCGACGAGCGGCGACGACGCGTACATCCCCTTCGGTTCAACGGTGAAATCCCACTTCTTGACGACGGCGCCGATCTTGGTCGATTTGCCCGCGCCTTCGTTCGTTTCGACCTTGCCCTCGGTGTTGATGCTTGAGCCCCAAATGGCCGGCACGAACACGAGATGACCCAGGAGAAACGTGCCAAGGATGACGCCTTCCGTCGGCAGCGGCGGCGCGCCGAACAGCGAACTGCTGCGATACGCAGTCCACGCGCGATGCAGCGTGCCCGCGAGAATGCCGGCGCTCATGACAATCGTCAGCGTCCAGCCGGCGTCGGACCAGGAGATCTGTTGCGACAATCGCCACGTGATGCCCGCGGTCGCCAGGCAGCAGATGCTCATGAAGACGAGCAGCAACAGTTCGGTGCGGCGCGACGCTTCTTCCTCGCCGGCCGCAAGCGAATGAAGCTGTCGCCGCCACGCCCAGACGACGCACAGAGCCGTGCCAACGGTCATCACGAGCCACAACGCCGCATCGTTGCCCCACCAGGTGCCGCGCAGCACGCTTTGCTTGAGCCAGAGGTGCAACAAGAGAAGCGTGCTGTTAATACTGAGGGCGGTGATGAAGGCGAGCCATTGCCGAAAGAGGACGAAGACGCCGCCGAAGATGGCTGGAAAGAGGAGCGCGAGGATTGCGAGCGGAGCGCCGATGCCGAGCGTCGGGATGACGCCGAAGAGCTGGCCGGAACTAGACAAGGAGACAAGGAGACAAGGAGACAAGGAGACCTGTCTCGTCTCCTTGTCTCCTTGTCTCCTTGTCTCCTTGTCTCCTTGTCTTCTTGTCTCCTTGTCTCCTTGTCTCCTTGTCTCCCTGTCTCCTTGTCTCCTTGTCTCCTTGTCTCCTTGTCTCCTTGTCTCCTTGTCTCCGCGCTTCTGCGGTGCGTACTCCGGCCCCAGCCCCGGCGCGACCTTGTCGTCGTGCGCGGGCAACGTTGCTTTGCCTGCCGCATGATCTTTCAACAGTTTGCGAAGCTCTTCGGTTGTGCCGCGATAGGTCTTGCGGAAATATGGCTCCGCGGATTTCAACTTGAAGACGACGTTGTCACCTTCTGCTTTCGTGCCGTGAATCTGAAACCACGTGCCGTTCGTGAATGCAAACGTCGGCACGTAGCTTTTGCCGCGCACGACGCAAAAGAAGACGATGTCGAGATCGGCGCCGAGCCGTTTCATCAACGGCTCGATCTGATTTTCTTTCGCGGCTTTCTCATCGACCTTGCAATTGATCAGCAGTTGGCGAAACGGCGCTTTGCTTTTTATGTCCTCGGTGATTTGAACAATCATCGCGGGCTTGTCGGGCAGGAACTTCTCGACCTTGCCGACGAAGATGTACGTCGAGCTTTCCTGAATCGCAGAGAGCGGCGTCTTGACGGTGATGACGGCGTGAGCCGAACTCATGACGAGAAAAACACCCGCAATACTAGCAACGAAGTTTCGCATGGCCGCGCCCCCAGCGAGCCACGGGGTTTATCCCCGTGGATTTGAATTCCACACCACAGGGATAAACCCTGTGGCTCGCAACACATATTAACGACGTATTGCACGTGAAACCAGCATTCGCTCTGACAAATTCGGTCACGCGGATCGAGCTTTACTGCCACTTTGACAGAAATCGCCAAGGCAGCAGTCCGACGCCGATGCCACAACCTCCATCAATCCATAGGCTTACAGCCGACGCCTTTTCTGGCGCGCCAATTGCTTTGCCAACGCCCATCACCGAGGGGAGATTCCCTCGACATCGTTTATCGCATGTCCCCAGGCAATGAGTCGGCCTGGGGATTTGACTCGCAAGGAGTTCCTGAATGGCAGCCAAACAACTCTCCTACAGTGACGACGCCCGCCAAAGCCTGCTCGCCGGCGTCAGCAAGCTGGCCCGCGCCGTCCGCTCGACGCTTGGCCCGCGCGGCCGCAACGCCGTCATCGACAAGGGCTGGGGCAGCCCGACCGTCACCAAGGACGGCGTGACCGTTGCCGAGGAGATCGAGCTGGAAGATCCGTACGAAAACATGGGCGCTCAACTCGTCAAGGAAGCCGCCTCCAAGACCAGCGACGTCGCCGGCGATGGAACCACCACTGCAACCATATTAGCTGAGGCGATTTACCGCGAAGGCCTCAAGAACATCGCCGCCGGCGCCGATCCGATGGCCCTCACCCGCGGCATCCAGAAAGCCGTCGAACGCGTCGTCGAAGAGTTGCACAAGATGGCCGAGAAGGTCAACGACACCGACGACAAGGAAATTACCGAAGTCGCGACCATCGCTTCCAACAACAACAAGGAAATCGGCGCCAAGCTCGCGGAAGCCATGAAAAAGGTCGGCGCGTCCAACGGCGTCATCACCGTTGAAGAAGGCAAGACACCGGAAACGGAAGTCGTCGTCGTTCAGGGCATGCAATTCGATCGCGGCTATTTGTCGCCGCACTTCGTCACCAATCAAGAAGAAGTCATCGTCGAGTTCGAGAATCCTTACATCCTCATCTACGAGGAAAAAATCTCGACGATCAAGAGCCTCATTCCGCTGCTCGAAACGCTCTCCAAGGAAAACAAGCCGCTAATGATCATCGCGGAAGACGTCGAAGGCGAAGCGCTGGCGACGTTGGTGGTCAACAAGCTCAAGGGCATCTTGAAGGTGTGCGCGGTCAAGGCCCCCGGCTACGGCGATCGCCGCAAGGCCATGCTCGAAGATTTGGCGACGCTGACCGGCGGCAAGGCGATCTTCAAGGACCTTGGCATTCAGCTCGAGAACATCAAGCTCAGCGATCTGGGCCGGGCGAAGAAGGTCAAGGTCGATGCCGAGAACACGACCATCACCGAAGGCGCCGGCGATCAGAAGGCGATCGATGGCCGTTGCGAGATGATTCGCAAGGAGATCGAGAAGACCGACAGCGAATACGACGTCGAGAAGCTGCAAGAACGCCTCGCGAAGCTCGCGGGCGGCGTCGCTCAGCTCAAGGTCGGCGCGGCGACGGAAACCGAAATGAAGGAACGCAAGGCCCTCTACGAAGACGCGCTACATGCGACACGTGCTGCCATCGAGGAAGGCATCGTTGCCGGCGGTGGCGTCGCTTTGCTGCAAGCGCGCAAGTCGCTCGATAAACTTCAACTCGACAACACCGACGAAGCGCTCGGCGTCCGCGTGCTCGCCAACGTCCTCGATATGCCGTGCCGCCTCATCGCCGAGAACGCGGGCGTCGATGGCACGGTCGTCGTCAATAACATTCGCCGCGCTAAAGAAAAGAACCACGGCTACAACGCCCTGACCGGCGAATACTGCGACCTGCGCAAAGCGGGCATCGTCGATCCGGTCAAGGTCACGCGCTCTGCTCTTCAGAATGGCGCTTCAGTCGCTTGCTTGCTGCTCACCACCGAATCGCTCGTCGCGGACATTCCGTCCAAAGAAAAGCCCGACGATCACCATGATCACCACGCTGGCGAAGGCATGGGTGGCATGGGAGGAATGGGTGGCATGGGCGGAATGGGTGGCATGGGCGGCATGATGTAGTCGAGAATTGAAGAAAACAAAAGCCCCACCATGAGCGCAGCGATTGGTGGGGGTCATGGACAATCAATATCCCGCAAAAGGAATCCGTCATGAGCAAAGAAAAAGACAAAATCCGACCCCTGGATGATCGCGTCGTCGTCGAACCGCTCGAAGCCGAAGAGAAGACGACCGGCGGCATCTTGCTGCCCGACAGCGCCAAGCAGAAGCCGCAGCGCGGCCGCGTCGTCGCGGTCGGCCCCGGCAAATTGCTGGACGACGGCAAACGCGCCGCCCTCGCCGTCGGCAAGGGCGATGAAGTGCTGTACGGCAAGTACGCCGGCAACGACGTCAAGCTCGGCGCCAAGGAAGTCAAAATCCTGCGCGAAAGCGATATCCTCGCGAAGATCGTGAAATAACTAATCAAGCCCCGGGATGAGCGCAGCGATTCCCGGGGTTCGTACCCCCGGGAATCGCTGCGCTCATCCCGGGGCTTGAGTCAACTTAACACGGAGAGAACAAGCAATGCCAAAGCAACTCTTATACACCGACGACGCCCGCAAGAAACTGCTCGCCGGCGCCGACAAGCTTTCCAGGGCCGTCGGCTCCACGCTCGGACCGACCGGGCGAAACGTCATCATCGAAAAATCCTTCGGCGGCCCGACCGTCACCAAGGACGGCGTCACCGTCTCCAAGGAGATCGACCTCCCCGACCCCTTCGAGAACATGGGCGCGAAACTGGTGAATTCGGTCGCTCAAAAGACGAGCGACGTCGCCGGCGACGGCACCACCACCGCGACCATCCTGGCGCTGTCCATCTACCAGGAGGGGCTGCGCAACATCACCGCCGGCGCCAATCCGATGCTCGTCAAGCGCGGCATCGACAAGGCTGTCGATGTGACCGTCGCGTTCCTCGAAGAACACTCCAAGCGCATCCCGGCGTGGGACAAGGGCGGCGAAGCGGCGCTCACCAACGTCGCGTCGATCAGCGCCAACAGCGACGAAGTCATCGGCAAAATGATGGCCCAGGCGTTCGAAAAGGTCGGCCAGGACGGCGTCATCACCGTCGAGGAAGGCAAGACGGCCGAGACGACGCTCGAATTCGTCGAAGGCATGCAGTTCGACAAGGGCTATATTTCTCCCTACTTCATCACCGATCCGACCGAGATGAAGTGCTTCATGGAAGACGCGTACATCCTCATCTTCGAAAAGAAGCTGTCGAGCGTGCGCGACATGATCCCGCTTCTTGAGAAGATCTATCAATCGGGCAAGCCGCTCCTCATCGTCGCGGACGATGTCGAGAGCGAAGCGTTGGCGGCCCTCGTCGTCAATCGGCTCCGCAGCGGCTTGCAGGTGTGCGCCGTGAAGGCGCCGGGCTTCGGCGATCGCCGCAAGGCGCTTCTGGGCGACATCGCGACACTGACCGGCGGTCAGTTCATCAGCGAGGACCTCGGTCTGATGCTGGAAAAGGTCGAACTGACGCAGCTCGGGCGAGCGAAGAACATCATCGTCGAGAAGGAAAGCTGCACGATCATCAACGGCGCGGGCAAGAAGGAAGCGATCATGGCCCGCATCGATCAGATTCGCGCGCAGATGAATCAAACGGAGAGCGAATACGACAAGGAAAAGTTCAGCGAACGCCTGGCGAAGCTGACCGGCGGCGTTGCGATCATCCGCGTCGGCGCGGCGACGGAAGCCGACATGAAGCAGAAGAAGGGCCGCGTGGAAGACGCCTTGCACGCGACGCGCGCCGCGGTTGCCGAAGGCATCCTGCCGGGCGGCGGCGTGGCGCTCATCCGCGCGATTGACGCCGTGGACGCGTGTGCCAAGAAGCTGCACGCCGACGAGAGAGCCGGCGCCGAGATCGTCGCTCGCGCCCTGGAAAAGCCGATCCGCATCTTGGCGGAAAACTCCGGCCAGGACGGCGCCGTCGTGGCGGACGAGGTGCGCATCCGCGGCGAGAAGAACTTCAATATCGGCTTCAACGCCTTGACCGGCGAGTACGAGGACATGATCAAGGCCGGCGTCATCGACCCGACCAAGGTCACGCGCTCCGCATTGCAAAACGCCGCCAGCATCGCCGGCTTGATGTTGACGACGGAAGTCATGATCACCCGCATCGACGCCGACGCGCCGGGCAACAAGGTCGCGGGGGCGATTCGATAAATTGGCTTGCGTTTAGCGCTCGGTCGGAACAATCGGGATTTATTTCCCGATCGTGCTCATCGAGCGCTAAACGTAAACGACAGGAAATGTGATAAGGTAAAAGGAAAAAGCGCTCCCGCGTTTTTTCCTTTTTCCTTGTAGAGAGCCGACATGAGCAAGCGGGATTACTACGAAGTCCTGGGCCTCGCCAAGGGCGCCTCCGACGACGAAATCAAGAAGGCATACCGCGGCCTGGCGATGAAGTACCATCCCGATCGCAATCCCGGCGACGACGAGGCGACCGAAAAATTCAAAGAAGCGACCGAAGCCGCCGCGGTGCTGAGCGATGCCGACAAGCGGGCGATCTACGATCGCTATGGCCACGCGGGCCTCGAACGCTCGGGCATGCCGGACCAGCAGGACTTCGAATCGATCTTCCGCGGCGCCGGCA
>Ga0105340_1001542_pt1 | contig 10212 bp, 5 predicted proteins | sample EasRivMeERMLT700_FD_89676 | JGI IMG/M metagenome (GOLD analysis project Ga0105340, IMG submission 89676) | Soil microbial communities from meander-bound floodplain in the East River, Colorado, USA - East River MetaG ERMLT700 | ecosystem: Environmental > Terrestrial > Soil > Floodplain | place... | reverse complement strand
GGGCGATCTCGCGGAAGACGGCCGACTTGTCCGGCGCCAGGTTGATCACGCAATTGCTGATCACGCAATCCACCGAGCCGGTCGGCAACGGCAATTGATCGATATTCGCTAGATGAAATTCGACGTTCGTGACCGGTTGGCCGGCGCGGCCCTTGGCGGCATTTTGGCGCGCGAGTGCAATCATCTCGGCGGTCATGTCGATGCCGATCGCCTTGCCCGTCGGTCCAACTTTAGCCGCCGCGAGGAACACATCGAGCCCGCCGCCGCAGCCGAGATCGACGACGACTTCGCCGGGCCGCAGGTTGGCGGTCGCCGTCGGATTGCCGCACGACAGGCCCATGTTCGCCTCGGCCGGGATGGACGCGAGTTCTTCGGGCGAATAACCGAACGCCTCCGCGACGGCGCGAACGCCGGCGTGATCGGTCGAGAGTCCGCTGGCGGCGACGGCGCCGTACTTCGATTTCACGGCTTGATCGATGGTTTCCAACATAGTGATGATGTTATACAAACACCATCAACTTTTGGGTGCCGATTCGTCGCGCACACACACAGACACCCCCGGATTCGTCGCGCACACACACAGACACCCCCCCACTTTTGCGCGACGAATGTTAATCACTGATTCCGACTTAGCCGCACATGGGGCGAGTTCGTATTACATCCGTGCTGAATTAGCTGGCACGCTTTGCCATCAAATTAGGCCAAAGTTAACGCCCGCAGACCGCCGTACTCGACCTTGTACTTTGGGATCAGGAAACCACACCTGCGAAGGCGCCTTCCCATGCTCAAGCCAATCGTTATCAGTAAGGGTGTGTTGCTTCTATGCGTCGCCAGCGTTTACGGTCAGGAACGTCCCTTGGGCACAAGACTCACGCCACGACCGTATCAAACGGGCCGCTCGGTGGTCATGGCCAAGAACGGCATGGTCGCGACCAGCCAGGCGCTCGCAACGCAGATCGGCCTCGATGTGTTACGAAAAGGTGGCACCGCGGTGGACGCCGCCATCGCCGCGGACGCCGCGCTCGGCTTGATGGAGCCGATGTCGTGCGGCATCGGCGGCGATCTGTTCGCGATCGTCTGGGACAACAAGACCAAGAAACTCTACGGGCTCAACGCGAGCGGCCGATCGCCGTACAAGGCGACGCGCGATTATTTCAAAGGGCAAAAGCTTGACGAAATCCCCGAATACGGCCCGCTGTCGTGGTCGGTGCCCGGTTGCGTTTCCGGTTGGGACGAATTGCACAAGAAATTCGGCAAACTGCCGATGAGCGACATCCTTGGCGCGACGATTGAATACGCCAACGAGGGCTTCCCCGTCACGGAAGTAATCGCGGAATCGTGGGCCAAGAGCCAGTCGAAGTTGGCCAAATCGCCCGACGCGTTTGCGACCTACTATCCGAATGAGAATGCGCCGAAAGCCGGCGACGTTTTCAAGAATCCGAACCTCGGCCGCGTTTACAAAGCCATCGCGAACGACGGGCCGCAGGTTTTCTACCAGGGCGCCATTGCAAAGAAGATCGTCGCCTATTCGGACAAGGTCGGCGGCCTGTTCACGCTCAAAGATTTCGCGGATCACACTTCGACGTGGATCGAGCCGGTCAGCACGACGTATCGCGGCTATCAAGTTTGGGAGTTGCCGCCGCCGGGACAGGGGATCGCCGTTTTGCAGATGCTCAATCTATTGTCCGCGTACGATCTCAAGAAGATGGGGCCCCAGTCGGCGGATTACTGGCATCTGTTCGTGGAGGCGAAGAAACTCGCGTACGCCGACCGGGCTCGCTTCTACGCCGACCCCGATTTCGTCAAGCTGCCGACGGCCGAGTTGATCTCGATGCCGTACGCCGACAAACGTCGCAAGTTGATTGACATGAACAAGGCTCGCACCGATCATCCGTCCGGCGATCCGAAGTTGGCGACGAGCGACACGATTTACTTGAGCGTCGTCGATAAGGATCGCAACTGCGTCTCCTTCATTCAAAGCAACTACCACGGCTTCGGCAGCCATCACGTGCCGGGCGACCTCGGCTTCGCGCTGCAAAACCGCGGGAATCTGTTTGCGCTCGACGACAAGCACCTCAATCGCCTGGAGCCGCACAAACGGCCGTTCCACACGATCATCCCCGCGATGGTGACCAAGGACGGCCAGCCCTACCTCGTCTTCGGCGTCATGGGCGGCGATTTTCAGGCACAGGGGCACGTGCAAGTGCTGGTCAACATGATCGACTTCGGCATGAACGTGCAAGAAGCCGGTGAGGCGCCGCGCATCGAGCACGAAGGATCGCCCACTCCCACCGGCAAGCCCGGCGATCCCAAGGGTGGCCTGATCAAGGCGGAGCGCGGCTTCCCCGCGTCCGTGCTGCGCGATCTGGAACGGCGCGGGCACCAGGTCAACACTGTTGTCACAGGCAATGGCGGTTATCAGGCCATTCTCATCGACCCACGCACCGGCATTCTCCACGGCGGCACGGAGTCGCGCAAAGATGGCAGCGCAGCCGGATACTGATGCTCGTTCCCGGTCGCGGCCCAAATGTTAAGATGGGTATGTTCCGCGCGGAACACTACGGGGACTGCCAAAAATGGTTTGCATTGCGCCTGCGACTTGGCTTGTTGAAGAACTGTTTTCGGGATTCGTTGCACAAAATGATGGAACACCCACCCTATGCAATGCATGTCGGCTTGCTTTAATAAATGGCCGTTGAAAAATAAGGACTTACGTTCACGAAACGTGACGATTCGTTGCATCCAATCGTCAACAGAACCGAATACACACGCCCCGATACCCCCTCTGAAAGTGATCGATTTATGCGACCCTGTTTGGCTCTTCTATTCCTTCTTGCCGCCATTCCATCACTCCGCGCCGACAACTGGTCTGCCTGGCGCGGGCCCAACGGCGACGGCGTTTGCACCGAACGCAACTTGCCTCTTACCTGGAGCGCGACGGATAACGTGCGTTGGAAGGTCGCGATGCCGGCGTCCTGTAACTCGACGCCGATCATCTGGGGCAATCGCGTCTTCCTTACGCAAGGCCTCGACGACGGCAAACGCCGCGCCCTCATCGCGCTCGATCGCCAGGATGGAAAAAAACTCTGGCAACGCGAGCTGGCTTGCGAAACCATCGAGACGTCCCACAAACAAAATCCGCCGTGCTCCGCGTCTCCCGTTACCGACGGCGAAGCCGTCTACGCGTGGTTCGCATCGGCAGGCGTCGTCGCATATGATTTCCAGGGCAAAGAACTGTGGCATCGCGACTTCGGGCCGGTCGTGTCGCGCTGGGGCAACGGATCGAGCCCCGTCCTGTACAAAGACTTGCTGATCGTATTCCACGGCCCGGGCGAGCCGAACACGTTCCTCATCGCACTCGACAAACGCACCGGCAAGACCGTGTGGAAGTCCGATGAGAAAGCCATCAACAGCCAGGTCTTCGGCTGTTGGAGCACGCCGATCGTCATCAAGACGGCCGGGCGCGACGAGTTGATACTGCCGTTGCCTGGCGATGAGGTCGGCGGAGAGGGCTATTTCAAGGCATACGACCCGGCTACTGGAAAACACCTATGGACGTGCAAGGGCCTCGGCAACGAGATCTACGCCATGCCCGCCGTCAACGAGGCGCGCGACCTGATCGTCGGCATCTGCGGTCACAACGGCCCACTCTTGGCAGTCAAGCCCGGCGGTTCCGGCGACGTCACCGCCACGCACCGTGTCTGGCGGCAGGCCGGCAAGAACCCGCAACGCGTCGGCAGCGGCGTCTTCCACAAGGATCGCTTCTTTCTCGCCGACGCGCCCGGCTTCATCGAGTGTCTTGACCCCAAGACTGGCGAGCCGTTCTGGAAGGAACGCGTTGAAGGCAACCTGTGGGGCTCAATGCTCGTCGCCGACGGCAAGCTCTACGTCACGAGCCTGGAGGGCGAAACGTTCGTGCTGGCGGCGGGCGAGAAGTTCGAGGTGTTGTCCCGCAACAAGCTCGGCGAACCCATCTACGCGGCGCCGGCCGTGTCGAATGGCGAGATCTTCCTGCGAGGGTATCAGAATCTGTACTGCATTCGTGATTCCAAGAAATGATCCGTCGAACTTGACGCACTGCATCATCGTTAGCACGCTGATTGCCGAGTGCAATGCGCCTATGGTTCCTTGGTCAAATCCCACAGCCTCACGGACGAATCCCCGCCGCCGCCGCCGGTCGCCAGCGTCTTGCGATCGGGCGAAAAAGCGAGCGACTCGATGCGGCCCGGCTGGCCCGTCAAGGTTCGCAATAACTTCCCCGTCCGCGCGTCCCACAGCTTGATCGTCTTGTCCTTGCAGCCGCTCGCCAGCATCTTGCCGTCCGGTGAGAAGCTCACCGCATCGATCTCGCTCTCGTGGCCCTTCAAGATGTGTTGAACCTCTCCGGTGGCCGCGTCCCAAAGTCGCACGGTGGCGTCCTGGCTTGAAGTCGCAAGTTGCTTGCCGTCGAGGGAGAAATCAACGCACTCCAGGCCGCCGTCGTGTCCCGTCAACACGCGGTTAAGCTTGCCGGTGCGAGCGTCCCAGAGACGAGCGGTTTTGTCGGAGCTGGCGCTGGCCAACACGCTGCCGTCCGGAGAGTACACGACGGACATCACGCGCGCGGTGTGCCCTTTCAGCGTTTGCTTCAGATCACCCGTGGCCACGTCCCAAAGCCGGACGGTCTGGTCCACGCTGCCGCTGGCGAGCGTCTTCTGATCGGGCGAGAACGAGACGGAGCGCACGATATCGTCATGGCCCGTCAGCGTGCGGATGACTTTGCCGGTCGTGGCGTTCCAAAGCTTGATGCTCTTGTCCTTGCCGCCGCTCGCCAGCAGATCACCCTTGGGTGCGAAGACGACGGTGTAAACATCGCCGGTATGCTCGGTCAACGTTTTGAGCAGCTCACCGGTTTGGGCGTCCCATCGTTTGATCGTGCCATCACGACTGCAACTGACCAATGCCTTCCCGTCGGGCGAGAAATCGACGGCCAGCACTGAGCTGGTGTGCCCCTTCAGAATGCGAACGTCGGCAGGCTCCCCGGCGACCACGAACGGGACAATGCCGAATAGGAGGAACGTGGGCCACCAACGAGTTGAACCATGCGAATGCTGCATCGATTGCCTCCTCGATTCTTCGCGTCCTCTGCGCCTCCGCGTTTCAAAAAGGGTATCGCTCGTCGTTCATTTTGAAACGCAGAGGCGCAGAGGACGCGGAGACAAATGTCGTCCTGATAACGCGATTATCCCATTAACGATTGCTCGGCCGATTTTCGCCGGGTAGAGTAAGGATATTCAATCGGCAACCGAAAGGACGATCATGCTGCGCATCCTCGGCACCCGCAAACGGCTCTGCGACGGCGTGACCCGGCGCGATCTCTTGCACGCCGGCGGCCTGTCGCTTCTTGGCCTCGGCCTGAACGATCTGGCGTCCGCACGGTCCAGCGCCGACCGCGCGCCTGCCAAGCATGTCATCCTCTTGTTCCTCTACGGCGGCGTCAGCCAGCTCGATACGCTCGACCCCAAGCCGAACGCGCCGGACGACATCCGCGGGCCATTCCGGACGATTCCAACTCGCTTGCCCGGTGTGCGCCTGTGCGAACATTTGCCGCGTCTCGCAAGTCAACTCGATCGCGTCGCGCTCGTGCGCTCCATGTCGCATCCGCATCCGATCCACGGCGTCGCCTATGCGCTGACTGGCATCGATCGCGTTGACATCCCGATGGAGCTCAATCGCCACGACATCCGGCACTGGCCCTATTTCGGCTCTGTGCTCGATTATCTTGACGACCAGGATCATCCTTCTCGCCGGCTGCCCGATGTGCCGCGCACGCTGCACTTGCCGTGGGTGCAGAGCACGCGTTCGTTTCCGCATCAGCGCGCCGGCCTGTTCGCGGGCTTCCTGGGGCCGCGTTACAATCCAGTTGTCGCCGAGTTCGTCGGGCAGCCCGGCGGCGCGGCCACGTATCGGCCCGACGATCCGTTCGGCAGCATCGATCGGCGCGGCCGCTTTGAAATTGCCGACACCAGCCTCGGCGCTGAGCTGACGATCGATCGCCTGAACACGCGGCTAAGTTTAGTGGAACAACTCGATCAACAACAGCGCCATCTGGAACGCTCGGGCGCCGCGGCATCGCTCGATCGCAATCGGCAGCAGGCCATATCCGTGATCGCGTCGCCGCGGATGCGCCAGGCGCTCGAACTTCAGCGCGAACCGGAAGCGGTGCGGCAACGTTACGGCTACCACTTGTTCGGCCAATCCGCGCTGCAAGCGCGCCGGCTCATTGAAGGCGGCGCACGCCTGGTCAGCGTTTTCTGGGACGAGTTCGGCCAATCTTGCGGCGCCTGGGACACGCATGAAAAACAGTCGCAACGGCTGTCGAGCGAACTGTGTCCTGGTTTCGATCAAACCTTCACGGCGCTTCTGGACGATTTGGAACAACGCGGTTTGCTCGATGAAACGCTGGTGCTGTGTCTGACCGAGCATGGGCGAACTCCCAACGCGGAGCGTCGCGGCGATTCGGTCGATGGCCGTGGGCACTGGTCGGAAGTTTACAGCATCCTGATGGCCGGCGCCGGCGTCGCGAAGGGCCGCGTGATCGGCGCCAGCGATGCGCGCGGGGCGTATCCGGCGGATCGGCCCGTCAGCCCCAAGGACATCTTGCACACGATTTACCATCTCCTGGGCGTGGACGCTCATCGCATGATCCCCGATCGTCTGGGTCGGCCGTTGCCGCTCGTCGCGGAAAGCAACCTCGTGCGCGAATTGCTCGCCTCGTAGCGACAAGCTGCCAGCTTGTCTGCTTTCGCACGGCTCACAAGCTGGCAGCTTGTGGCTACGGAAGCGACTTCGATGCCTCGCAGAGGTTCTCATGGCTTGGTTAACGAGATTTCGAGCCGAAGATGACGCCGAACCTCACTGGGTTTGGTTTTTCTTGACGCTCAACTATCGACTGAATGATGGCTCCACATTGCACATCGAGCAACAAGCGGCCTGGTGCGAGCAATGTCGCCGTTTTGGATCCGCTGAACTCGTTTCGTCGATCGACGAGTTGCGCGACTGGCTTGAAGAACTGCAAAATCCGACGCAGTCGATTCACTTTGCTTTACCGAGCGCGGACGCCATCCAAGGCGCGATCGATGAAGTTCAAGTTCGATTGCGATGGTTCCAGACTCGCAAGTCGCCCGCTCGATGCCTCACGTGCGGATCAACGGCGATTACGCCGATTCGGTTCGGTGAGGACGGCACGTGCGTCGTCAATGGAAAACGCCTAATCGCCTTGGAGCAGGGCTTCGCCGACTCTCAAAATTGGATCGCGGAGTATTCGTCAGAAGGAATCGCGATTTCGAAGGGTTGACCGCATTGGAGCAAATTGCCATGTTCACGCGTCTTGGTTTGCCGTTTTTCCTCACCGCGATGGTATTTACGTGGACAACGACAATTTCCGGCGCGGGCGAAACAACGAAGAACCTCGGCTTCCGCGTCCCGAAGGATTTCGAAATCACGCTCTACGCCGACGATTCGCTGGCGACCGACATTCACTCCATGACGATCGATTCGAAGGGCCGCGTCGTCGTGGCGAGCAAGGGCTACATCAAGATCTTGCACGAGAACGAAAAAGGCATCGCGGACAAGGCGACGCTGTTTTCCGATGTGCCCAAGAGCGGCGCTCACGGCATGGTGTTTGACGGCGATGACCTGATCTGCGTCGGCGACAACGGCGTGCGCCGACTTTACGACACCAAAGGCATCGGACGTTGCGATAAGGTCTCGCCCGTCTGGTTCTCCACCAAGAACGACGGCGAACACGCCGCCAACGGCATCGTCCGCGGTCCCGATGGCTGGTACTACATGGTCGCCGGCAATGACGCCGGCATCACCAAGGAACATGCCAACAGTCTGGCGTCGCCGATCAAGTCGCCCAACGCCGGCGCCGTTGTGCGATTTTCTCCGGATGGCAAGTTGCGCGAAGTCGTGGCGCACGGCTTTCGCAATCCGTACGATCTCGCGTTCAATCATCTTGGCAATCTCTTCACCGTGGACGCCGACGGCGAACGCGTGCAGCAGATGCCTTACTACGCGCCGACGCGCCTCTTCGATGTCGCGCAAGGGTTGCATCACGGCTGGCTCCTGCCCGGCTGGCAACGCGGCTGGTCGCGCTCGCCGCACTGGCCCGACAGCGTCGAACGCCTGGTCGAGATCGGCCGCGGCTCGCCGACCGGCGTCGTCGTCTATCGGCATCGGCAATTCCCGGAGCGATATCGCAACGGCGTCTTCAGCCTGTGCTGGAGCTTTGGCCGCGTTTATTTCTTTCCGCTGACTCGGAACGGCTCGACCTATGCGGGGAAGAAGGAAATCTTCATCGAGACGACCGGCGACGTCGGCTTCGCGCCGACGGCGATGGCGGTTGGTCGCAAGGGTGAGCTTTTCATCGCGATCGGCGGGCGCGGCACACGCGGCAGCGTCTTTCGCGTCGATTACGTCGCGCCGCCGGCGGCGCGGCCCGTGGATCCGCTGGAACGCGTGCTGGACGCGGATCAACCCCTGAGTAGCTGGTCGCGCGCCGAGTGGGTTCCACTCGTGAAGAAGCTTGGCCAGGACGTATTCACCGCGGCAGCACTCGACGGCAATCTGAGTCTGGAAAAACGTATCCGCGCCGTCGAAGTCTTGACTGAACTTTTCGGCGGCATCCGCGTCGAGACGGCCCAGAAAATACGTGCCGCCAAGCCATCGGGTTACCTGATGGAACGGATCGTCTGGTCCTTGTCGCGCACGAACCATTCTGCCGACGCCCGCAAGTTCATTTGCGAAGTGACGCTCTGGCCGGATCCGCGCGTCGCCCGAGCCGCGTGTGAGGCGATCCTGGCATTTCCCGAATCGCTTGACGCGACTGGGTTCGCTCCGCACTGGCGCACCGGCCTTATCAGCAGTGATCGGCGCGTACGCGCGGCGGCGATCCTCGCCGCCAAGGGCCCGGGCAAAGCAAGTTTCCTGAATGCGTACGCCGATCCGCGTCAGGTCTTGCCGTCGGAATCAATCGCGTTGTTTTGGGTCGCTCCGCCCGCGGTGGAGGTGCAGTTCGCAACTTGCCGACCGATAATCCTCAACGAAAAGCACGATGTTTGGCTTCGCCTCGAAGCCGTGCGGCTCCTGCAAATCGCGCTCGGCGATGTCAACACCGATGACGGCCCGGACAAGGCATTCGTCGGATTCATGGCTCGCTCGCCGGACAAGCTGCCGCAACCCTCGCGCCGCGAATCAGCGCTTGAGCTGGCGAAAGCCTTTCCCACCGGAGACGCGACACTCGATATGGAACTCGCCCGCCTACTCGGCATGATGAGTGAAGATGTTCCCGGATTGCTCGAACGCATCGCCGACAAATGGACGGCCAAAAGCGCGCCCGAACACGATATCCATTATCTGCTCATCGCGGCGCGTCTGCCCGGCAAGCGCTCTGACAAAGTGACACAGCAAACGGCGGCGGCCTTGAACGGCATTCATGTCAAGCTCGTGGCGCGCGGCGTCAGTCCGAGCGATCAGGTGCCTGGCATTCTCGAAGCGATGTTCGAGCGTCTGATGAGCCACGATCCCGCATTGCCGGCGGCGCTCGTTGACGACCCGGAATTCGGTTTGCCAGGTCATGCGCTTTATGCGAATCATCTGCCGATGGCCGCGAAACAACGCGCCGCGCGCAAGCTGGTCGCCGGCATCGCCAAGCTGGATGAAGACGCGGCCCGCGCCGCCTGGACGCCCGATCTGGTGCGCCTCGTCGGCGCGTTGCCTGACGTGGAAGCCTTGCCGATCTTGCGCGAGAAGTTCGCCGACGCTCGATTGAGCGACACCATCGCCCTCGCCCTGGCCGCCAAACGCTCGCCGGTGGACCGCGGCCGCTGGATTGAGACGCTCAACTCGACGCAACCTGGCGTTGTCGAGGTATCGGCGTCCGCGCTCTTGTCGCTGCCACAAGACAAGGCGGCGCCGGCGGAGATCGGCAAGGCGGTGCGCGCGTTGCGGCGGCTCGACGGCCAAAAGGTCGATGCCAAAGTTGGCAAGTCGCTGGTGTCGTTATTGGAACGCTGGACCGGCGAGCGCATCGAATCCGGAAAAACCAAGGCGACCGCCGGCGACCGCTGGGTGGATTGGTTCAACAAGACGCATCCGCAAGCAGCGGCGGCGTTGCCTGGCCTGGCGAGCGCCGACTTCGCAACGTGGAAGAAACGTCTCGACAAGATC
>Ga0105340_1001539_pt1 | contig 10220 bp, 8 predicted proteins | sample EasRivMeERMLT700_FD_89676 | JGI IMG/M metagenome (GOLD analysis project Ga0105340, IMG submission 89676) | Soil microbial communities from meander-bound floodplain in the East River, Colorado, USA - East River MetaG ERMLT700 | ecosystem: Environmental > Terrestrial > Soil > Floodplain | place... | reverse complement strand
CTTTGCTTGGGAGCCGCACGCCCCGAAGATGCCACGGTCCTGATCGAGAAGGCGGTGGCTACCGCGCTCGTGGCCGCGGATACTACGGTCGCGAGCTACGATCCCTGGTCAATACCGCACGCGCAAACCCTATCGGAAGGGACGCAAGCGGCCGCTCTCGTACTGCAAGCCTTGACCACCCTTCATCTGGAGCATCCGCTGAAGCAGGCGTTCGCCAATGGTATCGCGCTGCAATGCGTTGCGGACCCGCAGCGGGAGTGGGAACCGATCGGAGACTTGTTGAGTGCACTCGTAGCCTATGCCCAAGTGGGGGGCGCGGAGATCGATCTGGGATCGAGTCCAGCGGACGATTCCACCACCGCTACGAATGAATTGGTGGCCCGAATCTCCCCGGACATCATCCACGTGAGCCGATCGGTATCCGTGCACTCACCCACCCACGCAGACGCACGAGCGGCAACAAGCGGCAGGATCGTGGAGGCTTCGGGTGGTCACGTGCATTGCACCATGGGGGATACTCTCGTCGTCGAGCTGGCGGTGAAAGCCGCGCTCTTCCTCAATAATGCTTCGGTCAGAGACCCTGTGGCGGCCGGCTGTGGAACATTGCCTCCGAAGGCTGGGAGGTTTTACGAAAGCGAAATCTGGCATGAGGCGGCAGTCGAGATCGTCCTCCCCATGCTTCGACCGGGGAAGAATGAATTCGTCCACCGGGTGGTGGCCGAGCGGCCGGGCGAGTTCCAGGTCCCGCCCGCGCAGGTAATCCTCACTCACTTCCCGGAGCTGACGGCTAACTCGGATCCGATGACCGTCACGATTGCCGCGCGCTAGATCCTCAGTTCGAGTACCCTCCCCGAGCCTTCGGACGTCCGCATCGTCCCTATCGGGGAGGCAATCGGCTGGAACGACTCGGCGTTGCCCTCGTAGCATTTGTTCTCCTGGCGACTCAGGCGAGCGCCGAGGTCGAAACCCCGCTCACGCCCGAGGCCTGGGTCACGGCCGCCTGCGAGCGCTGTAACGACGAGCTCGCGCGGAAGCACTCAGCGATCGCGCGCCTCCGCGCCGCCCTGGCCGACTCCGCGGCCAGCGCATCCGAGCTCGAACTCGCGGACGAGGAGTGCCGGCTCCTCGCGGAAGCGTGGAAGAAGGAGCGGGCGGCGGCGTTCGAGCGGCTCGACTTCGTCCTCGCCGGCGACCGGGCGACCGGACTCGCCAAGCGGGTGCGAGCGCTCCGCTCCGCAACGGGACTCTCCGAGCCCCGCCGGGGCCACTACGCGGACCCGTTCGTGGAATCGCTCGAGCTCCTCCTCGCGAGTGCGACTCCCTGTGAAATCGCCGCCCTCGAAGGTACACTCGTCCTCGAAGTCTACGACCATCCCCTCCTCCCCTCGCTGATCGCCACCGGCCTCGATCTGCCGCATGCGCTCGAGACGATCCACGGAGCACAGGAGGACTCCACGCGCAGCACGGGATCGATCGCCGGCGCCTACGCCGCGTTGCGACCCGCTCGTCCGGTCGACCCGGACTCGGCTTTCCCGGCCTCCCGCCTCCTCCTCAGAACGCTGGCGCTCACTCGCGCCGCCAATGTAAGTGAGGCGAGCGCCTCTGCCGACACGGCTGCCTGCCCCCGTGAAGTCGCGGCCGAGGTGCCGCCGCGCACGGGCTCATCAGAGGCGGCCGAGGACGAGCTCATCCGTGCCCTCGTCACGGCAGTCGGTCTGACCTCAGAGGTGACTCGGATCCGGAGCTACCTCCACTATCGGATCGACGAGCTCGAAGCCGCGCTGCGAGCTCATGTGCCCGAAGACGCGACCGATCAGCTGCTCGATGCCGTGGAGGAAGCGCTGTATCCCGACGCTGATGCCCTCCGCGGACTCGCGCTCGTCACTCCCCAAGAGCTCTCGGGCCACATGCAGGACCACCTGGATCAGTGGCTCGCCAAGGAGGCACTGCCGGCGGTCCAATCCGATCTCGAGCACGATCCCGCGGCGGCATCCTGGTTCTTCATCCAGACCGGAGCGGTGGCGCGGCCGGGGCACGCTTATGAAGAGTCCACCGTGTCGATCCCGCCGACCGCACCGGCGCTCGCCGAGCTGCGCACGATCTCGTTCGAGGAAGCTCTCGATCGGCTGGATGCGAATCGAATCCCGGACCGCTATGTCGAAGCGTTCGTCGAGCTCGAGCGGCACTTGGCCGCGATCACGATCACCAAGGACGAGGCTGTTGCCCGCGCGGTCCGAGCTGAGCACCGGCTGGCGGATATCGACCGCCTCCGCGAGTACTTCGGCCCGAGCGATCCGGTCTCGACGCTCGACGTGTACCGCTTTGCGATCCGCGACGCGAATCGGATCGACGGTGCGGTCGACTGGGACCTGATCCGCACCGCGCTCGCCGAGCTCACGAGCATCAAGCGGGCCGCGCTCCCGCCGCTCGTCGCCGCCGCGGCCGAGTCCGATCCGCTCCTCGCAAGCTATCTCAAGACCGCAGGTGCGCTCGTGCTCGAGATCGAAGCTCGCCAGGCGACCGACGATCGTTTCCAGGAACGCACCGGAGGCGCCATCGTCGGATTCTTCCTCAAGCTGTTCGCGATGAGCGACGGGGTCCCCACCTCGCTCTGGGCGCCCGGCGGAGTGACCGGCAACGAGTTCGCTGAGCTGGTCGACGGCCTCGCCCTCGAGAACGATGCCTCGGAGCGCAGCTACGTTTCGCACCACGCGACCGATCTCCAGTTCGTGAAGGACGGTCAGGAATACCACGCTGCGCTCTGCGCCGTGATCGACAGCGCGCGCTCTTTCCTTAACCTCACGACCTTCGACTGGAAGCACGATCCAGGCGGCCAGGAGATCGCCTATCGCTTGATGGCGAAGAAGCTCGGGATCGACGGCAAGCGCTTCATGCAGTTCCAGGCCCGGTTAGCGGGCGGGATGCCGCTCGATCCAGAGCAGGCGATGCCCGTTCGCTTCTACGACATACCGCCAGGCCAGATGAAGAACCTGCTCATCTACGAGCACTTCATCACGACGAGTGAGCCGGCGGTGGCCGAGGCTTGCAGCCTCGTGCGGGCGGTTCTCGGCGGCGATCCCCTTTGCCTGAACGTGGAGGAGTGCGGCGACTTGTCGGTGCTCGTGGCGCTCACCGGCGCACGCTACGATCCCGTCCGGGCTGCGAGCGACGTCCACTACGCGACCGCCTGGCGGGCCTTCCAGGCGATCGAAGCCCTGTTCGCCGAGACCCCGCCCGGCCTCGATCGCACCCGCCCGCAGCCCACGCTCGCCGCCTACGCCGGCAACCGTGCAGCGGTCCACCGCTACATCCGCCGCCACGGACTCAGGCGGGCGGATCGGCCGGCCGAGGCGTTTCCGATCCACGCCGTCACGGACGGCAAGCAGGCGATATCGAACATTCGCTGGTGGGTTCCGAGCTCGCGCTTTCCGTTCTTCTTCCACGACCCCTTCCGCTCGCTCTTCCATCCCATGCAGGAGTTCGACGTCGAGATCATGATGTGGAAGGGCTTCCTCGAGTTTCCATGGCACCTGGGTCCGGTGCCGATTCCGGGGCGGAAACTGGCCGGGGTGATCCCGATGCCGTTCATCCCCTACCCGTGGTTGAACGCGGTCCCCGGCTTCACCTGGGCCAGTCCCGTCGCGAGTATCCTCCTGCAATACCTGCTCGCCGCCGATGTCCGTGTGTGGTGGGGAATGGCGGCGCACTCGAAGAGCGTGTCGAACGAGCGCATGGCGCTCGAGAGCGGGATGGGGATGGCGGCCAAGTACATGAACCGGTATCCCGATCTCAAGACCTGGCACGACACCGGGATCGTGGTCGAGGGTCCGATCGTGGATGACGTGAACGACCACTTCGTCTGGGTGTTCAACGAGGCGCGGGTGAACAACGCGGGCGGACCGCGCTCCCGCGGCGTCGAGATCGAAGAGCTCCAGTATGCCGACTTCGTCCCCCCGACCTTGCCGGCCGTGCCGGGGGAGGCCGCGCCGGGCGAGAGGGCTCCGCCGCCGGTGGCGGAGCGGAGCTGGATGATCACCACGCTCCCCGAGGACAACAACTACAACTATCGGGGGATCTTCATGGCGGCGCTCGCGGCTGCGCGCCGGAACATCTACATCGAGAACGTCTTCTTCTCGGACCCGCTTGTCGCCCACATGCTGGTGCGTAAGGCCCGGGAGTTCCGCGCGCGGGTGGACTGCGCGGGGCTCGATCCGGCTGTCTGCGCCGAGCTGCGGGCGGACAGCGTCCAGATCCATCTCATCGTCCCCGATAGCTCCGACAGGCCGATCATCGACGCGGTTGGCACGGCTGACTTCCACGAGATGCTGCATCTCGGGGTTAAGATCTACCGCTGGAACCCGGCGCGCGGGTGGTCGGCGCGAAAACGCCTGCACTCGAAGGCCTGGCTCATCGACTACGAACCGGGTAAAGGTGGCCTCTGCTACGTGGGTTCGGCCAACGCCACGCAGCGGAGTCATGTGGCGGACAACGAGGTCGGCATCCTCACCACCTCGCCCGCGCTCGCGGACTCGCTCTACACGCGCCTGTTCGCTCCCGACATGCTCGAGGATTCTCGCCGCGAATCGCCAGAGCATTTCCATGTCGTATCCGCCCGACCGGTGATCGCCGCCAGCAACCGCCTGCGCAAGCTCCTCGTGAGCACGTTCTGGTTCTTCTAGCCCCGCGACTCATCAGCGCGCCGGCCTCTCTCGCTGTGGGCGAACGTCGCCGCAACGCGCTAAGATTGGCCCCATGAAGTCCGGGACCCCGATCCATTCCGACGTGACACCGGAGCCGCTCTACAAGAGCCGGCGGGAGTTCGTGAAAAACGCGCTCCTCTTCACGGGAGTGGCCGCCGGGCTCGGCGCGGGGCTCCTCAAGCTCACCGGCGGCGCATCCCGAAGGAGCACGGCGCCCAGCCGGTCCGGAATGGGCGCCGGCCCCGACAGCCTCGCAGTGACTCGGCGGGAGAACAGCGCCCCCGGCGAGTCGATGAGCACCTTCGAGCAGATCACCACCTACAACAACTTCTACGAGTTCGGCACGGGCAAGGCGGATCCGGCGCAGAACGCCCACACTCTGCGGCCGAGGCCATGGACGGTGGCGATCGAGGGGCTGGTTCGTGAGCCGCGGGCCCTCGACTTCGACCAGATCCTCCAGTGGTTTCCGCTCGAGGAACGCATCTACCGCATGCGCTGCGTCGAGGCGTGGTCGATGGTGATTCCCTGGGTCGGGTTTCCTCTCGCGGAGCTCATCCGCCGCCTCGATCCCGCTCCGAGCGCCAAGTTCGTCGCCTTCACCACTCTCCTCGATCCCGAGCAGATGCCGGGGCAGCGGTCGTCGGTCTTGGACTGGCCCTATGTCGAGGGTCTGCGGATGGACGAGGCCATGCACCCGCTCGCGTTCATCGCGGTGGGCTTGTACGGGAAGGTCCTTCCCAACCAGAACGGTGCCCCGTTGCGGCTGGTCGTGCCCTGGAAGTACGGCTTCAAGGGCTGCAAGTCGATCGTGTCGATTCGATTCACGGAAGAACAGCCAGAGACCGCCTGGAATCGCGCCGCCCCCGACGAGTACGGGTTCTATGCGAACGTGAACCCCGAGGTCGACCATCCGCGCTGGAGTCAAGTCACCGAGCGCCGAATCGGCGAACTCTCCCGGCGAAAGACGCTGCCCTTCAACGGATACGCAGCGGAAGTGGCCCATCTCTATTCGGGGATGGATCTCCGGAAGTTCTTCTAGTGCCCGCCCGCTCATCCTTGCCCTGGCTCAAGCCTGCAATCTTCACCGGCGCCTTGATTCCGCTGGCCGCGATCCTCATCCAGGCGTGGCGCGGAACGCTCAGCGCCAATCCGATCGCCGAGGCCCTGAACCGCCTGGGTCTGCTCGCGCTCACCTTTCTGATTCTGTCGCTCGCCATGGCGCCCCTGCGGGGGATATTCGGTTGGTCTTGGCCGATCCGAGTCCGCCGCATGCTGGGCCTCTTCGCCTTCTTCTATGCCTTGCTGCATCTGACGACCTACGTCGCGCTAGACCAGGGATTCGCGTTCAAAGCCGTTCTGCAAGACGTCCTCAAGCGCCGATTCATCTTCGTCGGCTTCGCCGCCTTCGTGCTGCTCGTGCCGCTGGCCATTACATCGACGAACGCCATGGTTCGTCGCCTGGGGTTCCGCGCCTGGCAGCGCTTGCATCGACTGGCCTACGTGGCGACCATTCTAGGTGTCATCCACTTCATTTGGCGCGTCAAGAAGGACGTGACCGAACCCGCCATCTACGGGGCGGTCGTGGTCACGCTCCTTGGATTCCGGGTCGCCCGCGCGCTCAAGCGCCGAGCTACAAGATAGACAGGACGCTTCCGTCAACCTAGTCGCGCCGCCCGAGTTCGAAGCGCGCGAGCTCCGTCGCGGGCCGGTATCGAACGACTTGCATGCGCTCGACCGACACTTCGCCGAACGCGTCTGATGATCGGCAGGCCGCGATGACCGTATCGACCTTCGATTCGGGCACATGGATCGCCATCGTGCAGTGAGGCTGCCATACTTCCGGACGGTAGTAAGGATCGACCTGCTCCCCGTCGGCGCCGAGTCGCCGATGGAGGAGCGCATGGGCTCGGGCCAAGTCCGGCGAGGGCGCAGGCTCCACCACCCCTTCGCCGGTCGGAAACCGATCCACACGCTCCAATCTGACAACGAAGGGCGCCACTTCCACCGCGAAGCGCTTCACCAACTCCAAAACACTCTTCGGCTCGCCGCGGCGGAATACCGCCAGGATGATGTGGGGCGCCAATCCGAGCTCCGAGTTAGTCGATCGATCGTGGATCTCAAGCCGAGACCAAAGCTGTCGCAGCCTCCGATCGGAGCCCTCGTCGAATGCAAGCTCGATGGAGAGCGGCCTCAATTACGAGTACTGCGCTGTGCCAGTGAGATACCACTCACCGCAGACTCGAATGTGATTTCACGGGTCACGAAGGCCGGTGGTCGATAGGACTCCGCTGCATCCTCATCGTCGAATTCGACTTCGTAGACTGCGAACCCATCCTTTGGCTCCAAGTAGTCGTCGATGGCACCTTCCGCGACGGAATAGCGGCGCTTGCGGGTCCGAGCGCTGCTGAGCAATGAGTCTACGAGTGCGTACTTAGGAACGTCATTCATGGACACCCCTCTCACTCACTCGCTCTTGGGGAGGAAGGTGAGCTCCAGCTCGTTGCTCACCAGATCGACCTTGGGGACCCGCTCGAATAGGAGCTGAATCTCGAGCGGCGCGCTCTGCAGGCCTTCCATTCGCTCGTCACCAAAGTAGTCCTGAACGCGATCCGACGTGCTGTAGTGAAATCGGACGCTATAGAGTCCGGGATCTTTAACCGGGAAATAGCCTGGCGAGAGGAGCGCTGGCGGGAAGAACCCCTCACCAAATGGGTCGAAGGCCTGGCCAGGGGGAACGATGACGAAGTCTGCGACCCGCAAAGAGTTCATGTTCCCGCAGCGTCCGTAGCGAGCCGTGACTGGCTCACCCGCTTTATCGTTAATTTCGACGCGGCAATGGGGATAGCGCATGCCCTCCCCGGATCCATCAAGGGATCCGACGAGCATGACCTCCTTTGTAGACCGGTTAATGATGCGGAAGGTCAGTTCCGGAATGTCGCCCACCTCGTACGTTGTGCGACCTGAGGTGATGACGCACTCCAGCCCTGAGCCTTGCTGCGCCATTGCGCAGGTGGCAAGCGCGAACGTCCAAAGGGCGACAATCCAGCCGTACTTGATCTGCTCATCGATCTGCACGTCTCGTCATCCTGTCTCGCGGCTCAACCTATTCACTGGCCCGGGCTGCCGCATGATCATAGCTCCCTCCGGGACGGGCGAACCAGCCTGCGCTTCCACGGCGACGGGCCTGCGCATCTGGGTCACGCCACCCCAGACGTACTGCCTGCCGGGCAGTAGCCGATCGATCACCGGCACGAGGAGCGAAAAGGCGGCGAGCGACCACAAGAGGCCGTTCGGTCGATAGAGAATGAAGGCAACGGTGCCCGCTCCGGCAGCGACCAGCGCGGCGAAGAGGATCCGCCCCGCTCGGGAGTTGGGCGTCGTCTTCGGGTCCGTGATCATGAAGAAGCTGAAGAGCACGAGCGCCCCGTTCTGGAGCTGATGCATCGGTATCGCCCACGACTGGCCGAGCCAGAGCGCTCGCCCGCAGAGCACGGTCGCGTAGGCCGCGAGGAACGCGAGCGTCACATCGGCGCGCGCCGCCCGAGTGACGACCATGGTCCCTGCCCCGGCCATGAGGAGCGCCACCCAGGGGGCGCTCCCCCATTGCCCGGGCGAGACCCAGACGTGATCGGTGGCGATGAGGAGGAAGATGATCGCGAAGTTGGTGGGGTTGAAGATGTGCTTGCCCTGCACTCGGAGCGAGAACTTGCTCCCGATCGCGAGCACGGCGGCAAGAACCGCCCAGCCGGCGTGCTGCCCGCGCATCAAGAGGCAGAGCGAGAGCGCGGAGATGAGCGCACTCCGCGCATCGAATCGTCCGAGCCCGCTCCACCGGGTCCCGACCCATTGGGTGAGGAGCGCGGTCGAGAGGATCACCGGGATGAACACGGGCTCCACATCGAGCCCGCGCCACCCGACACCGTAGACGAGGATGCTGGTCAGGGCTGCGATCTGAAGGATGCGCGGGTCGCTCAGGTGTTGGCGGAGCGGGTGCTGGCGGAGGGAGTGCATCACTTGTCTCCCCAGATCCGCCGCCACCACTTGGGATCCGGATCGGACGCGGCTGCGAGTGGGACTTGCCGGCGGATGTCGGTCATCGCCCAGCCGGTGAGGCGGGCCAGGTTCTGGGCCTCCTGCTCCTGCCGTTCGCGAAGCGAGCTCCGATAGGCTGCGAGCCCAGGACAATCGCCCCTCCCCGTCCACGGATGCCGAATCACGTACCGGCCCTGGAAGTTTTCCCGGTCACCCGTCTCCTGGAAGACGAGGTCCTCGGGAAAGTGCTCCCGGTCATAACGCACGTGGAGGCGAGTGACGAAGACCGGCGGCGCACCGCCGGGGGCCGGGCGGGGCGGCACGGGCCAGATGCCCGGAGACTTGGGTCCGCGCCGCGCGCCGCCCATCCCCTCGTCGAGCCACGACACGCCGAGCTCGGTGAGCTCCGCCTGAGTGAGCGGGTCGGCCGCGCAGGGATCGCACCACCCCATGTCCCATGCGTATTCGAGAAACACGCACCGCATCCCCTCCCGCCGCACCTGCTCGCCGAACATCGCGCGATAGAACTTGCCGAAGTCCTCCTTGACGTAGACCGGGATCTCGTCGCCGGTCGGCAGGAGGACCGTGCGGTAGTTGGTGGGCTCCACCCGGCCGTTGGCGGTCAAGGTATAGATGAGGAGCTCCTGCGGACCTTTTGCGTTCACCATCCCGAGTCGGATCGGCAGCATGAACTTGGGCGTCTCGTAGGCGATCGAGAGCGGCCGGAGCCCCTTGAATCCGCCCGCCGAATGCTCCTTGAGATTCACCCGGGCGACGAAGAAGCGCATGTTCTGCTTGAGATAGATCCCGAGCACCCGTGAAGCCCCGGGCGGGATCTTGTAGCCATTCTCCTTGAGCCAGGTCTCGAGCCCGTCGCTCTCCTTCGCCGACAAGATGAGGATGTCGTACTCGCCGACCTGGTAGTTCGCCTCCACGCTCACGCCCAGGGCGCGGGCCCGTTCGGCAGGGGGGGAGGGAACCGAGGCCGCTTGCATCTTCATGGACCGGTCCATTTCCTGCATCGCGAAGAGACACGGGTCTTCGTCGAAGTACTCGACGAGCCGCGGCCGGGCGTAGTTACAGGCAGTCCACGGTCGCGCTTCCCTCCTGGCCCGGCCAACAATTCCACGGGGGAAAATCCCCCGCCAACGGAGTGATCTCCGCATGCTGCTCGAATGGCCCTCTTCCGCTGGATCCACTTCTCGAATGGCTGCCCGGGTGTTGCTGGGCGCCCTCCTTCTCACCCTCGCTCTCCTCCCGCAGGAGGCCCGCGCCTTCTGCGGTTTCTATGTCGCCCGGGCCGACGCCAAGCTCTACAACCAGAGCTCGCGCGTCGTCCTGGTTCGCGATGGCGATCGCACGGTCCTCACGATGGCCAACGACTACCAGGGCGATCTCCGCGAGTTCGCGATGGTGGTTCCGGTTCCCACGTTCATCGAGCGCGAGCAGATCCATGTCGCGGATCCGGCGCTCATCGACCATCTGGAT
>Ga0105340_1001538_pt1 | contig 10233 bp, 7 predicted proteins | sample EasRivMeERMLT700_FD_89676 | JGI IMG/M metagenome (GOLD analysis project Ga0105340, IMG submission 89676) | Soil microbial communities from meander-bound floodplain in the East River, Colorado, USA - East River MetaG ERMLT700 | ecosystem: Environmental > Terrestrial > Soil > Floodplain | place... | reverse complement strand
GTGCGCAGCGGTGGCACGTTGTAGCTGACGCCCAGCAGCCAGAGGGCCAGGCCGGAGGCGCCGAAGTACACGTTGATCGAGAACGCGAGCGCGACCCCCGCGATGCCGAGCAGCAGCCACTCCGCGTATGCGAAGGGAAGGCGCACCTTCCCGGAAGGGACCGGCCGGTTGCGCTTCTCCGGATGGAGTCGATCAGTCGGGCCGTCGAGAATCTCGTTCAGCACGTAGTTGCTCGACGCGATCAGGCACGTAGCTGCGACTGCAAGCAGGAACGGCGTCACGCTGCTCCAGGCAAAGAGCGTCGGCTGGTAGAACAGCGCCAGGATCGTGCCCAGCATCATGAACGCATTCTTGAACCAGTGATCGACGCGCGCGATCTGCACGTACGGCCAGAGGCCGTGGCGATCAGCCTGCGACGAATGCGCGCGTGAGCTCGGTGAAGGCAGCGACGGTGGCACGGCCGCCGTCTCCGGCAGCAATGCGGTTGCCGCCGCGCCCAACGATGACGCAGCGGATCCCCGCTGCCGCGGCACCAGCACCGTCAGTTTCCGGTCTATCTCCGACATACAGAACCTCCTGCGGGGCGACGCCCCAGAGCTCGCACGCGTGCCGGAATCCTCCGGGATGCGGCTTGAACGCGTTAATCGGCCGATCGGCCGTACACAAACCGAGAGAGAAATAGTCGGCCACGCCCAGTGCACGGAGCTTGGTGTGCACCGGATAGTCCGAGAGCGCGCCGACACGCAGCCCGCGATCGGCCAGCAGCGATAGGAACCGGCCAAGTCCCGGTCTCCGCGCGCTGCGCAGATGCTTCAAGGGCCGCTGCATGATCCATTCGTCGACCACCTGCTCAATGTCGGCGGCGTCGATCCCCAACCGCGCAGCGGGCCGCGCGAACTGGAGCACATCGAGCGGCCGCGATGCGGCGCCGCCCTCCTGACGCAGCTCCTCGCGCATGCGACGGAACGTTGCCAGGATGCGCGCGTCCCGCGCGATCTTCCTCGGCGCCCGCATGCCCGCGACGGCGAGCTCCGCCGCCATCTTGAGGCGCAGCGGCGTCTGCGCGTAGAGCGTGCCGTCGACGTCGAAGAGCACCGCGCGTACCCCGGCAAATCCGCCGGAGAGCTCGTGCTCAAAGACGTGAGGTGCGCGTTCCGAAATGCCGAGGGTCAGGCTCATGTCAACAGCCGCAGGAACGCGCGCACATGTTCTGCGTCCCTGAAGAAAATCTCGTGCGCCCACGCCGACACGAGCACCGCGCACACCCCCCCTGCGGCGATCGCGCGCATGCGCTCGCGTGCCGGAACGCGCCAGCCCTGATGCGCCACAGCCGCCGCCGCATACGTCGCGAGAAACGGCACCAGCGGCAGGTGGTAGCGCGAGTGGCCAAAGACGATCGAGTGAATAGCCGTGATGAAGAGGATGAGTGCGATCAGCAGGACGTGCGTCCGCCGGTCCGATGGTGTCACGCAGAAGATGCCGACGGCGCTGCCGAGAATCACGACGGGGTAGGTGAGGAGCACCGCCAGGCTCGCCATCAACATGAACCACGCCGGCGGGTCATAGAGGCCCTGCTGAAAGCCAGCTACCATCTCGCGCTCGAGACCCCAGAAATCGGCGAACTTCAAGACCGACCGACGGATGGTGATCGCAGGGTTCGCCAGCATGAACCCGATGGCTTCGCTCTGTGCCCACTTCTCCTTCTGGCCATCGGTCCATGTCGCCGCCTCCGGATGCGTGTTCCCGAGATCATGCGACCAGTTCTTCTCTCCGGTGAGCGACACCGCATCCCACATCCGATCCTCGGGGGTGTGCTCGTAGTTGCCCATCATGAGGTTCATGCCCCCCATGTTGTCGACGATCGTGAGGGTATGCTGGAGGGTCGTGTTGCGAACGGCCCACGGACCAACGATCGCCGCGTAACCCGCCAGGCAGCAGATGGCCAACGTGATGCGGCGGCGAACGGTTCCCCCGACCGACATCGCGACAAGCGGGACAAGGACGATCGGGAACGGCCACAACACGCTTCGAGTCAACGCAGCAAGGCCGAGGGTTGCGCCTGTCGAAAGGGCGACCGCCAATCCTGGGCGCCGCACCAGACTGTCGTACTGGAGGGCGAAGACGACGAGGAGCAACGTGAACAGCACCTCCGTCAGCAGCAGCAGCCCTGAGAACAGAAACGACGGGTAGAAACACGTGATCGCCGCGGCGATCAAAGCGGTGCGTCGATCGAACATCCGGAAAGCGAGGACATACACCGCCAACGTCGTCAGTAAGGCCAGCAGAATCTGAACGGCGCGGATGGCCTGCAGGCTTTCATGCCCCGTGAGGCTCCAGACGGCCGCAATGAACATCGGATAAACCGGCGGGCGCATGGATGTCGGCCGCCCAGGCTCAAAGACGAATCCATGTCCGTGAAACAGATTTGCCGCCAGTTGCACGTACTGGCGCTCATCACCGATTTGGACCTGCGTCGAGTAGCTCGCGACCAGCAACACAAGGCGTACAAGGAGGCCGGCGGCCAGAACGACCGCCAAAGCACGATGCTCGCGCACCAGGACCGACAGCGGACGGGTCCTGGACGCGGCGGGAGTGCTCGCCCCCATTCGGTCGACGTGCGCTATGTGCATAGATAATCGAGAGATCGACGCGAGGCAGGCCCGCGACAACCCTGCAAATCAGCAAACATCCAGCCATGGCCGTGGGCGCCATCGGGATCTCTCGAAGTGTCAATTCGCGAGGCAGTTGGATGCGTATGGACCCACAGTTCGGGGTCTGGCGGTTGAAAAGTCTCGCGGGAAGGTGACTTTCTTCGGCTCGAACCCAGGTAAAGTAAGTCCGGTGCGATTCACCAGGCAGACCCTGAGCGCCCCCGAGAGTTCCGAGGGCCCCGCTTAACCCTTAGCCGCAAGAGAGTTAACTGCCATTCTGCGCATTACTGGAAGCGGACCGATCCTTGCTCAAAGCACCCCCAATCAAGCATTAGAACGAAACTGGAGTACCCGGATTGGCTTCTGTGTTGGTAAGTGATGTCAGGGAGATGCTGAAGGAGCAGGTCGAATACCGCGGACTGCTCTTCCAGATGGTCAAGCGCGATCTGCTCGTGCGCTACAAGCAGAGCGTCATGGGTTTCGCCTGGGCGATCTTCATGCCGCTCATCAACACGGCGGTGTTCACCATCATCTTCACCCGGGTAGCCCCGATTGATACCCCGGTTCCCTATCCGCTGTACGCGTATTGCGGTCTCTGGGCATGGAACCTGTTCGCCGCCTCGCTCCGTTTTTCCGTCGGGTCGCTCACGGGCAATCCGAACCTCGTCACCAAGGTCTATTTTCCGCGGGAAATTTTCCCGTTTTCCGCCGTCGCTGTGTCTCTGGTCGATTTTGCCGTCGCGTCAACAGTGCTCATTGGCTTGATGGTCTATTTTCAAGTCGCACCAACGCGGACGATCGTGCTGCTTCCCGCGGTCCTCCTGGTTCACGTGGTGTTTACCGCTGGCGTTGGGCTGTTGCTGTCGCTCGGGAACCTGTTTTACCGGGACGTGAAGTACATCTTCGACCTGGTGCTCACGATCTGGATGTTCATGACGTCAGTCCTCTACCCGCTCGATGCCATCGGCGGCCGTGTCGCTCTCCTCGTGCGGCTCAATCCGATGACGCCAATCATCGACGGATACAGGGTGGCATTGTTCGGTTTGCCGATGCGCGATCCGGTTGGATTCGGGGTCGCTGCCTTCCTGGCCTTTGCAATTCTCGCCGGCTCGTGGCTGCTGTTCCATCGCTCCGAGTTCCAATTCGCGGAGAACATCTGACGTGTCGACACCGGTCGTTCTCTTCGATGGTGTGTGGAAGAAATTCAGGGGCGGCGAACGCCACGACAGCCTCCGCGATCTGATTCCCGCAACGCTCAAAGCTCTTGTGAAACGCCCAGTGCGGGGAGAGCTTCAGCGTGAGGAGTTCTGGGCGCTCGAGGATGTCTCGTTCGAGGTCAAGCCCGGCGAGGCGCTGGGGATCATCGGTCCAAATGGCGCCGGCAAGTCGACGATTCTCAAGGTTCTTACCCGGATCCTCCGGCCCAATCGTGGCCGTAGCGTGATATCGGGACGCGTGGGCGCACTCATCGAGGTCGCGGCGGGGTTCCATCCTGATCTCACCGGGCGCGAGAACGTGCATCTTCAGGGCGCCGTGATGGGAATGAAGCGGGCCGAGGTGCTGGCCAGATTCGACGAGATCGTCGAGTTCGCCGGGGTCGGCACGTTCATCGACACGCCGATCAAGCGGTATTCGTCGGGCATGAACGCGCGGCTGGGATTCTCGATCGCCGCGCATCTGAATCCCGACGTCCTTATCATCGACGAGGTACTGAGCGTCGGCGACATGGCGTTTCAGGAACGCTGCGTCAACCGCATGCGCGCATTCAAGCGTGACGGCGTCACGATTGTATTCGTCTCGCACAACCTGCAGGCGGTCAGCGATCTGTGTGACAAGGCGCTGTATCTCAAGAGACAGTCCCGGGCGCTTGGGCCGACGGCTGAAGTCATCGACAAGTACGTCCGGGAAGCCTTTGTGCCGACAGGCGAGCTGAAGGATGACGGTGCATTCCGTATCCGGTCGACGGAATTAGTAGATACAGATGGAGTCCCGGTCTCGGGGCCGGTCGTGCCCGGTCAGCATCTTTGTTTCCGAGCAGAGCTGGAAGCGGACGCCGCGGTCAGCGATGTCGGCATTGCCTTTCGCGTGCACCGATCCACGGACCAACTTCTTGTCTACGATGGCCAGTTTTCGGAGCAGGAAATCGGACTGAAGATCGCACCAGGGCAGCGCTACCGCCTGTCCTTCGCGTTCGACGTGAACCTCACGCGAGGTCAGTATTACTTCGACCTGTTGATTGGACACGCTCCCACGCAGAAGCAGTTGGCGCGGCTGACGCCCGCCGGGCACATGACGGTCGTTGAAAGGCAAACGTGGGGAGGAGTCGCCAATCTGATGGTTCGAACAACAGTCTGTCCTCTCGAAAACGGCGTCGATGCTGCTGGAACGCTCACTGCGCTAACCCTATGAAGGTTCTGATTTTCAGCGAGACGACGACGTGGGGCGGGCTCGAGAGTCACGCCGTGGCGTTGGCCGAAACGCTCGTCGCCGAAGGCCACAGGGCCGTCATTGTCTGTCTTGGTCCTCAGGCGTATCAGCTCTATGGGCTGATGACGCCCGCAGGCATCACTCTCGTACAAGTCGATCAACCGGCACGGCGAACTCCGTGGACCTGGTGGCGTGCGCTTCGGAATATCGATGCTGATGCAGTGGTCCTCGAGAAGGGCACCCTGCATACCTGTGATGTGGCATTGGATTGCGTCCTGAGGCTCAAATATCGAAGGTTCATCACGGTCCAGCAGCTCGAGCCGCCCAATCTGCCTCCGAAAACCAGCAAGCGATATCTCCGTGGGCTTATTCCTGGCGTGGGGCTATGGTGGTACCGATGGGTGTGGTCCGGGTATCTCCGGTCCCTCGCGCCAGAATTGACAGTCTGCGTTAGCGAGGCAGTGCGCCGCCGACTCATAACCGACTACGGCTTCTCCTCAGCTGGCACCCTCACCATCCCGAACGGTGTGGATCCGTCGAAGTTTCAACCGAACCCGGACGCCCGACGGTTGATGCGCACGGCCTGGGGTCTGCCGGAACGCGCCGTGGTGTTTGGTTCCGTTGGACGGCTTTCACCGCAGAAGGCGCTTGACGTTGCGATTGAAGCCTTCGGTGGCGTCGTGCGCGCTTGTCCGGACGACCCGGTTTACCTAGTCCTGGTAGGAGATGGACCTGAGCGCGCCGCGCTTCTCGATAGGGCCCAGCGGCTCGGCATTCACGACCGTGTCATTCTTCCGGGGTTCAGCCCGACGCCCAGCGCCGCCTATCAGGGCCTGGACTATTTCCTTATTCCCAGTCGCTTCGAAGGTCTTCCTTTCTCGCTCGTCGAAGCCATGGCGTCGGGATGCCAGGTGATTGGTACGACGGTGGGCGGCATACCCGAGGTGATTACGAATGCCAGCCTTGGAACGCTAGTGGCTCCGGAGGACCCCTCCGCGCTGGCGCAGGCGATGATTCGAGTGATGCACCGCGATCCGGCCGAAGCGAAAGCGGAGATCGAGGCGTCGCGCAAACGCGTGGCAGAGAGTTATGACATCCGTGTCCAGTGCTCGCGGCTTGTCGCTTTGTTGCAGCAGTCATCGCGATTATCCGGCGAGCAGGCGACAACCGTTGGAGCTCCTCAGGTCGTCGGGGCTCGGAGGACTCTGTGAAGCGGATGCTCAAACAACTGGCGTGGAGCTTCGGGTACAGGCCGTCATACGGCAACTACGGTGTCGAGCGGCAAGAACATCTTGGCGGTTACTGGCGAGGCGGCGATCCGCACTCCTGGTGCCCCGACCTCTGGCAAGGGGTTGTGAAGGAATACGGCATCAAGTCGGTCATCGACGTCGGCTGCGGCGAGGGTTACTCGACAAGGTACTTTCAGGAGATGGGCCTGGACGTGCTCGGCGTCGAAGGCGGTAAGGAAGCCATTCGGAACAGCGCTGTCCCACAATTGATCGCCCACCACGACTACACGAAAGGTCCGTACATTCCATCGTCGCGGTGCGATCTGATTTGGTGCTGTGAATTTGTAGAACACGTGGAAGAACGGTTCGTCGAGAATTTTCTTGCAACCTTCTCGGCGGGAACGTACTGCCTGATGACGCACGCGTTGCCGGGACAAGACGGCTACCACCACGTCAATTGCCAGCCGCCTGAATACTGGATCGGGCGGATGAAAACGATCGGCTTCGAGCACGACCCGGCGGCTACGAAACACCTGAGGGGTCTGACAGAAGCCAAGCACGTGAACAGGAGCCTTCTCTTCTTCAAGAAGGACATTACAACCCGGTAGTTGGTGAGACCTTGAAACCTTCAGAACCCAAAGCGCCCCTCCGTGTGGCCATCATCGGTTGCGGCGCGGTCACGAGCAGTAGTCATCTCCCTGTCCTCGCGGGACACGAGCGCGTGCGCGTGACGGCTCTGGTCGATCCGGACCGTGAACGCGCCACTCGTCTGGCGGCGCTGTACGGCATGCCAGCCGTGTTTACCTCTCTCGAGGACGTCGATCAAACTGTGGCTGACGCGGCCCTTGTGGCTACCCCGGCATTCCTGCACACGGAACACTCGATTGCGCTGATGCGCCGCGGCCTTCACGTGCTCGTCGAAAAGCCGATGGCGTTGACGCTGAAAGATGCCGAGCAGATGGTCGCGGTCAGCCGTCAGACCGACCGCGTGCTCACTGTTGGTCTCTTCAGGCGCCTGATACCCGCGATCCGTCTTTTTCGCGCGGCTCTCGATGCCGGCGAGATTGGCGAGCTCGTCCACGTGGATGCCGAGGTTGGCTCCGCTTACACGTGGCCGTTGACGACGATGGCCGGCATGCGGAAGGAGCAGAACGGAGGCGGTTGCCTGGCCGACATGGGCCCGCACCTCCTTGACCTGCTCGTGTACTTGGCCAACGGTACGCCGGAATTGATCGAGTACGCGGACAACGGCTCCTCCGGGATCGAGACCGAGGCCCTCGTGAAATTCGTCCTGAGAACGCCGCGCGGCCTCGTGCCCGCGCGAGCGGAGCTCAGTCGCACGCGAACCCTGCGCAACACGATTCGCGTCCAGGGCCAATCTGGCACTATCGAGTGGTCCTTTGGTGACCGCTACAAGCTGCAAGTCCAAAGGGACCGAGTGCTGGTGGACACGTTGTCCGCCACGCCGCGCCCCTATCTTCTCGAAGCACGTTGGCGGGATGAGGTCGAACAGATCGGATACGAAGGTTTCCGTACGCAGTTCGACGATTGGATCAACGCGATCGAATCAGGCGTCGAGCCGCAGCTGTCGGCAGTCTCCGTTCTGCCCACTGTGAAGTTGATGGAGGAATGTTACGAGCGCCGCGTTCCGACCGAAGAACCCTGGTTCACCGAATCGCTGGTGTCCCCGGCGTCGGCAAAGCGACCCGTCTCATCGACTGCCGCTCCGCGGGTCCTCATTGCGGGAGCAAGTGGATTCATCGGCTGCAGGCTGAGCGAGCGCCTTCATTTCGGATCCGACTGGCAGGTGCGCGCCCTCATCCGCACACCTGGCAGGGCTGTGCGTCTTGGACGTATGCCGATCGAATTTGCGGTCGGCGACCTTACCTCGGAAACGGATCTGGCAAAAGCGCTGGAAGGATGCGATGCCGTCGTCCATTCAGGCGTTGGCACTTCGTGGAAGCGTTCCGAGCGTATCGAGACCAACGTCAAGGGCACAAAGAATCTCGTGGACGCGGCGATGAAGGCCGGCGTCAAGCGGTTCGTCCATCTGAGCACGATTGCTCTCTACGGCGACGACGTCACGGGGACCATCACCGAAGACACACCCGCGAGACCGAAGAAGGGTTGGGACTACGCGGAAAGCAAGTACGCCGCTGAACAGATCGTCCTCGAGGCGGCGGCGCGTGGCCTGCCGGCGGTCGTCCTTCGCGTCGCTGTCGTGTACGGACCGCACAACATGACCGTCACGGTGCGACCACTGCAGAGCCTGGTCGAAAACCGCCTCGTGCTCGTCGAGTGTGCCGATGTGGCGTCGAACACGATCTATGTCGACAATCTCTGCGCAGGAATCCAGCTGGCGCTTGAAGCCCCGTCGACCGTCAACGGGCAGACGTTCATGCTCAGCGACGACGACGGGTATACCTGGGGCGACTATTTTGGCTATTTCGCGGAGTCGCTCGGCCTGCCGCTGCGGCACGAATCGAAGGCGCAGCATCCGAGACCGGTGGCGCCATCGACGATGACACGCTGGTTGCGCAGCACCCGCGACGTCGTCCTCTCGCCCGAGACGAAAGGACTGGCCAAGCGCATTTACAACGCCGAGCCCTGGGGCAATCCGGCGCGATGGTTCATCGACACTTTTCCAGGCGCCACGCAAGCCCTGAAGAACCGAATCCGTCCCGAGGAAGGACTCGTGTACCGGCCGGTGCCGTCGACTTCCAGCAATGCGGCTCCGTTCGTCGTCAATCCGATTCATGCGTCGGTGAGCGCAGCGAAGGCGCGTAGCGTTCTCGGGTACGAGCCGGTCGTGAGCAGACAGCGAGCGATGGAGCTGACGCTCGCTTGGGCGCGTTACGCGCGTCTCGTGCCGGACCAGGTCGACGCGCCACGTCCCGCTGTGATTGCATGAGTGGCGTCGGGGAAAGAGCGCCTTCATGACCGTGCTCTACCTGACGAACAACCCCCAGTTGGCGGGAACGGCGCGAATCCTCCAAAGCTGGCTGCGGCTTGCCCCGCGGTTCGGCATCAGCGCGTGCGTCCTCGCGCCCCGCCGGGGTCAACTGCAGCAGTGGCTCGAGGACGGTGGCATCCCGTACAGACTGAGCTCGATGCCCTGGCCGGATCGGCGGCGGCCATGGGCATCATTGTTCGAAGGACTGCGTGTGGCCTGGTGGGCACGGCGCCGCGGTGTCACGCTGATTCACTGCAACGAGCATGATGTTCTGCCGTTCGCGCAGTTGCTGCGAAAGCTGCTCAGGGTTCCACTCATCTGCCACGTACGTTTCAGCCTCAACCGAGGATTCTGCGAATGGGCCCTTGGCGGCGCCCGTCAGCCTGATGCCCTGCTCTGGACCTCGAAGCAGCAGAGGGACGACTGTGCCGACGCGATCCGCGGGCTCGTGCCGGTTGAGCGGCAACACTTAATCCCACTCGGGCCCGATCCGGAAGTATTCGGCAAGTCAGACGTCGATCGCGGCGAGATTCTCAAGCGGTTCGGGTTGAAGCCGGGTGACATTGTCATCGGGACAGCGACGGCGATGCGGCCGATTAAACGCCTCGAGGATTTCGTGCGCCTGATCGTGGAGATCGCACCCCAGGATCCGCGAGTGGTCGGGCTGATCGCCGCGGGCGCTATTCAAGGCGACGAGGCGTATTTGGCGGAGATCCAACGGCTGATTGCGGCCGCGGATCTTGGCGATCGCCTGCGATGGCTCGGTCACCTCGAACCTGTCGAGCCGTTTCTCCGAGCGTTGGACATCTTTGTGAGCACCAGTGAGTACGAGACGTTTGGCAACAGCGTGTGCGAGGCGATGGCGTGCGCGAGGCCCGTTGCGGCGTACGTGGGTGGCTCGGTCCACGAAATCGTGGGCGACGCGGGGCGGATCGTGCCAAACGGCGATTTCGAGTCGCTCAAGAAGACGGTG
>Ga0105340_1001537_pt1 | contig 10234 bp, 10 predicted proteins | sample EasRivMeERMLT700_FD_89676 | JGI IMG/M metagenome (GOLD analysis project Ga0105340, IMG submission 89676) | Soil microbial communities from meander-bound floodplain in the East River, Colorado, USA - East River MetaG ERMLT700 | ecosystem: Environmental > Terrestrial > Soil > Floodplain | place... | reverse complement strand
GGCGTACATGCCGAACAATCCGCTGAGCCGCTCCGCTTCGTAGTGAGGCTTGCCAGTTTTGGCGTCCAAACACGAAAGCGTCGCGTTGTTCCCTGCGAAAAAGTAAAGCAGATCGTCGTAGAGAAGGGGCGAAGGGACGTAGGGCGTGCTTTTCTCGTGCTTCCACGCGATGGCATCGGTGCCCGCAAGATCGCCGGTTTTGCCGAGTTTGATCGCCAGCGCGGTGCTGCCGCGGAAGCCGCTCATCACATAAACGTTCCCGTGACCTGCGACAGGTGAGGGGATCGCATTCGCTGTCATCCCGCCGCATTCCCAAATCATTTTGCCAGTTGCCAGATCGTAGCTGCGAATCTTCGTGGTATTGTTAATGACGACCTGCAATCGATTGTCATGCTTGACGATCAAGGGCGTTGACCAGCCGCTGGGCTCATCGCGCGGCTGCCGCCACAGCTCCTTGCCGCTGATTTTGTCGAACGCCGCGACGAAATCAGCGCCCTCATGGTCCCAATTCACAACGAGCACATTTCCGGCGAGGGCAGGGGAACTGCCTTCCCCGAAAGAATTTCGCGTCTGCATTTTGCCGAGATCCTTCTGCCAGAGAACATTCCCGTTGAGATCGAGACCGTAGAGCCCGCGCGATCCGAAGTAGCTGAAGACGTGCTCGCCATCGGTGACGGGAGACGCGGAGGCAAAGCCGTGGTCGGGATGATGACCTTCATGCGGAACTTCCGTGCGGAGCGCTTTCTGCCAAACGATCTTGCCGGAGTTTCGGTCGATCGAGAGCAACGTGAACTGATGCGGATCGGTCGGCGTCTGCGAACGACCGCCGCCACCACCACCTGGTCGCGGCCGACGTTCGCCCGATAGTTGTTTCTGATCCGCCGGCAGCAACGCCTTCGGTTCGGGTTTGGCGGACGAGATCGCCGTCTGGATGAAAACCTGATCACCCCAAATGATCGGCGTGGAAGTCCCGTAACCAGGGATCTTCGTTTTCCACTTCACGTTGTTCGTTTCGGTCCACGTGGTCGGTGGATTTGCCGCAGGCGACACGCCGGTTCCGGATGGCCCGCGCCACTGTGGCCAATTCTGATCCGGCGACGCTGCGGCCGCGTTTGACGCCACGAGCACGAGTGCCAATCCAGCCGCCTGTGAAAAAAATCTCAAATTCATGTTGTTCTTAAGACCCAGAGGTTCACGTGGGAGTTACAAGACGATTGTTTACGAATGTTCGCGGGATTGCTCCCTCACGCTGAGGACTCTATTCTCGGGCCATGCATAAAGCGTTTGTACCTCCGCAGCGTTTGTTGATGGGACCCGGGCCGAGCAATGTCGCGCCGAGCGTTCTGCAGGCGATGTCCGCCCCGCTGCTTGGGCATCTTGACCCCGTGTTCGTAAAAATGATGGACGAGATCAAGGTGATGCTGCGCGAGGTGTTCCAGACGAAGAACGAGATGGCCTTCCCGGTGAGCGGGACGGGCAGCGCGGGAATGGAATTCTGTTTCGTGAACCTGCTGGAGCCGGGCGACGAGGTCGTCATTGGCATCAATGGTGTGTTCGGAAACCGCATGGTCGACGTGGCGGAGCGTTGCGGCGCCAAAGTCACCAAAGTCGAATCACCGTGGGGGCGTATTATTGAGCCGGGACAAATTGCCGACGCGCTCAAAAATCGCCGGCCAAAGCTCGTCGCAATCGTGCATGCCGAGACTTCGACGGGCGCGCTGACCCCGGTAGAAGAGATTTCGCGACTGGCGCACGATGCCGGCGCGTTGTTCGTGCTCGACACGGTGACCTCCCTCGGCGGTTGCCCTGTCCGGCTGGATGCCTGGCAGGTGGATGCCGTTTACAGCGGCACTCAAAAGTGCCTGAGCTGTCCTCCGGGCCTCTCGCCTGTGTCCCTCAGCCCGCGCGCTTTGGAAGTTGCCACGAAGCGAAAATCAAAAGTGCAAAGCTGGTATCTCGACGTGAACCTGCTCGCCTCCTACTGGGGGCAGGAGCGCGTGTATCATCATACCGCGCCGATCTCGATGAATTATGCGCTGCACGAAGCGTTGCGGTTGGTCCTCGAAGAAGGGCTGGAGAATCGCTGGCGACGACACGAGCGTATGCACACAATGCTGCGCAAGGGAGTCGAAGCGCTCGGCTTGCGCATCGCCTCGCAGGAAGGCCATCAACTATGGCAGTTGAATGCAATCACCGTCCCGGAAGGTGTTGATGAGGCCGTTGTGCGCAAGCGGTTGCTGAACGATTTCAGCATTGAAATTGGCGCCGGCCTCGGCCCACTCAAAGGAAAGATCTGGCGCGTGGGTTTGATGGGCGAAACTGCCACGGAAGCCAATGTCACGCGTTTCCTCGACGCATTCACGCAGTGCCTCAAGGGAAAATGAAAGCGGCGTTCATCAAAGAGGTCGGGCCACCTGAGAAGATCATTGTCGGCGACCTGCCCGACCCGAAGCCGGGGCCAGGGCAATACCTTGTTAAGGTCGCGGCGGCGGACGTCAACCCCATCGATACCTACATTCGTTCCGGCCTGATCAAGATGAACCTGCCGACGCCCTACATTCCCGGGTGCAGTCTGGCTGGCACTATCGCTGGAGCGGGCGCGAATGCCAAACGATTCAAGCCCGGAGATCGAGTGTGGGGGAGCAATCAAGGCCTGCAGGGCAGGCAAGGCACGTCGTCGGAGTTCGCCGTCGCGGACGAACACTGGTTGTATCCGACGCCCAACGGTGTGAGTGATGAAGACGCGGCGGCAATTGCGCTGGTCGGCATCACCGCACACCTCGGCCTGGTGCGCGATGCGAAGTTGCGAGGCGGAGAAGTCCTGTTCGTGAATGGCGGAAGTGGCGGGGTGGGTTCGGCTGTCGTCCAGATTGCCAGGGCGCTCGGCGCGTACGTGATCACGACCGCCGGTAGTGATGAGAAAGTGGCAAAGTGTAAAAAACTGGGAGCCGACCTGGTTATCAATTACAAAACCGAGGACGTCGACGCGAAGATCAAAAGCTTTGCGCCGCAAGGCACAAACCTCGGCGTGAATGTGTGGTGGGAAACGTTGCGCGAGCCGGACTTCGATCGCGCGGTCAATGCGCTGGTGCCACGAGGCAGGATGATCGTCATGGCCGGGCGCGATGCGCGGCCGCAGTTTCCGGTCGGGCCATTCTACGTGAAGGACTGCTCGCTGCACGGTTTCGCCATGTTCAACGCGCGCCCCGAGGAGCAACGCGCGGCCGCGATGGATATTTGCCGATGGATGAGTGAAGGCAAGCTGCGAGCCAACATCGATCGCGTGCTGCCATTGGCCGAAGCGGCGACGGCGCATCGTTTGCAGGAAGAAAGTACGATTGGCAGGAAGGGGACGCTCGCAGGAAAAATTGTTTTGCGAATCAGCGCGTAGGCTCACTCCCGATTCTTCGAATCGATGATGATCGTCACTGGCCCATCGTTGACGAGCTGCACTTTCATGTCTGCGCCGAACACGCCGGTTTTCAGGTCACGCCCAAGCTCGGAAGTGACTCGACCGATAAACTGCTCATAGAGCGGCACGGCAATTTCCGGTGGGGCTGCGCCGATGTACGAGGGACGGTTGCCTTTCTTCGTGCTCGCGAAAAGCGTGAACTGGCTGATGGCAAGAATCTCACCGCCAGCCTCTTCAACCGATTTGTTCATTACACCCGTGTCGTCGTTGAAAACGCGGAGCCTCACAATTTTGCCGGCCAGCCACTCGATGTCTTCAGGGACATCGGCCTCTTCCACGGCGACGAGAACGAGAAGTCCCGGGCCGATCGAGGCGTGAACTTTGCCCTCGATCGAGACAGCGGCTTCGGAAACTCGTTGGATCACGGTGCGCATGCCCTCAGGATGAAGGGGCATGCGGAGTTGTCGAGCGCGAGGTCTCGCCGTCTTGCGCGCGGGCGCCAGGTGACGCAACATGGCCATAGTGACTGAAGAATTTTCCGATTCGACCCTGATCGTCGTCGGCCATGGCTCGACCTTGAATGCCGAGTCCAGCGTCCCGACGTATCAACACGCTGGCGAATTGCGACGCCGAGGCATTTTTGCGCAGGTGCTGGAAGCATTCTGGAAACTGGAACCAGGGATCGCCGGGGTTTTGCGGGGCGCCTTCACACCCACCGTGTTCGTCGTGCCACTCTTTATTTCGGAAGGATATTTCACCGACGAAGTCATTCCGCGCGAATTGGGCATGCCGTTGCAGGACCGTCAGTATGGCCGCGTCCTGCGCAAGGGAAGCCAGACCATTTACTACTGTGGGCCGGTCGGCACGCACGAAAGCATGACTCAGGTGCTGCTGGAGCGGGCGCGCGATGTTGTCACGCGGCATCCGTTTCCTCGTCAGCCCAACCCGGGCGAGACCGCCCTGTTCATCGCGGGCCACGGCACCAGCAACAACGAGAACTCCCGCAAGGCCATCGAACGTCAGGTCGAACTTATTCGGCATTTAGACCTGTATGCCGAAGTTCACCCGGCCTTCATGGAAGAGTCGCCTCGCATTCCTGAGTGCTACGCCATGGCGCGCGCCAGGAATATCGTCATGGTGCCGTTTTTCATCAGCGACGGGCTGCACTCCTATGAAGACATCCCTGTGATGCTCGGTGAGGCGAAGCCAGTCGTGGAGCAAAGGCTCAAGGCTGGCCAGCCCACATGGCGCAACCCCACCGAAAAGCACGGCAAATTACTCTGGTATGCGCCGAGCATCGGCAACGAACCACATATTGCAGACGTCATTCTTGAGCGCGTCCGCGAGGCAGCCCGTGGGTAGGGCGCGCTGTCCCAGGCGAGCCGCAGGATGGCATGTTCATTCTCATTAACACCCAACTTGAAGTTGGGTGGAGGCGTCTCCATGCAGATTCCAACCGCTTCAGCGGTTTCCTTCGACTCTCGCGAAGCGTTTTGAACTGATTTCTGACCCACCGATTACTGATCACCTGCTGTAGGGCGCGCAGCACCCGGCAACTCGTCGGAGTTCCGCATTTATGCGGTCAAAACTCATATGATTTGCGCATGGGTACTCTCGCGCAACTTTGCCAGCCGCCTTTCTGAACAAAGCATTGCCTAAGCTCCGCGTTCCCACTAGGATGCGGCTACCCTGAGAGCTGTGTGCTTGACCGTTCGCCGGCGACATCGCCGGGCTGAAATCTTTGAACGGTTTGGGCATGCACGCTTTCGGACAGATTGAAACCAGTGACAACGAACGATCCAGTGGAAGCGTCCACTTCCGGTTTGCCGCCGGACTTTGCGGAATGCTGGCGGCGAATGCCCGACAAAGCAGTATTCGGCGTGCTCCTGGCGGCGTGGGTCGTACTTTTTCATTGGTTGGGCAATTCGACGTTCGGCTACACCGATACCGGCAGCCTGTTTGGGTGGCTGAAGTATTCCTATTCAATGAAAACGGAGGAGGAACACGTGTTTGTTGTTCCCTTCGTTGTGTTGTTTCTAATGTGGTGGAAGCGGGAAGCGTTGCTTGAAGTGCCGAAACGCTTCTGGGGCGTTGCCCTGGTTCTCTTCGCCGCCGCCGCGCTGTTGCATATGGTTGGCTATGTCATTCAGCAAACCCGCGTCTCGTTCCTCGGTTTTATTTTCGGACTCTACGGCCTGATGGGTGTTGTGTGGGGGCCCAAATTGCTTCGCGTAGTCTCCTTTCCATTTTTTCTGCTCGTTTTTTGCATGCCCCTCGGTTCCTCGGTCGAAATGATCACATTTCCGTTGCGGATGATGGTCACACACCTGTCCGTGGCGATCAGCCAGTACGCTTTGGGCATTGATGTGATTCGAAGCGGCACGCAGATTTTTGACACTACGCAGACCTTTCAGTACGACGTGGCTCCCGCGTGTAGTGGCATCCGCAGCCTTGTCGCACTGCTGGCAGTGGGAACGATTTACGGAGTGATTGGTTTTGGCAAAGCATGGAAAACAATCCTCATCGTGTGCGCGGCCGCACCGCTCGCAGTGCTGGCCAATACGGCACGAATTACCACGGTTATCCTCGTCGGAAAAGTAGCCGGTCACGATGCCGGCACGTTTATTGAGCAGAAATTTGGCTTTGTCACTTTCCCCCTGGCCGTCATCGGAATGTTCTTGTTCGGCTATTTAATTCGGGACCGGAAGGCCTCCGGACCGTGCAAGAATAATCTCAGCGCAATCAGCGCTGAACCGGTGCAAGAGGTCCCGTCATGAACCGCTGCCAGTCCACTATTGTCGCAGGCGCTGTGGCGATCATCGTCGCCTCGGCTCTCTTCCTTCTTACCTGGGATAAACGGCAGCACCTGGGCAAGCCGGGTGTCCGCGTGGTGAACTCGCCGATGTACGGCGTCGAAATCTCGCGCGACGATACAAAGACGTTCCTAGCGGGCAGTAACAGCGTTTATTTGCCGGCGAAAGTCCTCGCGTTCGAATCACAATCAAGCCCGATAACGAAAATTGTATGGGATTGGTTGCCCAAAGATACCACCTACGGGCAACGAATCTATAAGGCCGCCGACGGCTTTGAGATTCAGGCGATGGCCGTGCTTATGGGCAAAGACCGGACCAGCATTCATCAACCCCAGTATTGCCTCACCGGCGCCGGTTGGTTGACGCAGTCCCAGGAACTGACGGTCATCGGGATGGACAAGCCAATTGCATACGAGTTGCCCGTGATGAAAATGAAGCTCAGGAAAACATATCGCGGGCCTGATGGCCAGGAGCGCGAAGCGGCTGCAGTGCTTGTCTACTGGTTTGTGGCCGACAACCAGCTAACCGCCGACCATCGAGAGCGTATGTGGTGGATGGCGCGTGATCTGTTGCGCTCCGGAGTATTACAGCGCTGGGCCTATGTTATTCAGTTCAGCATCTGCCGGCCCGGGGAGGAGGAGGCCGCTTTCGCGCGCATCAGTGAATTCATTCGCGCTTCCGTTCCGGAGTACCAGTTAGTCCCGGCACGACCGGGAACCATGGCGAGCGTTCCCGCCGAACGAAGGGAGGTAACTGACTAACACCTATGTTACGCCGCGACCGCCAATTACGAACCCAGGTTTATCAGCTCAAGGATGCTGCCTTGTTCGCCCTGGCCCTTTACGTCGCTTACTTGCTGCGGGCGACCATGGATTTACCCATTCTTGAACAGCGCGCCCTCACCCCATTTGCAAGTTTTGCCTGGCTTTATCTGATGATCGTCCCTGTCGCCCCGTATATTCTGGAGCTGCAAGGCTTCTATCAGCGACCACTGTTGTCATCGCGGGCCGTGACCGCGTGGCTGCTCTTCAAAGGCTGTGTCTTTGTCACCCTCGCTGTGATTGTCGTCATGTTCCTCCTCAACATGAAGGAGTTGAACCGCACCGTCATTGTCTTCTTTGGCGTGACGAGCTTTGTCCTCGTGTTCCTTTCGGAGGAATTGCTCCACTGGGGATACAAGAGCAACTATGGCCGGTCGCAACTAAAAAAGACCGTGATGCTCATCGGTACCGCCGACGACACCGCCCGGATGAAGGCCGACCTCGCCGCGCGCACGGATGACAGCCTTGAAGTCGTCGCTGAAGTCGACATCAACGAAAGTTCGGTTGACCAATTGGTGAAGCTCCTGCACGAGCGGTCGCCCAACGGCGTCATTCTCAGCGCCAGGCATACCTATTTCGGCCAGGTTGAAAGGGCCATCCAGGCCTGCGAAGTCGAAGGCGTCGACGTGTGGCTCGTGGCCGACTTTTTCCGCACGCAGATTTCGCGCACCACTTTCGATGAACTCTATGGGCGGCCTGTTATTGTCTTTCGGTCGGTCCCTGAATATGCATGGCAGGGAATCGTCAAGCAGGGCATCGACATCTGTGGCGCTCTCGCCTTGATCATCCTTTGTTCTCCGTTGCTCGCGTGGGCCGCCTTGAGGATCAAATTCACGTCGCCAGGACCCGTCCTCTTTCGCCAACGTCGATGTGGCCTCAATGGCCGCCCCTTCACCATGCTCAAATTCCGCTCCATGGTCAGCGATGCCGAGCAGCGCAAGGTTGAATTGGCCGCCCTCAATGAAATGACCGGTCCCGTCTTCAAGCTCACCAACGATCCCCGCGTCACGCCCATAGGCCGCATCCTTCGCAAATGGAGCATCGACGAGCTTCCTCAACTCTTCAACGTCTTGCGCGGCGAGATGAGCCTCGTCGGTCCGCGCCCGTTGCCCGTGGATGAAGTCGAACGCTTTGACGACCCTTCGCATCGCCGCCGCTTAAGCGTGAAGCCCGGCATCACCTGCCTCTGGCAGGTCAGTGGCCGCAGCCAGGTCACTGACTTCAAAGATTGGGTGCGCCTCGACCTCGAATACATCGATAACTGGTCCCTCTGGCTCGATGTGAAAATCCTCTGCCGCACCCTCCCGGTCGTCATCGTCGGAACAGGCGCCAAATAATCATGGCGCGTTCCAGGTCGTGAGTGATCGCTGACGCTGACCGGTGAAGCGGCGTTCCACCTGTCGGGCAGCGGCCGCAATTTCCGCGACATCGCTTCGCGCGAGTTTCGAAATCACACCCATCGCTTCGCCGTCGGGAACAAGAACTTTGTCCTGCTGACCGTCGAGAAGTCCTTGCGTTTCGCAAATTGAGTCGCCCACGAAGGAGTCCTTCAGAGCAAATAGATCGTTGACAGATATATCGTGAACCGATATAGTCAGTTCGCAAATGAAGCTGTCTGACCGATCTCCTGAAGATTCCCTGCCGTTGTCGCCCGCAGTGTTCCACATTCTTTTAGCTCTCGCCGATGGCGAGCGACACGGTTACGCGATCATGCGCGAGGTGGAACGGAGCACGGACGGGAAGGTTCGGATGGGGCCGGGAACACTTTATGGCGCAGTGAAGAAGCTGCTGCTCAATAAGTTGATCGAGGAGGTGGCATCGGTCTCTGATTCTGAGCGCGATGACGAGCGGCGCCGGTATTATCGCCTCACCGGATGGGGAACACGGGTCCTGAAGGCGGAGTTGAGCCGTCTGCGGACGCTCTTACAGCTGGCGAAGGGCAAGAAACTGGTTGAAGCGAGGGCAGCGGTGGCATGAACACCGGACGTCCTTTTTCAGAAAGGCTGTATGCGGAGTTCGTACGGCTGTACCCGCGGCGTTTTCACGATGAATTCGCGGCGGAGATGGAACGGCTCTTTGGGAATCAATATCAAGACGCGCGGAACAACGGCGGGTTCAGTGTCGCTTCGCTCTGGTTCCGCACACTTCGGGATCTGGGTTTGTCACTGGTTCGAGAACACACTGAAGAATTGAAAGCCAATATGAATACGCACTTCCTGCTGCAATTCTGCAGCAAAAATCTCACCTTCACCCGCTTACTCGTTGGACTGACGGTTTGTCTCGTTGGTTTGTGCGTATTGATAACGCTCCTGGTCCTTCCGCGGGTCTATCTGAGCAAATCACTCATCGGTATGCCCGCGGAGAAGTACGATGCTTACCAGGTCCACACGGTCCTCGAGCAGATCCGGTCGCGGAAAGTGCTGGACCGCGTGATCGCGCGGCTAAATCTCACTTCCGCTTTCGCGATGGAATCGGGACTGAAAGGCGAACTGACGCCTGACGAGGCGTACCAGAATCTCTCTCGGATGATTTCGCTTCGACAGAGCCGGAACACACCGCTGGTGGAAATAGGTGTTTACGGCCGGAACCGCGATTTGTGCGCAAAAATTGCCAACGAGATTACCGAGGTCGTCATGCAGATATCCGCGATGAACCGCCGAGGAGAAACGACTGGCGGCGCTCGTGGAGCTTCCGATGGTCATAACACCATTGCCGGGATTGCCTGGCTCGAGAAAGCAACGCCAGAGTCGCGGCCGGTTCGACCGAATGTCCCATTTAACATAGTGGTTGGCGGCATTTTGAGCGTAGTAGTTGCCTCGGTTGCAGCGGCATTCATGCGGTTGTTTCTCAAGGCCGCTTCGCCGATTTGAAATGCGCCCTTCCATTGCCGGATGTCGCAGTGCCTCAGTTTGCCAATGTGAAGCATCGGGAGGGGGAGTGGAGATACATCTGCATGGGCCGGGCGCGCAGTGTGCGGACCCGGCCTCGCCAAACGAAATCAACAAAATGAAACTCTTATTCCGCAAACCCATTGGACCTGGCGCCAGCGCTTTGTTTTGCGGGGTGTTCGCAACATGGCTGTTCGCTGCGGTTCAGGTCACCGGGGCCACGGTTGGCCCTGCCGGCTACACCAACGGATTCGGGACGCAGCCGCCGGTCACAGACTGGGCGACGCTGAGCATCGCGGG
>Ga0105340_1001536_pt1 | contig 10243 bp, 6 predicted proteins | sample EasRivMeERMLT700_FD_89676 | JGI IMG/M metagenome (GOLD analysis project Ga0105340, IMG submission 89676) | Soil microbial communities from meander-bound floodplain in the East River, Colorado, USA - East River MetaG ERMLT700 | ecosystem: Environmental > Terrestrial > Soil > Floodplain | place... | reverse complement strand
TGCGGTCTCGGTGGGCGCTGAGTCGGAACAGGGGTCGGCGGCCGGCCCGCGCGCGCGCATGCGAAAGAGATCAGGTCGGCGGCCGGCGAGGTCCCGGTAGACCGCGGTCCCGTCAGGCACGAACTTCTCGAGCCGGAGCCAGCGATCCAGATCTCCGGCTGGGACGAAATCCCCCCACTCGACCTCCTCCGGCTCGAGCGTGAAGGGGCCGTCCGCCACGCATCGGAAGACCGCGATCCAAGAGCGGGTCTCCGAGCTCTCGAAGGTGGTGGTGAAAAGGGGCTCGAGGGGGACGCCCTGGATGCCCAGCTCCTCCCCGATCTCCCGCTTGGCCGCCGCCGGGTAATCCTCCCCGGCTCCCACCACCCCTCCGACGAAGAGGTCGAGGAGGCCTGGAAAGAGGTCCTTCTCCATGGAACGGCGATGGATGTACACGGCGCCGGCCGAATCCTGGACCAGGATCGCCACCGTCCGATGCCAGAGGTTCCGCCGCCGCATCTCGGCCCGGGTGACCTGCCCGAGCACCCGATCCTCGGAATCCACCCAGTCCACCCGCTCGCGCTCGGAGTCGCCGCTCACATCGCACCTCTGGCGAGCCCCGGCCCGTCGCTCCCCGCGTTCACTGGGTCAGGCGGCCATTTCGCGGGCGCCGGGTTCATGGCTCGGAGCGAGTCGCGGTCGTGCGGAGTGCAACGTCCATCCGCGAGAGAAGAGATGCGCGCGCAACGTCGAAGGGAGGAAACACGGGATCCTGATCGAGATGCCCGGGGTCCGGTGGCCCGCCGCCGGGCTGGTGCACGATTTGCTAATCCAAGTTGCACCGCTGGCTGCAAGCGGCCGATCTGCCTCATCCGGCCGAGGTGATTTCCGAACCCGGCGCAAGGAACAGCACGATGATTCGCAACTTGACCTGGTGTGGGCTGGCGTTGATCGCCCTCATCACCCTCCTGCGCTAGCCGGCCCGCCCGCCGCGCAGAGCCTCATTCCGCCCGCCGATCCTCGGCTCCCGGGGTTACATTCCGGGTTCGTTCTCGAGCGGCCGATCCCCCGCCCCCATCCGGCCCCGGTCACCGCGCTCGGGGTCGTTACCCAATCCCCGCCGTTCGCCGTTCGCGGCGCCGCGCCCGGTCCGGAGCGCTCCCAAGGGCTCCGATCCGCGCGGCGGTCCGGAGCGCGGGAAGCGCTCCCCGGTCCCCCGAAGCGCGCTCGAGCTCCGGCCGGCTGCCTCGGCGGCCGTCGAGCCCGGGATCGGATCCGGAATCGGACGCGCTCCATGGCGGGATCCGGGGCCCGATGAGGGGTGGGCGGTGGACCGGCCATGCGCCAGGGAAGATCCTTCGCGGAAGCTCTCCCGCCCATCGCGGAAGCTCTCCCGCCCTTCGCGGCGTTCCCGGTCGCGATCGGGGGCTGGGCCCCGACCCCGACCACCACCCCCCGGCAACCGCCGGGGCTCGCCCCCGGAGCTCGGCGACTCCTCGCCCCGTCCGGGCCGAGGACCGCGGGGCATCTCTCGCGCCCGCACCGCCTCGCGGCGGGGTTCCCAACGGCGGCCGGCCTCACCTCCCCGGCCGAGCGCCACCGGACGCTCCTGGGCCGGTCCGAATGCCCCGCTCAACATGCCGAGGCCGAAGAGGAAGAGGGCGGCGAAGGCGAGCCCGCGCAAGGCACCCAGGGCCGCCCCCAACGCGTGAATGGCCGCCATCGCGAGCGGCGCCCGCTCCATCCCCGGCAGGCCCTCGCTCGGAAGCATCCCGGCGCCCGCTCCGAGTCCTGCGAGCTGGATGCCGGAGCTGACGCCGATCACGATCAGGGCGGCTGCCAACCACTTGCGGGCCAGGGTGGCCCCGGCGGGGGGGATCGATTCGAGGAGCCGGTCCACGAGGCCCTTGAGGGCCCGGACGGCGATCAGGCTCGTGAGCAAGGCCGCAACCAATTGGCTCGTCAGGGCGAGGATCAGCACTCTCCACCTCCGGATTTCGCGGGGACCGACCGCGCGCTGGCGCTGGCACCGACTCTTTCCTTACCAGTAAAAACCCGCGGTGGCAAGCAGAAAGCTGGCTAGAACCGAGTGGTCAGCCGGACCTCGGCGCCGTCGAAGGCGGGCTCGGCGCGACAGACGCCGCCGACACACACGAAACCGGCGTTGCGCGCCCCGAGGAAGAGGGTGATCTCGTTGCGTTCCAGGAACTGATACGAGATCTCCCCGGCGAGGAATGCGCTGTCGTTCTCGTTCTGCAGCTCGAGCTGGAGCTCCGATTTGTTGGCGTGCTCGATCAGCAGGGAAGCGCTGAGATTCGGACTGCGGCTGCCTTCGATGACCCAGAAGTCGGTGTCGAAGCTACCCAGCCGATCCGAGGACGAGTGTTGGTGCTCGTATTGCAGGTGCAGCCCGTATCGCCCGCCGATCGGCATCCGAAAATCCGCGATCGGTGTCCACAGGGTGAGCAGCGGATCGGGAGTTAGGGGGGAGTCGAAGCTACGCTGGTAGGACAACCCGCCGACCGCCACCACATCGCCCCCGAGCTCCTGCTGAATCTCGACATAGACATCGTCGAAGTGGTTCCCCTGCTGCTCCGGCTCGTGGTTGCGGGTGAGGCTCCAGTTGGCCAGGAACGAGCTCAATCCGCGCTCGCTGATTGCTTGCGTGTTGTACGTAGCTTCGATCTGGAATCCGACTTCGTCCGCCGTCGAGAGCAGGTGCGGGTGGCGATTGAGGAGGTTGTACTGGTGCTCGCGCAGCACGGCGGGGGGCAGGATGTATTCGGTCCCGGCCGCGTTGTTGAACAGAAGGCGATCGTAATCCTTGAAATCCACCACCAGCCCCAAGCGCCCGAAGGCGCCCGAGGCCGAGCCGTACAAGCCGTGCCCGTGCACGTTCGGGGCTTCGGCGCCGGCGCTCGTGGCCGGGCCATCGACCCGCGCGAACTCGCCGTAGAGATCGACTCCGAGGAAGGTCTTGGCGATCCGGCCGGCCTTCATCCGCTGGGGCTCCAAGCTCTCGCTCCCTAGGCTCGGCACCTCGGTCGTGACGAAGCTGCCGCCCACCTTGAACCCGGCCGGCAAGGTGAGATCCCCGTCCACGCCTCCGATCGACTCGGTGCGCCCGCGGTCGGCATCATCCGCGTAGCCCTCGACCGGCTGCCCGACCACCCCGCTCACCTCGAGCGGGCCATAGGTGCCGTGGGCCCGCCCGCCGAGGAGATTGGTGTCGACTCGGAGCGAGCGGTTCTCATAGGCGCGGAGGGCGAGGCCTCGCCCGAAGAGCGCATAGAAGTTCCCCCCGCGGGCATCGAACGCCGATCCGATGTACTCCCCGTAGCCGAAATCGATCCCGTAGGAGTCAGGCCCTTCCGGGTAGATGACGGGATCGGGCGGATTGAAGGCAACGAATCGCAGGCCGGCGTTCACTGGACCGCGAGTGAAATCGAGGTTGAGCCAGTTCTCGAAGATGGGCTCCGCCTCGGTGGCAGCGTCGCCTGACTCGCCGTGCGAGTACTCCATCTGATAGGTGAGGGAGAACCCGCCGGGCAGCTTGAGATCCTCGACCCCGGCGCGGGCGGTGCGGGCGCCGCCCGCGACGAGCGCGCCAGCGATCAGCCAGATCGCCGCGCGCTCCATCGCGACCCTCAACGATCCCCGCCCGCCTGTGGGCTCTCGGCACCTTCGGGGGCGTCTGCGGCCGGGGCGTCGGCGGCTCCCGCTGCCGATCCATCGACCGCCGCGCTGCCGCTTCCGTCACTGGCTTCCGATCCCGGGCTCTTGGGCGCCGCGGATCCCTCGCTTCCCGCCTCTCCGGCTCCGGATCCGCCCATGGCCTCGGCCACCACCTTGGCGAGCACGTCCTCGTCTCCGTCCCGGTACCCCGAGTGGCTGTAGAGGAGGCCGCCGTCCGCGGAGATCACCACCAGGTATGGCACGCCGGTGCCCTGGAGCTGGCGCAGCACCCGCTGGTTCGAATCCAGGAGCACTTTGAATCCGTAGTCGTGCGTCTTCACGTACGACTTCACCTTGGCCACGCTGCGCGTGTCGTCGATCGAGATCGCCACCACCGTGAGACCCGCCTCGGCATACTGCTTACGGAGCGCTTCGATGTGGGGCAGTTCGCGCGTGCAGGGCTTGCACCAGGTCGCCCAGAAATCCAGCACCACCGGGCCATCGGCCCGGAGCTCGGCGAGCGAGACGTCCTTCCCGTCGAGATCCTTGAGCACGAAGTTGGGAACCGTGGCCTGATCGCCGGCCGCCGGCCCGATGGCGATGCCGATGAGGGCGGCTAACCCGATCATGAAGGCGAGGGCCGGCCCGCGGCCGGCCCTCGCCCATCGCTCTGAAGAGCTGTTCATCGTTTCTGATTGCCTCCTGGGGAAGGGGCGCGCGCGCACCGCGTTCTGGATCCGTTACCGGACGAGGACGAGCTTCGTGCGATCGCTCCCCTGCCCGGCCGCCGTCACTTCGGCGACGTAGAGACCGGACGCCACGCCCCGCCCTTCCGAGTCGCGTCCATCCCAGAAGGCTTCATGGCGCCCTGCCGAGAGGAAGCCCTGGGCGAGGGTCCGCACCATCCGCCCGCTCGCATCCAGGATACGCAGCTCCACGGTCCCTTCGCGCGCGATCTCGAAGGCGAGGAGGGTCGCCGGATTGAAGGGATTCGGCCGCGCCGGGGCCATCGCCACCGGGCTCGTGACCCGCCCCGATCCTTGATCCGCCACCCCCACCCCGCTCGCGGCTAACCACTGGAAGGAGCGCTCGAGGACGGTCTGGCGATCGGTCGCGCTCGCGATCGCCTCGAAGCCGAACCCCAGGTTCACCGCCCGATAGCCCACGCCGATGATGCGGGTGGCGGCGACCTGGGTGGTGGCACCGTAGGTCCAGACTTCGCCCGCGCCCGCGAGCGGCCTTATCACGTCGGGATCGGTCTGGTTGTTGGCGCCGGTGCCGCCCTGAATGGTGAGGTTCAAGCCACCCGAGATCGGATCCCCGGCAACCCCGGTCAAGCTCGTCGAGCTCGAGTTGTTCCCGACATAACGGGTCCTCAGATTCGTCTCATACCAGGTGACGTTGGCGGCCGAGAAGTTCGGGCTCGTCGGATCGCAGAGGTCGAAGGCCAAGTCCTGGCCCGAGAGGATCAGCTTGCCGCCGCCCGAGAGGTAACCGGCGAGCGCCGTGCGATCGGTCGCGTCGAGTCCCGGCACCGCATTGCCGGTGAACCAGATCACGAACGGGAAGTTACCGAGCTCGGCCGCGGTCGCGCTCGAGACCGACCGCCGCCAGGTCCCGCGGGCAAAGACCCCGGGCACCGCCGCCTCGTAGAAGGTCTCGAGGGTCTGCGCCCCATCGTCGTCCATGAGGAGCACGTCCACTCCGTCGGAAACCGCGCCCAGGACGAGCGTGCGCACGATCGTGGGATTGCCGGTCGAGCGCACCGCGAACGTGGCGTATCCGCTCCCCTCCCCACCATTCGGAGTCACGTAGCAGGAAATCGTGTCGATTTGTCCGGGATTCAGCCCCATGTTCGTGGGCCCGCCGCAAGAGGGGAAGCCGCAGGGCGGAGTACCCGCGTAGAGCGAGTCCACGAACGGCGCCTGGCAGCCACCCAGGTTGCCGTTGGTGAGGAATCCGTCGTTGCCGCCGATGCAGATCGAGGTCACCCAGCCGGCCGGCACGTTCTCGCTCCGCCTGAGGATGTCGTAGCTGTCGGGATCGGTCCCGGTGTTGGTGACGATGCAATCCACCTTCACGTACTCGAAGCCGACCGGTCCCACCTTGATCGCATGGGGGGTGGTGAACGTGAAATCGACCGCCGCTTCCGCCGGCGCGATCGCCAAGCCGCCGAGGAGGAGGATGGCGCCGAGCCGAAGGGCGGCGGGGCAGGGCTGCGATTCGATCAAGTGCATGGGTCGTGCTCCTCTGAACGTGAAAGGGCCGTTCGCCATCAGGGTATCGACTGAATTCTAGCTCAGAAACTCGCTCCGGCCTGGACCACGGTGCGCTGCGGGCTCGGCCGCTGAGCGAAGGCCACCGCCCCGAGCTCGCTTGGATTCACCCCGGCCGGCAAATCGAACACATAGTCGAAGTGGCGGTGCTCGCCCGCCCCGAGCGTCCCCAAGGGCTCACCCCCGGTGCCCTGGGGAAGGGGCACGGGGAAGAGCTGCCGGAGGACGTTCGTGTAATTCTCTTGCTCATTCGGACCGGGCGGCTCGAGCGTCACCTCCCGCTCCACCACCCACACGAACAACAACAGATCGGCGGGAACGTTGCTCTCGACTCCCCAGACGTCCACCGCCACTTCGTAGGTGCTGGTCGTGAGCCGCCCGCGCACGCCGATCGCGATCGGGGCGGCGGCAGAGAGCGCGGTCTCGATCCGCGCCTGCATCGCAGCGAACGATAGGATCTCGGTGGGCGGCACCCGGAAGCCATCCACCAGAATGGTGGGAGCGACCGCCACCTGGTTGAAGAAGATGCGGGCGTTGTTGGCGGCCAGATTGAACTGGTAGAAGGGATCTCCCGACCCCGGGAAGTTGACGTGCGGATTCACCGACACGACGCGCTCCGGCCCCACTTCGTTCATGGCCTGCTGCAGCGCCGCATCGGCCGGCGGGCACGGAATACAGGCGTAATTCGAAAAATCCTCGCACACCACCCGCTTGTCGACGAGGAGCGAGAAGTCGACGTCGGCGGTCTCGCCCTCCACGACCGTCACCGACTGCTCGGCCGGGTCCGACCGGAACCCGGCCAGCGCGAGCGTGACCACGTGCGAGCCCGGAGCCACGCCGTTCACCGTGTCCGGACAAGCGAGCCCGGTGGGAGAGCCGTCGAGCAGGATCGCGGCGGGGAAGGGCGCCGTCACCGCCACTCGCCCCACCTGTGGAATCTGGACCAGATCGAAGTAGAGGGCATGGAGGGACTCGGCTTCGACCTGGACCAGCTGCTCGTCGGGCGGATAGAACCCGGCGAGGAGGATTCGGACCCGATGGCTCCCGGGGTCCACGTCGTTCAGGGTGTCCGGAGTCACGATTCCCGTGTCGCCGCCATCGAGGGCGACGCGAGCGCCGGGCACCGAGGACACGACCAGGATCCGTCCCTTGTCGGCACTCCCGCCGCCTTGGGGGCGGAAGGACGGATCCTCCTGGCCGCAGTCGATGGCGAATGCGGCGGCGACCAGGCCCAGGAGAAAGAACTGAGGGAGCGGTACGCGCGCGGCGCGCTCACCCCGCGGGATCTGCATCAAACGTCGCCCATGCTGGCGCCCGGGGGACTCTGGACGCGCCCAGGTGGCCGGGCGGGGTCGAGGTGCTGCCTCGACCCCGCCCTGGAACCACCATGTTCGTGTTACTTGACGAGCACCATGCTCCGAGTCGCCTCGAACTCAGGCGCTTCGAGCCGGTAGAAGTACGTTCCACTCGGCAGACGGTTCCCGTTCGCGTCCCGCCCGTCCCAGGTCACCAGGTGCGTGCCCGAGGACTGCACTCCCTGCGCGAGCTCGCGCACCAGCCGGCCGCCGACGTCATAGACGAGGAGCCGGGTAGCGCCTTGCTTCGTGAGGTTGTAGCTGATCGCGGTGGTGGGATTGAACGGGTTCGGGAAGTTCTGACCCAGGCTCATCTGGAGCGCCGGAGCGCTGGTCGGTGGCACGCCCGTCGACGTGGCCCCGAGCCAATCCAGGATGCGCTGGATCAAGGTCTGCTGGGTCGACGGGCTCGTGATGCCCTCGATCCCGTGGCTCATGTACACCACCCTCGAGCCCGTTCCGCTGTCCCAACGGGTCAGGCCTTTGTGGGTGGCGTTGTACTGAATCGCCGCCACCGCGCCGGTGCCGAACGGCGCGACACCGTCCGGATAGGGCTGGTAGTTGGGCGAGGCCGGGTTGTTGTCGAGCGTGTAACTGATGCCGTTCCCGATCGGATCCCCGGCGACGCCCGAGAGCGACCAGCCGGCGGCATCGTGGAGGTAATTGGCGTGCAGGTTGTTCCGGTACCAGGTGACGTCCGTGTTGCCGCTGCCCGCCGTGTTGAGCTCCCAGCCGATCTCCTGCCCGTTCGCGAACAACTTGCCGCCGTTCGTGAGGAAGCCGGTGATCGCCGTACGATCGGACGGGTCAAGGGTGGGATACGACAGGCCGCAGGTCCAGAACACCACCGGCGCCGTGCCGAGCTGGCTCGCGTTCAACTTGCCCCAGATGTCGTCCCACAATCCCCAGCTCACGCCAGCGGTCGTGATTCCGTTCGTAACCGGCGTATCGAAGTCCGCGCCGCCGTCATCGTCGTAAACGATCACGGTCGGGTTCGAGATCTTCGAGAAGCGCTGGGTGCGGGTGACGGTCGGATCCCCCTGCGATGTAAAGGTCATCTCGAGCACCCCACCGCCCGGGATCCCGTGCGAATCGATCTCGACCGAGATCGTCTCTTCGGCACCCGCAGCCAACGGCAGGCTCGACGGGCCTGAGAACGTGCCCTGGGGGGTCGTATACTGATAGGTCCAGCCGGCCGGCATCGAACCGGTGAGCGGCGTGACGCTGATGTCGTACACGTCGTTCTGAGTGCCGATGTTGATCACGTTGCGGGACAGGTTGGCAATCGTGTTCGGGTTGTTCACCACGCCCGGAGTGCCGGCGGCGAGCCGCAGGAAGTGCGTGGGCTTGGGCCAGGTGGTGGCGGCGTTCAGGACCTCGCGGGTGGTGAAGTTCTGCACGAACGCCACGACCTGCATCTGCGCCGTCTGATAGCCGGCTTCGATGGGGAACGTGCGGTTGAAGACCTGCTGTCCCACCGCCGTCACGTTGATCGGCTCGCCGGTGTTGTTGGTCGTCTTCCGGAAGACGTCGTAGTGGTCGGTCTCGCCGTTGGGGCTGTTGAGGGGAATGTGGTGCTCGGTGAAGAGGATGAACAGCCGGTAGTCCCCCGCCACCGGTACTTGTTCGACGTTCACCGTCACCGTGGCGTCGTAGTTGCCCCCGTTCACCGCCCCGGTGGCGGTGATGGCGATCGGGCTCGTGAGCGCGAGCCGGTTCTCGACCCACTGCTGCATGCTGCCATAGGAGCCGGGGATGGGACCATTGCCGCCATCCACCACGCAGTCGGGAGCGGCATTGATGCCGTAATAGCTGATCCGGTTCTGAACCGGGACCGGGTTGTGGTTGTAGAACGGATCCCCGGAGTGCGGCCACCAGACGTGCCACTTGATCGGCACGATCTGGGCGACCGAGTAGTCTTCCAGGAACTGATGGATCACGGGGTTGGCGGTGAAACAGGGGGGGCACCCGAAGTTCGTGCTCTCTTCGAACAACACGGTGCGGCGGGCTGCCATGGCCGGCCCTACCATGGCGAGCGCTGCGATCGCGGTCGCCAGCGCAAGGCTCAGGACAACGCGAGGTGACAAGCGCGTCATTACGAAAGGTCTCCTTCCCCAAGCAAGGCGGTAACGTGGCTCGGCGGCGCCAAATGCATGCTGCGATCCCCCGGCTCCCCCGGTCCCTCGCCGGGGTGGCCCAGCTGGCCGCCTCAAATATGTCAGTTTATCACGCGCTCCCCCTTTCCGGGGGCTGGATTCCGGCCCCCGGCGGGTTCAGCAGGGTACCCACGAGGCCGATCCTGAGCCGATGCTAAGGTCCTGGCCCATGAACCCCCCGCCTCCCCACCGGGGCACCCGGCGGGCGGGGCCCCCCTCCACCGGACTGCGGGCCGAAGCCCCCGCGAGCGGTCGCCCATGACCCCAAGAACCGAAGAATCCCGCAAAGAGAGCCGCACCGGATCCGGGCCGGTCGTCCTCATCGTGGACGACGACCCGAGCGTCCGCCGGGCCCTCCGGACCGCGCTCCGGGACGAGCGGTACCAGGTGGACGAGCTCGAGGACGGGGCTGAGCTCCTTCCCCGGGTGGAGGAGGCCCCCCCGGACCTCGTTCTCCTCGACGTCCTCATGCCGGGCCTCGACGGGCTATCGGCCCTCGCCGGCCTCCGGGAGCGCCACCCCGACCTGCCGGTGGTCATGATGTCGGGGCTCGCCACCATCGAGCGGGCGGTCCAGGCCACCAAGCTCGGGGCGGCGGACTTCCTCGAAAAGCCGCTCACTCCCGAGCGCCTGTTGATCACGGTCGAGCGGGCGCTCGCCTTCCGCGACTTGGGGCGGGAGAACGCCGCGCTCCAGGCGGAGCGCGGCGAGCTCGCGGGCGAGTTCCAGATGGTGGGCGCGAGCCCGGGCGCCCGGGGGGTGCAGGAGACGATCCGGCGCGTGGCGGCGAGCCAGGCGAAGG
>Ga0105340_1001535_pt1 | contig 10243 bp, 11 predicted proteins | sample EasRivMeERMLT700_FD_89676 | JGI IMG/M metagenome (GOLD analysis project Ga0105340, IMG submission 89676) | Soil microbial communities from meander-bound floodplain in the East River, Colorado, USA - East River MetaG ERMLT700 | ecosystem: Environmental > Terrestrial > Soil > Floodplain | place... | reverse complement strand
GTGTGTTCAGCATTGGCATGGTCGGACTGTTGATCGTGCGTGGCCGCCGCCCGCGCACAATGGCGCTGGCGACAGTCGGGTCTGCCAACGCCCAGTTGCCTTCGCCCGAAGCGGCTCTCGCCGCGCCCGCTGTGCGCGCGTCGGTCGTCGCTGAGATGACGCGCTGGCTCAAGCACCATTTTGCGCAACGGCTCATCACCAGCAATGCCGCTATTGCCGAAACCCAGCGTCTCGCCGCCCTTCAGGTCGCGGAGTTGGAACGGCGCCTCGAAGAAATGAACGGCCCGCTTCAGAACCGCCTTCAGGCCTACGAACAGCGCATCACCGAACTCGAACAACAACTCGTCGCACAGGGCGCCGAAAATCGGGAGCTGTTAAAGGCCACCATCAAGATGGCTCGCGAGCGCCTCGAAGCCCAGCGCAGCCAGTCTGCCCTCGCGGTGAATTAGGTAAGGGGCGATGTCCATCGCGCCGCACAGACAGCGCTTCTGACTGCAGTTACGTCGTCGGAGTTCCGCATTTATGCGGCCACAAAATCCTGCCGAAGTTTGATTCGCTCATCTACGTATTCACCGGCTTCTGCTGCGTTCGCAGCGCCTGCTCGTAGCACTCCAGGGCCTCACTGAACCGTTCAAGCTGATTGAACACCGCGCCTTTGTGCAGGTAGGCGACGGTCATCGTGTCGTTCGCGGCGATGGCTCTGTCGTAGCACGCGATCGCTTCTTCCAGCCGCTTCAACTGCTCCAGCGCCGTGCCCTTCTTTACCAGCGCTTCTGCGTTGGCCGGCGCCAGCTTCAGCGCCTCTTCGAAGCAAGCCAGCGCTTTCTCGGGTTCCTCGGCGTTCAGGAGCGCCTGTCCTCTTTCCAACACTGACGCAAGGTCAGCAGACGGTTCGCCGTTCTCGATCTGAGCTTTGATAGTGTCGTTAGGGACGCCCGCTGTGTGTTCAAGGTCTCGGATGCGCTTTTCAAGCCGGTCGATGGCCCCCAGCAGACGCGTGCTGGACATCTCTGGCCCATTCAGCGTCACAAATGGCCCATCTGGCCCGCCAAGGCCGCCCGATGTCATCTGGCGCAGGTGCATCGCGTGCAATGGCTGCAGACTGGCCGTGATCTGCGCCACGCGTGTCAAGGCGCGCCAGAGGCAAAATGCCGTGAACAACATTCCGAGAAATCCAATCCCGCCGAACACCGCCGCCAGGATGACCATGAACCGGTTCGATTTCTGCATGGCATCTGCTGTCCGGTCGTGCTGATTGGTGAGCGTTTGCTCGATCACGCGCAAGCGCGCGCCGACCAACTCGGCGCTTCGCCGCGCCGACGCGTCCGCTTCCTGCCTCGCCTGGTCAATCGCCTCACTGTTGCGCCGCGAGTTCGTCTCCGCCTCCTTTCGCGCCTGCTCGATGGCGAGCAGCGCCGAATGGAGTTGGTCCTGCAGTTGCAGATACGCGCGAATGTTCTCCTTCGCCGCGTCGGACGTAGTGTTGGTTGCCGGGGCCTCGGCCTCCGCCTTTTCGGCCGCATGGCCGTGGATCGAACACGACAAACCAATAATTAAAAAAGCTCTCCAAAAAGTTCGGTGCATAGCGCTCGAAATTCGTGAGTTTGTTTAAGGCACGGTGTGGCGAATTGAAAGATAAAGTTGTTCGAAGTTGTTCACCCCATGTTGAACCCGCGCGGCGCGTGTTACAGTCGCGTCACAGCGAAAGGACGTAAAATGCTCCGTATCCCACGGTATCTCATCGGATCCTGGGGAGTGCTCATCGCGTTATTCACAATGCACGCGGGTGGGGCCATGCTCACGCGCGGTCCTTACCTGCAAAACGGCACCACGAGCAGTGTCGTCGTCCGCTGGCGGACCGACGTGCCCACCGAAAGCCACGTTCGCTTCGGCGTTTCCCCTTCCGATCTCAATCGCGCGATTTTCAACACCCCTCCCACGACGAATCACGAGGTCATCATCGCGGGATTGCTGCCCAACTCGCAGTACTATTATGCGATCGGCAGCGAGACCGAAACGTTCGCTGCCGGCCCGGGATATTTCTTCATCACGAATCCGGAGACGGCGAAGGCCACCCGCATCTGGGTCCTGGGCGATGCCGGCACCTGGTCGAATCCCCAGCGCGCGGTTCGCGACGCCTACTATGCCTTCTCCACCAATCGCCACACCGACCTCTGGCTCATGCTCGGCGACAACGCCTACGGCGAAGGCACGGACGCGCAGTACCAGGGCGCCCTGTTCAATATCTACACGGAAATGCTCCGCAAATCCGTGCTATGGCTCGCGCTCGGCAATCACGACACCTACTCCACCGGCGTGGTCGAGCAATTCCCGTATCTTGAGATTTTCACACTGCCGACTGCGGGCGAAGCGGGCGGTGTTCCCTCCGGCACGGAGAAATACTACTCATTTGATTACGGAAATCTCCATTTCGTGGTGCTTGATTCCATGAGTTCGAACCGCGCGACAAACGGTCCCATGTGCGCGTGGCTCGAACAGGACCTCGCCGCCGACACCAACCAATGGACGCTGGCTCTCTGGCATCATCCGCCCTACACGAAGGGGTCCCATGACTCCGACGACGAACATGAACTCATCCAGATGCGCCAATTTATCATGCCCATCCTCGAAGCGCACGGCGTTGACCTTGTCCTTTGCGGCCACAGCCATTCGTATGAGCGTTCCTATCTCTTGCGCGGTCACTATGGCCACTCCTCGACCCTCGTGCCCGAGATGATCATGGACAATCGTGGCGGCCCATACCGGGTCGACGGCGTCGAGCGTGATGGTGCCGTTTACGTGGTCGTCGGCAGTTCCGGCCAAATCACCGGCGGTGACCTCAACCATGCCGCCATGTACATCTCACTGAATCAACTCGGTTCGCTCGTTCTCGATGTCGATGGCGGGCGGCTCGATGCGGCCTTCCTCCAAAGTGACGGCAGTATCGGGGACACGTTTACTTTGCTTAAACCGGGCGCGCGTCAACCTCTTCGCATCACGTCCTTCGACCTTGACGCGAGTGTGATGAACATCGAGTGGACGGCAAACGCCCGTGAAACGTACTACGTCGAGCGCACCCTCACCCTCTCCTCGCCAGAGTGGCAACGCATCAGCCCGCCGATTACCGCCATCGGCGAGACCGCGCTCTGGACCTGGCCCATGGACGCGGAACCTTACTCCTTTTTCCGCGTGGTCGCGTTTTAGCGACGCACGGCGCGCAACCCCGCGAGATACATCAACTTCGCGGTCTCGCGATACGCTTCCTCGACCCATTCGACAATGCGCGCGGGGTCCGGCGAGTATTCGAGTTCGATCGACACCACGCCATCGATGGCGAGTTCTTTGATCGCCTGCAGGTACGGTCCAAACTTCACCACGCCGCGACCGGGCGGCAGGTCGCCGTGCACTTTGCCGTCGCAATCGCTGAGATGCACGTGGATGGCCTTGCCCTTGAGTTTTTGCAAATCGCCGGGGCTGGTGTCCGACAAAACAAGGTGACTGATATCGATGTTCGCTCGCACGCGCGGATGGTTGCAGTCATCGACGAAACGCACCATCGCATCGACGCTGTTCAAAAGGCTCAGTCGGAACGGTTCCAGCTCCAACGCGATGTCGATGCCTTTCGATTCAGCGTAGTCACCAAGGCGGCGGCAGGTTTCGACGCCCCATTGCCACTGCGCCGCCGGCGGGATGACCTCGCGTTGCCAGATGTATTCACCGAGCACCAACAGAATATTCTTCGCGCCCCAACTGCGCGCGAGATCGATGAACTTCTGGCAGCGTTGCACGTGAAAGTCGCGCACAGGATCGTTAAAATCGATCAACCCCACCGCTACGACCGGCAGCGAGACGATCGGCAGGTTCAGGCGCTCGGCGGTTTTCGCCACGAGAGCGATCTCCTCCTTCGAAATGGACGCTGCCTCCGTGAAAATATCAACGCAGTCAAAACCGATCCGCGCGATGTGCTCCAGGCCCGCGGCCGTCTCCATTCCAACCTGCTGGAACGCGCTGTTGATAATGCCAAGTTTCATAGATTGAACCCTGCGTGCCATTGTGCATGACAATGCGGGAGGGACGATGACGTCCGCAAGCAAGATGAAAGCGGCACGGGAGTGCCGCACTCCAAAACCTCGCGGAATTTGCGTGACGCCTTGCTCATTCGCGGCAGCGTCCTGGAGTGCGGCACTCCCGTGCCGCTTTGCTCCGCAACCCGAGAACCAACATGGTTCCATGAGAGCGCAATCGAGCGAGAATAATTCGAGAATTATTGTTGACGACAAGTGTCGTCACAGCTATGGTTACGACAACGATCGTCAACTATGGCGAAAAAGGAACAGAAAGTCGGGAGGGCGGAACTCGAGATTCTTCATTTCGTCCAGGACCATCGTCCCGTGTCAGTGCGAGATGTGGCGGATCACTTCGCGGAGACGCACGGTCACGTGCGCACGACGATCCTGAATGTGATGGAGCGCCTGCGAAAAAAAGGGTTCCTCACGCGAAAGAAAACCGGGGGCATTTATCAATATGAGCCGCGGGTTGGAAAAGCCGAGTTGCTGCGGTCCCTTGTGGGCGATTTTGTGGAAAAAACCCTCGGCGGCTCTCTGTCGCCGTTCGTGGCCTATCTCTCGCGCGACGCCAAATTGTCCGGCAAAGAACTGGATGAACTAAAACAGGTCGTCTCCGAACTCAGGGGAAAAGAGAAAGATGAACGCCTGGATTGATCCGCTGAACGCACTTTCGGCAACGTGGCTTGACCTCCTGGTCCGCGCATCGTGGCAGGGCGGCATCGCGCTCGCAGTCATTTGGCTGATTGCACGTTTCGTGTCGCGCCTGCCGGCAGCTCACAAGGTCTGGTTGTGGCGCCTCGCATTTCTGAAATTGCTCGCGGGTTTGATTTGGGTTTCACCCGTAGTGCTTCCAATCCTGCCGCAACAAACGCCCGCGGTTCCAGTCGTCACCGAGACTATTCCGGTGACGCTTGCTCACGCGGAAGCGACCGCCGACCTGCCGCAACCAGCGCAGGTCGTTGTGCCGACGATGACTATTGAGCCAATGCCCACAGGTTTGCATCTCAGAGGATGGCTCTTCCTCGCTTGGTGCGCCGCGCTCTTCATCTGCACGCTGCGCGTGGTGCGCCATTGGCACGACACACAAAGTTTGCTTCGTGGCTCGCGGCCTCTGAGCAATGGAGCAGTTGAAGAGTGCATTGGCGCGTTGAGCGAACGTCTTCGCCTCAAGAGCGCGCCTTCGGTCAGCGAATCGCCCGCTGTCTTTTCGCCCATGCTCGTCGGAATCTTTCGGCCGCAGATCATCTTACCGCGCGGCCTCGCTGACTCCGCGTCGTCTTCCCGGCTGGAACTGATGCTCGCGCACGAGCTCGCTCATCTTCGTCGGAAAGATCTGCTTTGGCTCTGGCTCTTCACGCTCGGCGAAACGCTCTTCTTCTTTCATCCGCTGGTTTGGCTCGCCCGCCGGGAGTGGACCCTGGCCACCGAAGCGGCTTGCGACGAAATGGCGATTCGCCTCACGCGCCAAACGCCCCGTGACTACGGCGAAATGCTCGTCGATATCGTTGCGGCCACCTCGCGCCGCAGCAATGCCACGCCCCTCGTCGCTGTTGGAATCATCGAAAATGCAAACACGCTAAAAAGGAGACTCAAACTTATGATCAACACCCGAACACGCTTCGCCAGCATTGGCGGCCTTGCGCTTATCTCCATCGCCACGCTTTTACTCGTACCGTGGAAACTGGCGGCACAGGAGGCCGACGCGGATAAGCGCGCGATCCAGAATGTCGACGCAGACGTGGCGAAACTCAAAGAGGAGAATGCGAAGCTGCGCCAGGAACTCGAAGCAGCGCGCAGGGACGCAGAAAAAATGCGTTCTGATGTAGAACGCATGCGCAATCCCGCAGTCGCCGGACGGCAACGCGAAGCTGCGTTTCAGCGCGAAGCGGCGGAACGTGAGAACCAACTCGCTCGTGAGCAAGCGTGGAACGTTGAACGCAAGAAAAGAGGCATCGAAAGGATCCGCGCAGAACATCAAGGGCAAGTGGAGCAACTCCAGGCCGAACTCGAGGAACTCCGCACGCAGTTTACTGAAAATCACCCAAGAGTTCGCGAAGTCCAGGCGCGGTTGGAGGAGATGGAAGCGAGGGGGGCTGCCTGGAGCGCAGCAATGCCCGATCGAAATTTCGAAGACCCTTTGGAACCAGGAAAGCGCCCTGCGGCGATGAACGAACGCGCAATGAAGCGTCAGGAACGACAGAAAGAACAGCGCGCTTTGCTGCAAAAGGAGCTTGAGCTTGTTGAGCGCGAGATGGAAATGACCCGCAAAAACGTCGAAGCGGGTGTTCAGAGTCGCAGCGCTCTTCTCTCCGCACAGCGCGAACTTTTGGAGGTAAGGCTCCAAATCGCGGGGCTGTCCGCCAGCAAAGACGACGCGCGTGCCGTGATTAAACAGCAGATTGAGATCGCCAACAAAATGCTCAAGGAACACAAGCAGCTTGCGGAACAGGGCCTGGTCGCGGCGGGGTCTGAGATTCCGCTCGAACGCGAAGTGCTTCGACTCACACGCAAGCTCCATGAGCTCGATGGAACCGATTCAGGCCAATGACAAAATTCAACCTGTCGCAAACACGCGATTGGCTTCTTCCAGCGACTCTTTCGATCCGACGTCGAACCAGAGTCCCGGGACACGCCAGGTGTAAACCGGCGTGCGCGGATACAGCCACTGCACAAGTCGTCCGGGCTGGTCGGGATTATTGCCTTCCGCGATGTATTGTTTGATCAGCGGTATCGTCGCCTTCGGATAGTAGTAGAGTGCGATCCCCGTCAGCGTGCTCTTGGGTTGCTTTGCCTTCTCCTCGAAGAACTCGATTCTGCCATTCGCATCGACACTGATCGAATTGTACTTCTTCACCTCTTCAAGGTTGCCGACGTCGTACACTGCCAGCACCGGCGCCTTTTTCTCGCGTGCGACGCGCCCAAAATCCTCCAGGCTTTTGCTGAACAAATTGTCCCCAGCCACGACAATCACATCGTCATCAATCTTTTCCCGCGTAATGACCAGGTGCAAATCACCGATCGCCCCGAGCTTGTTGGAATCGTCGGTCGACCCATCGTTGACGATCGTGAAATCAAGCTTCGCCTTTTTCGCGCGATAATCGTCCGCCCAGCGTTGAAAGTGATCGGCGAACTTCGCGTTGGTCACAATGTAAACGCGATCGATCCCGCCGACTGGCGCGAGGTTGTCCAGCACATGATCCACCATCGGCTTGCCCGCCACGGGCAGCAGCGGCTTGGGTTGAGTGAGTGTCAATGGATACAAGCGAGTCGCGTAACCCGCTGCCAAAACGATGATTTTCATGTCCCTAACGTCTCCAGCTCCTGCCGAACTGTAGCACGTGACGGTGAACCGTCGAGCGATTTGAGTTCAATTTTACTTCAGAAACCCTTGGGCCTGACCGTTATACAACTAAATGGACGTTGCCATTGTCGCCTTCGCCTGTGCCGCAGTCACGCTGTGGTGCGCGCACTCCGGCGGACACTCGGCGATGGGGCGCTCCAAGTTACGCTGGGCGGCGGCGTGCTTCCTGGCGCTTGGCTTCGGCGGCGCCTATATGTACGCGCTCGAGCGGAGGTCGTCGGATGAAGTGGCTCAATTCGTGCCCCCATATCCCAAGGCCGTCGTCCTCAGTCGCTCGCCGATCGTCGTCGAGGGCACGCGCGGATGGGTCTTTGAAACCAGCGATGCGCCCACGCGCGTGGCGGCGTTTTACGGCGACGTCGCGCGCACCAACCATTGGCAGCTCACACGACGTTCGACGAGCGACGTCGAATCGTTGACACTCGATCGGCCTCAAAACGCCGCGACAATCGTCATCACTCCCCGCGCTGGAAAAACCGAGATCACATACCTCGTCCGCGCGCGCCAACCTAACTAGTTACTTGCCGCCGCCCGTCCCATCTACCCCAACGGGGTTGTGTCACGATCCCGCCGAACCTGCGCACGCGTCATCACCACCTGCGAAAGCAGTCATTTTGGTTCCCACAACTCAATCGGGTTGCCTTCCGGGTCGTGCAAGCGGGCGAAACGTCCATTCGGATAATTCTCCTGATCGACCGTCACCGTAATCCCGGCGGCACGGAGTTGCTGGACCATCCCATCCAGGTCGCTCACGCGGAAATTGATCATCCACTGCTTCGCGGCATCGCCGAAATAATCGCTGTCAGCAGGGAACGGAGCGAAGGCCGTCGGGCCGGCCTCTTGCGACCATGGTTTCTGGCTGTAATCAGAGGGAACGAGATCGATGCCGAGATGCTCCTTGTACCATTGCGCAATCGCCTCTGGATTCTTCGCGCGAAAAAACAGACCCCCGATTCCTGTTACCCGATGCATGTGATATTTCGATTGGAATAGTTCCCCTGCAGAAGCAGCTCAATCCCTCCACCAGTTAAGGAACTGTGCTGGCGCTGCAAACTGTGTGATCGCAAAGCAAACAAGGACGGCTCCGGCATACGCGGCGAAGTAAACAGCAAAACGCCGCCACCGCTCAACCAAAAGACACGCAAGAATTGGGATCGGCGAAACGAACAGGCTCAGAACCAGCACGATGAAGACGTTCCATGTGACCGTGGAGTGAGCGACGAGTGCGGTGGGAAAGCCACGCTCACCGATCGATGCCGGCCAGCCGCCAAGGGCGTGATACATGTGAATCGCCAGGGAGTAAAACAGCGCGAGCATCGCAATACCTGGCAGCGCTGCTATTGTAACACCTGCGCGAGATGTCCTCATGTGTTTCACGACCCAGGCTCAGCGACGCATGCCTGCCAAAATCATGCTCCCGATGAGCACTAAATGGATACAGAAGACAACGAGAAAAATCCAACACAGCGAATAACCGAGCTCGCCGCGTGGCGATAAAGTCGCCTGCCGTCTGCCAATGAGGATCCCTGGCACCGCGGTGAATGGACCTAACGGCAACGACAGCAAACCGAGAATCAGCAACTTCGTATCCAGCGGTGTTGTTCGTGTGTCGTTGTTCATGGAGATGGTTTGCGTTCACCTAGTGGCAAACCGACGTCTAAATATTCAACCCACCAGGCTGGAAACCGCCGCATCCGCTCTCGATAAGCGGTCGTTCCCTGCTCGGGACAATCAAGCACCGCTCTAATGAAACTCTCCGGCGGGCAGTAACCATGCGCCTCAATGTAGTGGAGCACCAAAACCGGCGCGACATAAACAACGCCTTCGGCGGGAATCCAAACGTTGCTTGAGCCGCCGACGAACCGGCCATCACTGCGAGGCGGGCAAAACTCGCAGCGATGTGCGCCTGCCGCAATGATGGGCTGCCACGGTGCGCAAGTATGTCTCCGAAGTGCGTGCAGAAATTCCAGCGATACAAGACCGGTCGGAAAAGAGTGCTCGTGAGAAAGCCAGCCAATCGCCCGAACATAGGGTCCGCGGTCCACCTGGCACTCATGACTCAAGTCTGGATAAAACATATAGCGTGCGAAAGTCGGCTAACGGTTCCTGTGCGGAAGCACTTCATTGTGGTTCACTCCACACCCTGCTCGTGTCGTTCGTAAGCCGCCGTATTGTAGCTCTCCAACATTGCCGTCGGCCAATGGCCAAGACCAATCCGCACGCATGATTTCCATTTCTAAATTCTCAATCTTCAATTTTCAATCGCCCACTGCTTCATCGCTTCCCGCATTTCCTGCCGTCCTCATTTGGCCGGACTGGAGTTTCTCTTCGCTCCGCCAAAGCTTGTTTTGCCGCGAATGCCACTAGAGTTCCGATGCCCAACACGAACAAAACTGCTACGGCCCGCTCTCGATTGTGTATGCAGAAAGATCGAAATGAAGCGGCGCGAGAATCAGGATGAGTCCAACCGCCTCGGCCGCCATAGCGGGTGCCTGCACGATAAAAGCGGCAGAACCCTCTCCGAAAGCGCAAGTCACGGGTGAAGATCGCAATGTCGGACGGGGAGAAATCCGAGATTGAGGTGATCTCGTAATTTATTCCCAGCGCGGTGAGCCGTTCGATAAGGTTTGTCTTGTCTCCAAGGTAAGGCCTCAAGTCCGCCATCGTCGGAACGTCGTCTTCTGACTTATGCTTCTCCTCCACCCACCGCCATTTGGCTCGATCCAGGTGATAAAGACTGTTGTAAAGTCCGGTCATAAACGTCGTCTCTGAATCAAATACTTCGATTCATGGTGCCAGGAAGAGAATTAGAGCC
>Ga0105340_1001529_pt1 | contig 10261 bp, 8 predicted proteins | sample EasRivMeERMLT700_FD_89676 | JGI IMG/M metagenome (GOLD analysis project Ga0105340, IMG submission 89676) | Soil microbial communities from meander-bound floodplain in the East River, Colorado, USA - East River MetaG ERMLT700 | ecosystem: Environmental > Terrestrial > Soil > Floodplain | place... | reverse complement strand
CGGGGTATCCGACCGTGTCCGCATAGCGCACCAGGTCGAGCCAGTACATCGCCATGCGTTCGCCATAATGCGGCGCGGCGAGCAGGGCATCGACGAGCCGTTCGTATGCGTCGGGCCGTTCATCCTTGAGGAACGCGTCTACCTGAGCGGGAGACGGCGGCAAACCGAGGAGATCGAAATAGACGCGGCGAATGAGCGTGACCTTGTCGGCTTCCGGCGAGGGCTGAACCTTCGAAGCTTGCAACCTGGAGAGGATGAATGGATCGATGGAATTGCGCGGCCACTTCGCGTCGTTGAACGCCGGAACGGGCGGACGTTTGGGCGGCGCGAACGACCAGTGCAGTTGAAACTCCGCGCCCTCCGCGATCCAGCGGCGGATCAACTCGACTTCCATTTTGGTGAGTGTTTTGCCGGTTTTCTTTGGCGGCATGCGCATTTCGACGTCGTCGGAAATGATGCGTGAAAATAGTTCACTTTCCGCCGGCTTGCCGCGCACGATCACTTTGGCGCCTTCCTCGGTGTCGAGGCGCAGCTTCGCCTTGCGATGCGTCGAATCGGGGCCGTGGCATTGGAAGCACTTGTCGGAGAGGATCGGGCGGATGTCGCGGTTGAATTCGATTTTCGGCGGGAACCTATCGCCGCCGTATCCCGGGTGACCAAAGGTCACGAATGTAACAAGAACAAACAAAAGGCGCAATCGGCTCATCGGCGACCTCGGCTAACTTTTCTTGATTTTGGCATCAACGATGGCGATGATTTTGGCAAAGAGCACTTTGGACTCTTGGCGATGAATCGTTGTTAGCTCGAATTCTGGATTGTAACGTATGTTCTCGCTAAGTTCCTTCAAATCGCGGTATTTCCTGGGCGCGTCGCGAAGCTCTGGACATTGAGCCATTGCCTTTCGTCGAAGTTCGTGATCGGCCGCGTCCAATTTTAGTTTCACATTGGCTTTGTCAAGGAGGTACGCGTTCATCAATTGGAGGGCCGCATAGCATCGAACGACGACACTCCAGCCTTCGTTGTCGGGAAATTGATCTTCGAGAGCGAGGGCGAGTACAGAGTTTTTTTCATATTTGCCGTAACAGAGTCTTGCAGTTTCGCTCATCATTTTTTGAAAACGACACGGCTGCCGGGAGGGATTGCCGATTCCACGCTTCTGTTTTGTCGAATTCGCACGTGGAAATCAAATGGAATTCGGGGATGATCTTTTTCAACCAGATCCTCTTGCGGCATCAGGCAATCATACAACTCTTCAGACGGCTCCTGAACAACGGAGGTCACGTGCACGACTCTGTGCCCATCCCGCCATACATATACGGCGTCGACTCCTGGAACCTTGGATAGCCGTCGTCGAATGGAATCGACATAGGTGCGCGGCTTGCCGTTGGCATTTGCTCGCGGCGATTTGGTAATCGGCGTTTTTGGCTTTTTTTTGACATTCATTGGCATCCCTCTGCTGAAGCAAGGCATGCAATGCCATACTACTCCGCCGATTCATACCGAGCAACGCCATTCATTCAACGCCCAGCGGGAATGTAATTGAGCGTGTAATACGCCACCGGGTGCAACAGCGCCTCACCGTCCGTCGAGCGTACACCCGGAGCCGTCAAATGGTGGATGTGCCCCTCTTCGAGCTTTTCCAAATACAGCCGCGCGCCTTTGCCGTCGGCGTTCACGAGGACCTTGGTGATCGCCGGCGTCGTCTTGTCAACCTCGGGGCTGCCGTAGTCGGCCTGATAGATGTAGGTGAACGTTTCCATCTTGTACGACCCGGCATCGCCGGCCGTCTTCGCATCGATGGACTTGGTGAAATGCAACGTGAAGCCGTCCGGCTCGGCTTTCATTTCCTTGATTTCGAACGGCGTCTTGCCGGTCCACACTAATCGTTCGAGCGAGAACGGTTTGCCGCCGCGCGAGCCCCAGCCGCGGCTGGTGCCGCCCGCCAAGAGCGATCCGTCCGGCGCGAAGCAAACAGGCACGATGCCGCAACTGAAGCCTTCGCGAAAGGGATAACACGCGCCTTGAAAGCGATCATTTATTTTCTCGAGCGAGACGCGCATGATCGTCGAATGCGTTTGATCGCCGACAAAGAGCTGCTTCTCGAATGGGCCGAACTTGCCGCCGCTGAGATCGCAATCGATGCCGGCGGCGCTTTGCCCCATCTTGCCATAAGGGAAGATGACGCTCGTCGGATAAAGCTCCGGGATGCGTTTGGCTTCCACCATCATGCGGCTCTTGGTTTTAGGCGTGACGGGTGCCGCGCCGAGGTATTTCGCTTCGGGTTGATCGTACCACTTGAAGCCGCCGGGATGGCCGACGAAGCCGCCGACGGCCAAATGTTTGAGGCCGCAGGAGCCATTCCAGGGGCCCTGGTTGTCGGTGTAGAAGACTTCGCCGTCCGCGTTGAAGCCCACGCCGCCGGGAGAACGCACGCCGCTGGTGGTCGGAACCCATTTGCCGTCAGGCGTGACTTTGCCGGCCCAGCCACGGAACTTGCTGTTGGAGTTGAACGAGCCGGTCAAGCAGAGCGTGATCCAGATGTTGCCCTTCTTGTCGAACCGCGAGCCGAAGGCGTATTCGTGATAATCGCCGTTGATTTCCCAGCCGTCGGTGACAAGTTCGAACGTGTCGGCGCGGCCTTTGCCTTTGGAGTCCTTGATGCGCGTGACGTCGCAACGTTGTGTCACGTAGAGCCAGCCGTCATCCCCCCTCACCCCCGACCCCTCTCCCCCGGAGGGGCGAGGGGAGGGTTTGTACGCGAGGCCCAGGATTTCGTGCATGCCGTGCGCGAAGCGCGAGAGCTTGGCGTCCTTTGGATCGTTGGTGAATGCTTTCTCGACGATCCAGATTTCGCCGCGGCGGGTGCCAAACGCGACCTTGTTGCCGGGCAGGATTTCGAGGGCGCCGCCTTCGAGGACTTCGCCCTCCGGGAGCATGTAGGTTTGCAGCTTGTAATACTCGCTCTCATCGCCGGCCGGTTTTTGGGCGACGGCTTGCTTTTTTTTCTGGGCGGACGCGGCGTCCGGTTCGAATAATGCCAAACCGAATGCCGCGCCGATCATCAACGACCAACGAATTGAATGGAGCATTTTCAGGAAACCTCGTTTTGCGAATCAATGAACCAGTTCATCCTGCCACCGCGTCGGCACCTCGGCAAAAGCCTTGTCGTAAGTTGCCTCCAGCGGGACTTCAACACAGCCCCCGGACTCCAAAAACAACGGCATATCGGACAAGCGGTCGCCGACGCCGAAATAGGTCGCGTAAGCCTGAACGAGTACGCCGCATTCGTAGCTCACGACGAGCCGGTTTTTCCGACCCCGCGGCAGAGCGTGCTCTTCCCCGGAGATTTCTTCCCAGATGGCGGCGTGGATTCCGTTTGGATCACGCCTGCTGGGAGGAAACAAATCGATGATCGAGAGGTGAACGTGTTGATCTAGAAACCACGCCGCCTTCTCGACGAATTCGCGGAATCGGCCTCGATGGCTCTTGTTCCCGGGAGACACAATTTCCACAAGAGCGATTACTTCGTCATTGCTTACATGACGAATCGTCACGGTTTTCTGTTTGGAGCGATAATACTCCAATTCCGTCTGGGCGATCGGCTTGAGACGCGGCTTGGCCAACAGGGCCGCGCCGCCGGCGCGACGACTGGTGCGTTCCTTTCGATCGGATTGCACACGTGATTGCAGCGTCAGCACGTCCGGTCCAAGAACACCCGCATACTGTTCTGCAAGTGCGTAATAGTCCTTGGGTAGAAGATCATAGTTTAGCGCATGGGCGATGGCGGCAATCCACTCGAGGTGGAAATGATGAAAGATTCCAGCGGGAACCTTGGTCCAATCATGTGCCGGCATCGCGAATTCTCCGCAAGATGTCGCATCATTCTACCACACATACTCCTGCACGATCTTCGCCATGTTCCCTTTGAACCGCACCGGCACCAGCAACTCCATCTTGGCCCCCGATTGGCGAATCACCGGCCGCGCCTCGGCTTCGATGCGCGTTTGCCAGGTGTTGACGCGATAGGCGCCGTCCTTGTCTACGTCGATCTTGTCGCCGACGGCGGCGCGGTAATACAAGTTGGCAACGGGTTTTTCCATCATTAATGTGAACGTGCGCCGCAGTGCCGGGTTGCCCTTGACGTCAAACGCGTTCGGCGTGTCCTCGATCTGAATCTCATCGAGCGAATACAAGAACGTCGGCCGTTGATCGTCGGTCAGACGATAGCCCCTGAACTTGTAGCCCAAATCCTTCGCGACCTTCGTCGGCCACGCGTCATCGGGCTTGGCCAGCGCGAAGAAGCTGACGCCGGCCGGCAGGTTCAGGATGTTGTCCCCCAGCGGCGGCTCGAAACCTTCGCCGCGGCCGGTCCAGTGGCGTTTCGCGTCGATGAACGCGCCCTGCCAGATCATCGCCAGACGCAGCTCGTTCGCATCGAACGCGATGTGGGCCCGCTCCGGGAAGCCGACGCCGATCGCGCGATTGCCCGCGCCCTTGATGAAGTTGCGATAAATGATCGCCTCATCCGTCGGCGTCAGCGGGATCGATTGCTTGGCCAGGCCGACCGGCAACGTCGCGGCCGTGCCATCGGATAGATAGAACCAGAGCGCCTCGATCTGGGCGTCGGTCTGCCCGTCGAGCAAGTTTTTGAGCGGCGTCTTGCCATTGATGAACGGTCCCGGCATGCGCGTGCCGGGCCGATATTTGGAAGGATCGAGCATGAAGTTGTAGAACCAATCGTGATTGAGCCGCTGCGTCATGATGGCCAGATCGATGCCCTGCACGCCTTCCGCTTTATTGCCCGCGAACGTGTGGCACTTGGTGCAATCGAACGCCTTGGGGCCGACCATCGTTCGGCCCGCGAACTTCGCCTTGTTGGACGGCTCCGGCAGCGTGACCTTCGGCGCCGCCTCCGCCTTGTCGAGGCTCGCGTACATGCCGACGAGATGGCCGATGTTTGAGTCGCCGAACTTCGGCATGCGCGTGTGCATGTATGGCCGATCGTGCGAGCCCTCGTTGAGGATCTTTTTCAGGTACGCCGGCTTGAGCTTGGCGCCGACGCCCGTGAGCGACGGCGGAATGCGGCCTTCGTCCCCCATCTCCGGCATCACGGTCAGGAATTGCTTGTTGACGTCATCCTGCACGCCGCCGAACTTGTCGCGTTCGTGGCATGCGTAGCAATTGAATCGCACCATCGTGCTCTTGACGATCTCCGCGTGATCGCTCACGGCGGCGGGTCGGCCCTTGCTCAAGGCGGCTTTCAACGCGGCGCCTTGTTGTGCGGACACGCCATACCACGGCAGCCCCTTCGTCGGCGTCGCGGACAGGCAGCCCCCCTCGGCCTTGAGTGTCGCCTCGGCGGTCGCCTCGATGCGGCTTTTCTGATCGCTCTTCTGATGGCAATTGGCACAGCCCATTGACGCGAACAACTCCTTGCCTTTCGCTGCCAGCGCCGGCTGAAGCGGTTCATTGTCCACGTCGCCCTTGGCGATCGGTTGCTCCTTCACGGGCTCCTCGGTGAGCATGATGCGCGGGCCCAGCGTCTGGCGCGGCGTTCCGGGGCCTTCGAATTCGACGCCGAGTTCAAAGCCGCCGCCGCCATTGAATACCGCGACGATCACCTTGTGCGTGCCTTTGCTCAGCTTGATCTTGCCGGATTTGGACGCCGGCGCATGAATGCCGTCGTTGTTGACGACCAGTTGATCGCCGATCCAAAGCTTGCTGCCGTCGTCGCTGTGGGTATGGAACGTGTAGTTGCCGTCAGCCTCAATTCGCAAGAATCCCTCGAACTTGAGGGCACAATCGTTGAGTCGGCGAACGACTGTCAACTCGAAGTCGGCCGCCTCGCCGGAGAAGACGGGCTTGATCTTGGTGAAGTCCGGTAGCTTTTGCCACGAGCCTTCGTAGTACGCGAATTTCATGTTCGTCGCGGACATGCCGGGCACGGCGCCTTGCAACAGATAATTGGCGACATCGCCGGCTTCCTTCGAATTCAGAATGCCGGGCATCTTGCCGGTCGGCCTCGTCCCGTGCGGGTTTTCAAGAAACGCCTTGAGACTTGCCAGGTGATACTTGTCCTTGAGTCTGCCGAGCGGAATCGACGTCGCGAAAAGCTTGTCCTGATCTCCCTTCGCGTCGCGTGTTCCATGGCAGGCGACGCAGCCGACCTTTTGATAAAGATCGCGACCCAGGTTGATGCCCTTGCGATCGGGGCGAATCGGGATGGGCACGCCGTCGGACGCGAGATAATGGACGAGCGATTCGACCTTGTCCTTTTTTTCCTGTGCGTCTATGCCCGCGAAAAGATTGGGCATGATCGTGCCCGGCTTGGTCTTGTGCGGATCGCCGAGAAATTCCCTGAGATGGCTCCGTTTGACGCGTGCGCCAATGCTGTCGAGAATCGGCCCCGGCTTGTATTCCTTGTCCAACGCGGACGCCGCCGCCGGGGCATGGCAGCGCGTGCAATGCAATTCGCCCAGGAGCAGATGGCCCGCTTTGACCTGGTCGGCCTTTTCAGCCGCGTAAAATCGCACAAACCCGGGCACGATCGGCGGTGAAGATTTGTCGCCTGCAAAGCCTAAGGAAGGAATAAAACACGTGCCTAAAAACAACGACAAGTGGACGACTTTTCGCATCGACGGCAACATGAATCGAATCCCCCCGCAGCGGAATAATCAGTGTGGACAATGCATGAATCTTATGGCGACGCGACCCGTTCCGCAAGTTCCGGTTAACCGCAGATGAACACGGCGCGGCCAAGCCGCAGTCATTTCCAATTCGAAGCGGAGGGCTTGGTTCACAATCAGAAACTCTCCGCGTTCTCTGCGCCTCTGCGTTTCTAAAAAAGGCCATGCCGTAGTCTGTGAAGGGCATCCAATTTAGAAACGCAGAGACGCAGAGAACGCAGAGGCCAGAATCGCAAATCCTTGTTGGATTTGTGTTTAACAGCGCCGAGATTTCGGCGCTTGATAATTTGCGCAGGAAACAAAGATTCTGACCATTAGTAGTACAGATGAACACCGATAGAGTCAATTCCGTGAAGCAAGTGTTGTGATTTGGATGTTGCGCCACTGTGTGGACTGCGGTTGGTCATCTGTGCTCATCCGTGTCCATCTGTGGTGCCATCCGCCATGCAACATGCCATACGAATCATGAGTGTTCCAATCCGCGAGGCTCACGCCCAGAGCCTCGCGGGCGTGCTCATCTGGTTGCCGACCATGGTGTGGCTGAAACCGGGCTGGTCGCCGGCGCTCCTGGCGTTCGGGCCGCTCGTTTTGTATCCGCTCTTGTTGGACATGCTCGGCGAATGTTCGTTGCGGCGGTTGGCGTTGCCGGCGTTCTTGCCGGCGCTCGCCTCGTATGCGTTGGAACAGGGGACGATTGCCGGAGCTCTGGCGTTGCCTTGGTTGGCGTTTGCGATCGTGCTTTTTCTGCGGAATGCGACGACTCGAACGATTTCAATCAACGTTGTGATCACGGGCTATTTGATCGTCGGCGCGGGCTGGCTCGTGCTCGCGCGCTTGGGCGAACGGCCGCTCGAATACGAACACGCCATCGTTCATGCGACCGCGGTGCATTTTCATTACGCCGGCTTCGTGCTGCCGATCCTGGCCCTAAATTGGCTTCACGCGGCGCCGAGCCGTTTCCGCTATGTCGTGCTCACGGCACTCTTGCTCGGCGTGCCGCTGGTTGCGGCGGGGATCACGTTGTCGGCGTTTCAGATTCATTGGCCGGAGTTGATCGCCGTCTGGTTTTTCGCGGCGGCGTGCATCGTCTTCGCGGTTGCGCAGATTCGGCTTGCGGCGCATTGGTTGCTGGTGATCTCAAGCGCATCGTTGATTGCCGCGATGTGCCTGGCGCTCGTGTACGGGACGCGTAATTATCTGCCGGCCGATTGGCTCGATATTCCACTGATGCTGCGGACGCATGGACCGATTCAGGTGTTCGGCTTCGCGTTGCCGGGCGCCTTGGCGTGGGCGATGATGAACGAGAAGGCAAAAACATCGGCGGCAGAAAATTAACGCACTTGGAGGCATCCATGGACTGGCAATGGTTCGGAGCGACGAGCGATTTGAGGCGTTGGGAAGAGCGCAGCTATTCCGTCGGCGTCGAAGCGGGGCCGGGCGACGGCGACAAGCGTGACCGTCACGAACGCGAGGTCGCCTTGGAAATGCCGGGACCGCCGGAAGCTGACGGCGTTGCGCGACGTCTCGCGGACGCGATCTTGCGCTTCGACGTTTTTCCGCCACGTTTGCTCACGGGCGTCTTGCGGCGACGGCCAGTGGAAATCGGCGATGCCGTCGGCCTGCAATATCCGGTCGTGCCCGGCCTCAAGCTCTTCTTCGCGGCGCGCGTCATCGATCGATTCGAGGAAACGACCGACACGCTTTGGCGCTGCGGCTTCAGCTATCGCACCTTGCAGGGCCATCCCGCATGTGGTGAGGAAACGTTCGTCGTCGAGAAGGAACTCGCGACGGGCAAGGTGACGGTCGCCCTGCGTTCGTGGTCACGGCCGGGCCTGTGGATTGCGCGGATGACGTATCCAATCATGCGGACGCTGCAGGTGCGAGCCGCGCGGGCGGCGCTTGATCATCTCGAACGGCTCGCCAAGCCGGACGCTCCTTTGGCAACGTCTGAATTGCTTGCGCGACGGAACTTGCGCACCAGCTTGCTTTGAGGAGAGAACGCGATGGCCGACGATCTTTTTCGACTGGCGTTTTTGTTGTTGCATGCCATGGCCGGCGCGGCGTGGTTTGGCTCGATCTTTTACAGCATCTTCGTTCTCTATCCGCGCCTGAGCCGGCATTTTAACGACATCAGCGAACGAGAACGATTCCTGTTGACCCTGAGCCACGGCGCCCGCTGGCACATGGTCGCCGCGATGTGCCTCGTCGCCTTGAGCGGCCTGGCCTTGCTGGTGAAGCCGCGCACGGAAATCACGCAAACATGGCTCGCGTTCATGGCGCTGAAGACGGCATTGATGCTCGCGAGCGCTGTCTTGTTCTGGCGTGTGTCGTGGCACTGGTGGCCGGCGCGGCTGTTTGCGATGGAAGCGGAGTTGCCGGCGCTGCATCGGCGGTTTCGCGTCGGTGCCACGGCGATGCTGGTGATGGTTGGGATGAATGCGATGCTTGGACTGATGGCAAGGGCATTCTGATTCCGTGTTCAATTTCAATTCGAGGCAACTGCGGTGGCCGCTCGATCAGATACTCCAAAAACGTGCGGCGGGGAATGAACTCCTCACGACTCGACCTGGCGTCGAGTGTTTTTTTCGGTCCGACCGCGGAGTCTTGCAAACGGATTTCCTGACGCCGTGAATCTGGATCAAAATACCAGGTGACTGGATCGAAGACCAACGCGGCCGTTGTGCCGTCCCATGTCGGCATCTTGGTGTCGCGATGCCGCACGACCACGGTACGATCAACCACCCTTTTCTCACGACGTCTGGCTTGATTCGCCAGTTGGCTTCTCATTTGGTCGTCCGTCATGAATCCAAACGATCTTAGCCAGGGGCGCATTTCATTGAGGGGAACTTCAAAAGTAGACCGGAGTTCCCCTGGACCGGCGAAGATGAAGGCAGCGTTGCAATCGTCGAGCAATTTGCCGAAATCGAATTCTTCCTCGAAGCTCGGCAAAAAGGTGTTTTGCCCGAGCATGCAAGAGTACACGATTAATTGCGCCATCGCCGGCTTCCTCCTCGGGGGAAAAGAAGAATCCCAACCAAGGCGCCGAAATATCATGGACGCGCTTTATTCGCCAGATCAATTTGCGAAGATCGTCCGAGCCTGAAGCGTTTGCGAAGTTTGTCGCAGAACGCTTCAGGCTCGGACGGCCGCTGGAACAACGTGATATACAAGCTCCGGCGTCTTCTTGCGATTAATCGCCAAGGCGACGGCGCAGCGCAGTTTGGCCCGATGACTTTCGATGGCCGCCAACACGTCATGCATCGACGTCGATTCCACGCCATGGTAAACGAACGTCACCAAAAGCCGCGACGAATCCGGCGCCGGCGCGACCGATTGCACCGTCAACTCGCGCAACACATCGCCTTCCACCGCGACGCTGAGCGCACGCTCCACCTGCCGGCAAAGCTGGAGCGCCTTGCGGTTCGACACCTTGCCGCGCGAGTGCTTGGGCCAAAAGCGCGGATCGATGCCGTCGTCGGTGTGGGCTTGCGCGCACAAGTCCGGCGGCGGCGGTTTGCGTGCGAATCGGCGTGATTTCATGCCCAAACGGACAACCCAGGCGCGGCCGATGTTCG
>Ga0105340_1001528_pt1 | contig 10261 bp, 6 predicted proteins | sample EasRivMeERMLT700_FD_89676 | JGI IMG/M metagenome (GOLD analysis project Ga0105340, IMG submission 89676) | Soil microbial communities from meander-bound floodplain in the East River, Colorado, USA - East River MetaG ERMLT700 | ecosystem: Environmental > Terrestrial > Soil > Floodplain | place... | reverse complement strand
GCGACATTCTTGACGTAGATGGGCGTGCCGTTCACTTCCCTGATGACGGTGTTTTCGATGTCGCGCGCGTCCTTGATCCAGCCGACGCCGCGCACGAGGTATTCGGCGTTGTTCTTTTGAATGACGCCGCCGCCGACTGCGAGGTTGCTCTTGGAAACGGCGCCCTGGAGTTCGCCGAGCGTGATGTTGTAGGCGCGCAGCGTATCCGGTTGCACATCGATCTGATATTCAAGCGGCATGCCGCCGACCGTGGCGACATCGGCAACGCCGGCCGCGGCGTTGAGTTGCGGCACGATGTGGAACTTGTTGAGCGCCCAGAGCTTGGCCGGATCGAGCGGATGCGCCGAACTGGCTTCGACCGTGTAGAAGAAGATTTGGCCAAGCGCCGTCGTGTCCGGCGCCAGATAGGGAATAACCCCTGGCGGCAGAAAGGAGCCGGATTGGCCGAGCTTTTCCGTGACGCGCTGGCGGGCGAAGTAGAAGTCCACATTGTCGTTGAAGATGAGCGTGATCATCGAGAAGTTGAATTCCGACGACGAACGCACCGCCTTGATGCCGGCCAATCCCTGCAGCTTGCGCGACAACGGATAGGTGACCTGGTCCTCGATTTCTTTCGGACTGCGGCCCATCCAGTCGGTGAAGACGATGACCTGGTTCTCGCTCAGATCGGGGATCGCATCGACCGGCGTATTCAAGACGGCGTACACCCCGGCGATGCTTAACGCGGCCGCCAGGAACATCACTAAATAGCGATTGCGAATCGAGGCTTCGATGATTTTTTCGATCATAATGACGACCGTTCGCGAATCACGTTCAGCGAGCCACGGGGTTTATCCCCGTGGACCGGAGTCCATTCCACGGGGATAAACCCCGTGGCTCGCAATTATCATTGTTTTTTCAACTCCAGAAGCACCCAATTCCCGTCGCCACGCTTGGTTTTCCCTTGTACGGAATCACCCGCCTTGAGACCTTCGAGAAGCATGGCATCGTTCACATAGAAATCCATCTTCATTGCCTTCATCAGCCCGGGAATTTCCTCATGATCCAGATTCACTTTCTTCTTCTCCACGTCCACCGACATGACTTTGCCTTTGACATCGTAAATCTTCTCCTTGGCCGGCTGACTATTGGTCGTACAGCCGGCGACAATCAGGAATACGAGGGCGAACGGGATGGAACCTTTCATTGCGATTACTCCTTTGGATGAATCACTTGTCAGACATTGGCGTGGAAGGGCGAACATTGGATGCTCCAGTTTTCGAGCCGCTGCCGCCGAAGTAGATCGAACCCGCGGCGGGATTAAGCCGCGTTTCGGCATCGACGAGGAACGAACCCGCGGCGACGACGACATCGCCCACGTCGAGGCCGTGCAGCACCGGATAATACGCGACATCGCCCGGCCCGGTCATGCGCGGGCCAAGTTCGACCTGGACGCCCTCGTACGCGCCGGGCGAAATCTGGCGATAGACGATTTTTTGCCGACCCGTGTCAATTACGGCGCCGTCGGGCACCGCGAGCACGCGGCCTATGTCGAGAAGGGCGAGATTGACGGCGCCGCGAACGTACGCCGCGATGTCGCCGGTTGGCATGGCCGCGTTCCAGAGCTGGGCGCGGGCCAGCGCGTCGAGGCGCTCGGGCGGAATCTTGAACTTCACATTCGCCGACGTGCCGGGCCGCAGCTTGTGCCCTGGATTATCGACCTCGAAGCGAGCGACCACGGTGCGCGTGTCCTGATCAACGTGCGGATAAACGAACGACAGCCGGCCCGTGAACGCCTCGTTCGGCGCGCCGCGCGTCGTCGCCGTCACGGGCAGCGCCTTGCTCGACTCTTCGTCTTTCCGAAGCGGGTGATGAAACGTCGGCAGGAACGCCATGTCTTCTTCGTAGACTTGCGCCTGAATCCAGACCGAGTTCAAATCGACGATATCGTAAAGCGGTGAGCCCTCATCGACGTATTGCCCTTCCTTGACATACTTCTTGAGCACGTGTCCCTTGATCGGCGAACGAATAACGAGGTGCCGAATCGCCTTGCCGGACTCGATGATGTCATCCACCTGGTCCTCGTGCATGCCGAGCTTGACGAGCTGCAATCGGCCTTGCTGAACGAGGTCGTCGTCGATCGTGCGTTTGCCGTCGAGCAGTTTTCGCAGCGCGGCGGCGATCGATTCGCCGTTGTCGAGCTTCGTCAACTGCTGGTTCGCGAGGTCGAGCAAGGTCTTATCGTTCTTGTGAACGCCGTCGAGCAGGTTTTGCACGCCGATGACGAGGTCCATTTGCTTGTCGTGGATGCCCCACAGGCGCAGGCGATCGCGCGTCGATTCTTCGAGCGATGCGTTCTTGCCGCGATTGGCGTCGATGAGGTTCTGCACCGTGACGATGAGCTCGGGACTGTAGAGCGACGCCAGCTCCTGATTGGCATGGACCCATTGGCCGGTTTCGTTGATGTAGAGCTTGCCGATACGGGCCTTGACGCGGGCGGCGACATGCTTCAGCTCGCGTTCATTGAACTCGACGAAGCCGACCGTCGCGATTTCCTTGTGCAAGGGAACGTGCTGCACGGTCCATGTCTGAATGCCGGCGAGCACGACGCGATACGGCGAAAGCTGCACGCGATTGACGATGCCCGGCGGCAAGGCGTCCGTTTCGCCGTCTAGTTTCTTCCTTTTTGAGAGCGGCATGAAACAGATCGGGCATTTTTCCTTGGGATGATCGCGCACGATCGCCGGGTGCATCGGACAAAAGAACTCGACGTCCGCGACGACTCCGCTAGACGCACCAGTTGGGCGTGTCCATTTGTCATACACGGCGACGATGCGATCCCACATCACGATCGTCAGGCCGATCACGATGAGGATCGCGATGAAGCGAAAGCGCGCGAGCTTGACCAGAATCAGAAAGTGGAACCACCACCACGTCGTGCCCCAGAAGCCGAGGCCCGGCGGCGCGCGCAGGCCGATTTCGATTGGTTCGTCGTTCATTGGAATGGTCCTCGTTAAGATCAGAATCTTGCACGATCGTGAACGCGCAATGATTGCGCACGACGCATCAAGCGTTGAATAGGAAACGAGGAATCAAACGTTGAAATGTTGCAAAAGGACAAGTAGATCGGTCGGCGGCGGTACTCGATAGACGTGCCAGCTCAAGGGAAACGGCGCTGCCACGCGCGGCTCGCCCAGCATGCAAGTGTCTGCGAATTGCATCACGACAACGATGTCGCCCGCATTCGCCTGGCGTTCCTCGACGGACAACGTCGGCGTCGGCGTTAGCTCCATCGCACATTCGGGCGCCTGCATTTTGGTCCCGTCGATCGGTTCGGGTTGCGATGACTGCGGCGGATTGCAGCAAGTGCCTTCGTCGCCCACGGGCGCACAGCAACTCGTGCCGCAGCAGCACGTCGGCGCTTCGGCGACTTCCGGTTTCACGTTGGCGGCCGCGGCGCATGCGCAGACGACGAACGGCGTGTTGGCGGCGAGCGTGGAGAACGCCGTCGCAACGACCAAGGCACACCAGGTGGTTTTGCGTAAACGTCGCATAAGGGAATCTTACGCCATTATCGGCTTTGCGTGACGGCTTCGTCAAGATGTTCTTTTTTCGAAGTTCAAATCGACGGCGGGAAATTGGTTGCATACGCCAGGCGGGGCACATAAACTCCAACTTATTCTTGCAACCAATGGAGATCGGCAATGCTCACACGAACTGCTTCGATCCTGGCGCTGCTCGGTTTCGCATGGTTTGCAAACGTCGCCGCCGCCGAGGGCACGCCGGCGAAACGGCCCAACATCCTCATCGTGCTCAGCGACGATCACTCCGCCGCTCACGTCGGCTGCTACGGCAACGCGGACATTCGCACGCCGAACCTGGACCGGTTCGCGTCGCAAGGGATGCGCATCAAGCGCGCGTACGTGACTACGCCGCAATGCGTGCCGTCGCGGGCGTCGATCATGACGGGACGTTCGCCGATCGCGATTCAGATGACGCGGTTCTCCGCGCCGTTGCCGATTGACGTGCCGATCTTCCCCGAGATCCTGCGCGGCCAGGGATACTACGCCGGCGTTGCGGGGCGCACGTATCATCTCGACGGCTCCAAGTTGCCGCCGGAATCCAAGCGTGTCTTCGACGAATTCGACTTGAAGACGTTTGCGAAACGACTCGATTACGTGCAAACCGCCGGCAAACGGCCGGACATGCTCCGTCAATATCGCGAGTTCCTCAAGCAAGTGCCGAAGGGCAAGCCGTTCGTGATGCAGCTTTGCTTCAGTGATCCGCATCGGCCGTACGATGACAACGCGATCGCCAAACCGCACGAGCCGGCAAAGTTGAAGTTGCCGCCGTACTTTCCGGATACGCCGAAGGTGCGCGAGGACTTCGCCAAATATTATGACGAGATTTCGCGCTTCGACGAGGATTTCGGCCAGGTGCTCGCGATATTGGAAGAAATGGGCTTTGCGGAAAACACGATCATTCTTTTCATGGGCGACAACGGCGCCGCGATCTTGCGCGGCAAAGGCACGCTCTACGAATTCGGCGTGCACGTGCCGATGATCGTGCGTTGGCCTGGTCAAACGAAACAAGGCTCGACTACCGATGAATTGATCTCCGGCGAAGACGTGGCGCCGACCATGCTGGAGGCCGCCGGTTTGCAAGCGCCCAAAGCGATGACTGGCAAGAGTTTCGTCAAGTTGCTCAAGGGGGAGCCGTTCGAGGGGCGCAAGCACGTCTTCGCTCAGCGCGGTGCTCATGGGTCCGGATTGCCCAACAACTCCGCGGCGTTCGATCTGGGCCGCTGCGTCATCGCCAAGGATCACAAGCTCATTTACAACGCATTATGGCAAATTCCCTATACGCCGGTCGATTTCGCCGGCCAGCCGTTCTGGAAGGAACTGCAAGCGATGCACAAGGACGGCAAGCTCGACAAGGAGTTTTCGCGCCTGTACTTTTCACCGACGCGGCCGATGTTCGAGTTGTTCGACTTGAACGCCGACCCGCATGAGATGCGCAACCTGATTGGCCAGGAAAAAACGGCGGCGCTCGAGCGCGACCTGAAGGGCGTCCTGCAGCGCTGGATGATCCTGGAGCGCGATTTCGTGCCGTTGCCGGTGCCGCCGGAGAAGTAGCTTGGCGAGCCACGGGGTTGGCCCCCGTGGTGCGGAAGTCCATTCCACGGGGATAAACCCCGTGGCTCGCTTTATTCCACCGAGGTCCACCCATGAAACGCCTTGTTCTCTCGCTGTTCGCGGTCGCCTTCACCTTCAGCCTGTTGCCGATCCAGGCGCAAGAAAAACAGCCGCTCCAAAGTCCCGCGGCGGCGCTCAAGCCGTTCCTGGACAACAAAACGCTCGCCGGCGCCGTCACGCTGGTCGCCAGCAAGGACAAGGTGCTCAGCCTCGAAGCGACCGGGTACGCGGACGTCAGCTCATCGCGGCCGATGCTTGCGGAAATGATCTTCTGGATCGCGTCGATGTCGAAGCCCATTACCGCGGTCGGCTTGATGATCCTCGTGGACGAAGGCAAAGTCAGCCTCGATGATCCGATTGAAAAATACATCCCCGAGTTCAAGACGATGTGGGTCATCTCGGAGCAAGACAAGGACCGTATCGTGCTGAAGAAGCCAAAACGCGCGATCACGGTCCGCGACGTCATGAATCACACCAGCGGCTTGCCGTATCAGTCGGTGATGCAAGTGCCGACCATCGAGGTGCTGAGCCTGAGCGATGCGTGCCGCAGTGACGCGATGACGCCGCTCGTCAGCGAACCGGGCGAGAAGTTCCTCTATTCCAACGCCGGAATCAATATCGGCGGCCGCATCATCGAAGTCGTCAGCGGCATGCCGTTCGAAGACTTCATGGACAAGCGACTCTTCGGCCCGCTCGGCATGAAAGACACGACGTTTTGGCCCAATGAAAAGCAACTCAAGCGGCTCGCGAAATCGTACAAGCCGGGCAAGGACAAAATGGGCCTGGAAGAGACGCCGATCCTCTATTTGAAGTATCCCTTGAGCGAACGCGGCCGGCATCCGTGTCCCGCGGGGGGCTATTTCTCGACGGCGAGCGATTGCGGCCGACTGTGCCAGATGATTCTGAATGGCGGCACGTGGAACGGCAAACGGTATTTGTCAGAGAAAGCGATCGCGGAAATGTCGAAGCGTCAAACCGGCGCGGACATCAAGCAAAGCTGGGGCGTCGGCTGGACTTTGGGCGACGGCAACTACGGCCACGGCGGGGCGTTTGCAACGAACATGACGATTGACACCAAGCGCGGCCTGGTCACTGTCTTCATGGTGCAGCACAACGGCTTCACCGGCAACGGCGCTCAAGCGCAGGGAACGTGGCGCCGAGCGGCGAATGAGATTTTTGCCAAGTAATAAGCCTGGGGACGCCAATGTAGTCATCACGCTCCGCGTGATGGCGTTGGGCCCAACTCATAGACCGTTTTGATCGTCTGCGAGTTTAGCCCTACATCATCACGCGGAGCGTGATGACTACATTGGCTCCCGTTTGAATAACGAATTCTACTTCGCCCGTTTACGCTCAGCAGCCTTCAATCGATCCTGCTCTTGTGCCAACAGGGCTTGCGCTCGCTGCAATTCGGCCGTCAATAATTCGATCTCCATCGCCTTCGCTTCGCGCGCCAATTCCAATTGCACTTGCTTCTGCCGGACGCTGGCTTCCGCCACGGCGACGTTCGCCTTGAGCAACTCAAGTTCACTTTTAGCGACGTTCGATTTCGCGTTCGCCTCGACCTGTGCCTGTGCCATCAATCTTTGGAATTCGGTTATTGTTAGATCCCTCTTTTTTTGCGTTTCCTCTATTTGCAGAAAGCTCTTGTAATAGAAGTCAATGACTTGCTCGCTGTATACTCGCTCCTTATCGGCCGTTTTCTTGGCTTCGCGCTCCTTGATGAACAAATCGACAAGCGTTTCGCGTCGCTTCGGATCCTTGCTGTTGACGAAGAAGTGAACCTCCGTCGGCGTCGGCTCCTTGTCGCGCAGGTCCTTACTGACGCGTTTGATGAACGACTCGTCACTGTCATTGGGTCCCAGCGCTGGCACGCTGATTCGAACGCCCTTGCCGGCAATGACGCCATAATGATTGTCCGTCGCTGACTGCGCGAACGTGAAACCGACCGTGGTCGCAAGCAACACGGCACAAATGACGCCGGCCGACGCGAGCTTGAGCTTGGTCATGAGCATCCCCTTCAATACCTGTTGTGAAAGATGAAGCACCGTGGCCGAGACCGACTCGCCGACAGGTTTGCCCATCGCGAACAGGCTCGACGCGTGGGCCGTGGTTAACACCTGCGTGGGCGACAACGTTGCCTGCGCGACGCCTTCGCACAGCGCCATGCTGAACAGCCCCGCGGAAAGAGAGACGCCGCGTTTCGTGAGTCGATCGGCGAGCTGCTTGCGCCCGCGTTCGAGCAGGCCATGCAGCGCCCCCGCGGAGAGGCCAAGTTGATCGGCGGCTTCGTCGCGCGTCTTGCCTTCGAGATAGCAAAGAATGAGCACCGCCCGATAGCGTTCCGGCAGGCGATTGAGTTCGTCATCGAGGACGGTCTGCACCTCGGCCCAGCTCACATCCTCGGCGGGATTGTTGACGCTCCGCGTCGGCGTGGCGCGTTCTCGCCGGGTGCGCCGGGCGCGTTCGCGCTTGAGATTGGCAATCACGCGCATCGCGACCGCGTGCAGCCAGCTGGCAAGCGACGCCGTTTTGCGGATCGACGCGGCCTTTCGTGAGAACACCATGAACGTGGCCTGACACGCGTCGTCCGCGTCGTGCGTGCAGCCCAGGGCGCGCCGGCAGACGCCGAGGACCATTGGGGCGTGCCGTTCGATGAGGACGGTGAGCGCGGCCTCATCGCTCGACCGAATGAAGCTTTGGAGCAGTTGTTGATCGCCCACGTCGCGCGCCGCCTGGATCGCCGCGAATTTGCGGACGTTTTGCAGGACGCCGTTGAGCGATTTGTTGGCCATGGCGAGACTCGGCCCAAGGATCGTTCATTCAATAGTAACCGCGGCGAGCAATTTGGCGCGCGGGTTTGGGTGATGAATTCAAGCGCACCGAAGGACGTGCCCTTGTGTGGGGCAACATCGGTACGATACGCGGCAAGCCCTAATCTGGAATATTCAATCGCCCGTCCATCCCACACGTTGAACTTGCAAAGGATGGCGCAATGGCGCAGTTTCTCGACGTGTTGGATTAATTTGTCGCAGAAGTGAAACGAGAGTAAACTCTTAGCTCGATTTTCCTTGCGCTGTGTCCAGCGGCGGCGGAACAACAGTCGTTGCCGGCATTATCGGCGTCGTCTCTGGCGCTTCGACAAATTCGGCCGCGCCGGAAAGAAATGGACCGGCATCGTCCTCGAATTCTGCCACAATTCGGCCGCTTATCGTTGTCGTTTCAGTTGGTTCCATTTCTCAGCCCTCAAGTTGTCAATGAAAGTACTTGACGCGCAACGACAGCCCCTGAAAACACCAACTCTACCCAATATAGACCTTCCGCAGGAAACGCACAATTGGCAATGTGGAATTTGATTCCGACGGCCTCACGCGGTGAGCTAACGAAGTTCATTCGCCGAGGCTGATTGCGGAAAATGACGCGTCCTGTCGCGGTTTGCACGATCCGCAACGATACGTCCGCGGGTCCCTGGCATCCTGTCAACAGGACAAGAATACATAAGCGTGGCCGAACCACGGGAAAGGGCGGGGTGCGCGTTGACCGAATGTGAGTCATCAAGCCAAGGACGTTGAGGCGGAGCAAGTTACTTGGGTCCGCCTGGACTTCGTCACAAAGGATGAGGTATCGAATGGCGAGTTCCATAAGACGGCTTCATTTTGTAAAACTTTTGCCAAGTAAGAGCCTCGCTGTCCAATTCAATGCGTCAAGTGGGATCTTACTCACTCGTTGGAACGCCAACAACTTATTTCGTGGTCTATCCGAGGCGTTCGTTTTTTTCAGATTAGAAGTTGTCAGAACCTAGTATTGCAAGGTAAATTGGAGGCTCCAGCCGACTTCACGAGATGTGCCGATGAGATTATCCTGCCTCGCTTTTTTGTTTTTGACCGCGATGACTGCCACGGCTCGCGCCGGCGAACCCGCCTGGAGCGCCGAGAAACGCAATCACTGGGCGTGGAAGGCGCCGACGCGCTCGACCGTCCCCACAGTCAAGAACGCCGCGTGGGTCAAGAATCCGATCGATGCGTTCATCCTCGCCAGGCTCGAAGCCAAGACCTTGCAACCGGCCGCCGGCGCGACGCGCGAACAGCTTGTTCGCCGCGTGACGTTTGACCTCATCGGCTTACCGCCTTCGCCGGTTGAGATCGACGCGTTTGTCAACGACAAATCCGCCAACGCATGGGAGAAAGTCGTCGATCGGCTGCTCGCGTCGCCTCATTACGGCGAACGCTGGGGCCGGCATTGGCTTGACCTGGCGCGCTTCGCCGAATCGAATGGCTACGAATTCGACGAACCGCGGCCCAATGCGTGGCGTTATCGCGAATACGTGGTCAACGCATTCAACTCGGACAAGCCGTACGATCGTTTCATCAAGGAACAACTCGCCGGCGACGAGCTTTGGCCGGACGAGCCGGCAGCGCTCGTCGCGACCGGCTTCAATCTGCTCGGCGCCGATATGACCGACGCGTCAAGTCAACCGCAACGCCGGCAGAATACGCTCGACGACATGACCGACACGGCGGGGCTCGCGTTCCTCGGCATGACCATCGGCTGTGCGCGGTGCCACAATCACAAGTTCGAGCCAATCAGTGCGAGCGATTACTTTCGCCTGCAAGCGTTCTTCACGCCGGCCGACTTTCGTCGTGATCTCACCGTCGCGGACAAGTCGCAACGCTCGGAGTTCGACAAGCAATTGCAAGCGTATCAAGCGTTGACGAAGGCGACGCAGGCGAAGTTCGACGCCCTCGAAGGGCCGATTCGCGACAAGCTGTACAAGGCCAAGCTTGCCAAGTTGTCGGACGACGATCGCCTCGCCCACGAGACGCCGGAGGAAAAACGCACTGGCGCTCAAAAGGAAATGGTCGCCAACACCGCTCGGCGGCTCGTCGTGACGCCGAAGGAAATCGCCGCCGCGATGACAAAAGAGAATCAGGCGGAACTGGCGCGCTTGCAACAGGAGTTGAAGCAATTCGACAAGCAAAAGCCGAAAACGCTGCCGACGGCGATGTCCATGCAAGAATCCGGCAAGGCGCCGAAGACGTTTATTCTTCGGCGTGGCGAGTTGAAAAACGTCGGCGAGGAAGTATTCG
>Ga0105340_1001526_pt1 | contig 10265 bp, 6 predicted proteins | sample EasRivMeERMLT700_FD_89676 | JGI IMG/M metagenome (GOLD analysis project Ga0105340, IMG submission 89676) | Soil microbial communities from meander-bound floodplain in the East River, Colorado, USA - East River MetaG ERMLT700 | ecosystem: Environmental > Terrestrial > Soil > Floodplain | place... | reverse complement strand
TCGGTGAAGGCCTGGAACGGGTCGGCTTTCGCTTCCGGAATCCCGCCGCACTCATCTTCCACTTCAATCAGCACCCGATCGCCGTCGCGCCGAGCCCGCAGCGTGACATGGCCGCCGGCGGGCGTGAACTTGAACGCGTTGTTCAAGAGATTCATGACCGCCGACGCCAGCAGCTGCGGGTCGGCGTTGATGAAGAGGCTGGGGTCGGGCTGGCTGATGGCGAATCGCAGCGCGCGGAATTCAGCGTGGAGGTTGGCAGCGAGCGCAATCTCGTCGAGGAAGACATTGATCGGCACTCGTTCCTGCCGCGCGATATTCGCGGACATCCGGATGTCCGACAACGTGCTGTCCACGAGATCGCGCAGGTTCATCAGGCTTCGCCCCAACACGCTGCCCGTGCTGCCGTTGATGGCGACCGTGCCGCGTTTGAGCGTGTGAAACGCCAGCAGCGCGGTGTTCAGGAGGTCGCGGATTTCGTGCGCGAGTTGCCCGGATCGTTCAATCTCGCCGGTCGATCTCGACTGGGCCGTGATGCGCGCGTGTTCGGTGACCGCTCCCGCAATGGCGGAATCGAGACAGCGATTCAGCACGTGAAATTCTTCGACGGTAATGGCGTTCTTGCTCTCGACGGCGACTTCGGTGACCGCCTGGCAGATGTCGCCGTAGTCGTGCACCACCTGGGAGATGTTGAATCCCAGCGCGCGCAGCTCCGCGCCATGCTGCACGGCCGACATGCCGATGGCCGTTTCCGAAAACGGCGTGTCGGTGGTCTCGAGACGAAGTGTTTCGGTGAGTTGCGTCAGGAACAGCGGCACGCCGTACTCGAGCTCGCTCGTCGAGACGAGCGGCCACGGCCGATCAGTGAGCTTCGCTCTGGATCTGTCGATGATCGCGTCGCGATAAGAGACGAGGAATTCGTGGAGCATTGGTGGATCCTTGTCTATTGAACTGAGAACAACGGTACTACCGGCCGCTGAGACGGGGTGTCTCGTTTTGAACACCCCGTTCCGCCGTCGCGGGCCTAGTTCGAAAACGCCGGGATGCCGGTTTGCGCGCGGCCGAGGATCAGCGCGTGCACGTCGTGCGTGCCTTCGTAGGTGTTCACGACTTCGAGGTTGACGAGGTGGCGGATCACGCCGAACTCGTCGACGATGCCGTTGCCGCCGAGCATATCGCGCGCATCACGTGAGATGGCGAGCGCTTTGCCGCATGAGTTGCGCTTCAGCATCGACGTGATCTCGGGCGACGCCGTGCCTTCGTCCTTCATGCGGCCAAGCCGCAGGCAGGCATTGAGGCCGAGGGCGATCTCCGTCTGCATGTCGGCGAGCTTCTTCTGGATCAGCTGATTCGCCGCCAGCGGCCGTCCGAACTGCTTGCGCTCCATCACGTAGTTGCGCGCGCGATGCCAGCAATCTTCGGCCGCGCCCATCGCGCCCCAGCAGATGCCGTAGCGCGCGCTGTTGAGGCACGTGAACGGCCCCTTCAATCCGCGGATGTCGGGGAACGCGTTCTCTTCCGGACAGAAGACGTTGTCCATCACGACTTCGCCGGTGAGACTCGTACGCAATCCGACCTTGCCGTGAATCGGCGGCGCGCTCAAACCCTTCATGCCTTTTTCGAGGATGAAGCCGCGAATCTTGTCCTCATCATCTTTCGCCCAGATGATGAACACATCGGCAATCGGACTGTTGCTGATCCACGACTTGGTGCCGGTCAACGAGTAGCCGCCGTCGACCTTCTTCGCGCGCGACAGCATGCCGCCCGGATCGGATCCAAACCCCGGCTCGGTCAGACCAAAGCAGCCGATGAATTCGCCGGTCGCGAGCTTCGGCAGGAATTTCTGCTTTTGCGCTTCGGTGCCGAACTCGTTGATCGGCACCATCACGAGCGAGCCCTGCACGCTCATCATCGAGCGGAAGCCCGAATCGACGCGCTCGATCTCGCGCGCGACGAGGCCGTAGCTCACGTAGTTCATGCCGGCGCCGCCGTATTGCTCAGGGATGACGATGCCCAGCAGATCGAGCGCGCCCATCTCGCGGAAGATCGACGGGTCGGTCCTTTCGTGCCGGAACATCTCGAGCACGCGCGGCATCAGCTTGTCCTGCGCGTAGGAGCGGGCTGTGTCGCGGACCATCTGCTCTTCGTGCGTGAGCTGCTGTTCCAGGAGGAGCGGGTCGCTCCAGTTGAAACGGCTTTCGGATTTTGTAGACATGATCAAAGGCTCGCTGCGGTTGGAGGCGCCGTCAATTCGGCAATGAGAATTCGTCCCGCGGAAATAAGTCCGTGTTCAGGTCGGCGGTCTTTCGCGCATCGCCCGGCCCAATCCGGTACGGTTGCCCGGCCAGATACGGGCTCAAGAGGCCCACGATGTCGATGCCGGCTTCTGCATAATAATCGCGGACGGCCGCGAGGCGCACCTTGATGACGGCCGGGTCGAACTCGATCGGATCGCTGCTGCCGACCATGATGTCGCCAAACACCAGGGCATGGGGAAACACGCTGGCGAACGTGTCACGCGTCCGCGCCGTCGGCGCCCACGTCACCGCGAACCCCCCGGGCTTGAGCCGCCGCCGGAGCAGGTCGAAGTATTCGCGTGAATACAGATTGCCGGCATAGGCGCTCGTCGGACGCAGCGCGTCCATCTCGATGATGTCGAACACCGGCCCGGAGCGCAGCACGAACGCGCGGCCATCGCCGATGACGTGGTCGATGCGTGGATCGGTCAGCACGCGGGTCAAACCCGGATACGGCTGAATCGCCGACTGCCGGCGCAGCGTCGTCAATTGCGCCCCGATGATCTCCACGCAGGTGAGGCGCGACGTTTCGCTGCGGCCGGCCGCGGCAAACGCGGTGTCTCCCGATCCAAGGCCGATGATGACGATGTTCTGCGGATCGGGATGCAGCAGCGCCGGCAAGGCGCCGAGCACGGTGTGGATGCCGCCGTACGGAATCCAGCTCTGGCCGATGCCGTTGACGAAGACGGCGGTGTTGCGGCTGGATTGTGATGGCTTCAGGACGGAGACGCCTGATCCGTCTTCGGCGGCGATCACCGCGTGCAGGGCGGAGCCGTGCAGCCGCGCCCAGAGTGTGTGGCCGTCCGGCAGCGCCATCAGGACCGCAACCGTGATCGCGAGCGCGCCGGCAGTCGTCACCAGGCGTGTGCGGCCGCTCGATACTTGCCATAACGGAACGGCGAGCAAGGCGCCGAGACCGACGAGTATCCGCAGTGTGACCGCGGTACCGAACGCCGGCAGAAGCCACCAGCCCGTGATCATCGTCCCGACCACGCTGCCCGAGATATTGGCGGATAACAGTGCCCCGACGCGGCGCCCCAGCACCCGCAGATCGGACTGGCATGCCCGCTGAAGGAAAGGGAAGCTGACGCCCATCAGAAACGTCGGCGGTCCGACAATCATCGCCGGGATCACCACATACAAAAACGCGAAATCCCCGAGCGATGCGAACGAGGCCAGGTCGGTGAGCGTTGCGTTCTTGAGTTCGAGGACGGCGCCGTACACGGAGTACGGCTCATATTTTCCGAGGTAGGCCACCAGCCTCGCAGGGTTGCCCCGGTCAATGGCCGACATGATCAACGCGATCGAGATCGCCGCGTACCAGATCAATGCGAACTGCAGGAGCAGAAAAACGCGCCCTGGCGCGATGCCGCGGTGCACGAATCGCGACCCGATCGCGCCACCGAGGCCGAGCCCGGCGAGATATACGGCGAGCACCGTGCCGAACGTGAACGCCGTGGATTTTTGCACCACGCCGAGCAGGCGGAACCACGTGATCTCGAAGCCGAGTGCGATCAGGCCCGTCAGCGCATAGACCAGGATCCAGCTCGAAAAGGGCAAGGCGGGAAAGGCGCGGCCCCGATCGCTGTCGGGCCCCACGATGGTGTGGCGTGCCGGGCGTCGCGCCCCGATGGCGAAGGCGCCGATCGCGCAGAGCACGTTGCTCGCCGCTCCCCACAGCAAGGCGCCCTCGAGCCCGATATTCGGAATCAGGATCCACGTCGTCGTAAACGCGCCCGCGGCGGCGCCGAGCGTGTTCCATCCGTAGAGCGATCCGATGATCCGCCCGGCATCGCCGACGTCATGTGTCAACGCGCGCGACAACAACGGCAGCGAGACGCCCATCAGGCAGGTCGGCACGAGCAAGCTGGCGAACAGCACGATCGTCGCGACGATGATGTTGTCGCCGAGCTGCGGCAGCTGCGTGTAGAGCACGTCGTAAAACAGGAACTTGCTGACGAAGCCGAAGATGCCAATCGCGAGCTCGGCGGCCGCGAAGGCCCTCAAGCTCGCCCCGGGCCCCAGGCGATCGGCGAGTTTTCCGCCAGCGACGTTGCCGAGACCCAGCCCCGCCATGAACGCCGCGACGATGATAGTGATGGAATAGACGTCTGCGCCCGAGAAGAAGACGAGCAGGCGCTGCCAGATCACCTGGTAGAGAACGGCGGCAAAACCGGACAGGAAAAAGACCAGGAACGGCAACGGGACCAGCCTAGCATGTGGACTCAAGACTACGAGCAAATCGTTGATAAGGAAGCCGTTAGCCGCAACGGTGCCTTGACTTCGCGTACGGCCACTCTCCATAATGACCGCAGACACGGACGTAAGCGCGAACCCCAGCCGCTGCCTGAGTCCCCGATGACCCCGAGCCGGGTCGAGACATAACAATGTCGTTGGACGATCGCATTCGATCAACAGTCGATCAGGCCGTAGCTCCGCTCGTTAAGGAGCTGCTCAAAGAGGCCGCTGCCGAGCAAGAGGAAGCTATCCGGGCCGCGAAGGTCCAGATTTTCGAGGAGGCCGAGCAAGCCTCTCAGACCCGCGTCGCCGACGCCGAGATCCGCGGCCGCGCGCAGATGGAGGAACGGATCGCCCAGGCGCTCGCTGACGATCGCGACAAAGCCGCGCGCGAGATCCGCAACCAGCTCCAGGCCGAGGTCGACAAGAAGATGCACGACGCGCTCGAGGTTGCCGAGAACCGGATGCGCGTGGCGCTCGCGGATGGCGAGGCCAAGGCCGCCCAGGATCTGAAGACCGCGGTCGCGGCCGCGCGTGTCAAGGAGCGCGAGATCGAAATGGCCGGCGTGAGCCGCCTGCTCGAGAGCGTTCGCGGCCTCGACGGCGCATCGTCGTTAAGTGAGGTGCTGGATGCACTGGCGCTGGCCGCCGGCCGCGAAGCGGCTCGGGCGGCCGTGGTCGTCCTGCGCAACGATCGCATTCTGGGCTGGCGCATGTCGGGATTCGGTCCGCGCGACTCGCAGCCGAAATCGATCGATTTGTCACTGGCCGAATCAGGTGTGATCGGTCTCGCCGTCGGCGCCGGGCGCGCGGTCACCACGAAGGATAGCCAGAGCGCCAGCGTCGGGCCCGGCTTCGAATCGCTGTCGCAGGATCGAATGGGACTCGCGGTCCCGGTGATCGTCGGCGGCCGCGTCGTCGCTGTCGTGTATGCCGACGCGGTCACGACCGATGGTCACGAGCGTCATGTGCCCAGCTCGTGGCCCGAGCTGATCGAAGTGCTCGCCCGTCACGCGGGCCGGTGTCTCGAAGCGCTGACGACGCAAAAGACGGCGCCGCGCATTCAGCCTCCATCGGCTGCCGGTCCGGCGTCTCCGACACCCTCGACCCCGTCGACGCCAGCTATTCCGTCGTCGAGCGACCCGACGAGCGCGTTGATGCAGATCACGGACGGGGTCGCCGCGGCGGCGCGCCGGACGGCACGGCTGCTGGTCTCCGAGATTCGTCTATTCCATGAGCCCGCAGTGAATGAGGGCCGTCGTCATCGCAACCTGCTGACGCGGCTGGCCCCTGAAATAGAGAAGGCCCGCGAGGCGTATAACGAGCAGGTGCCTGCCGGCGTCCGGGCCCACACGGATTACTTTCACCAGGAGCTGATCAAGACGCTCGCTGGCGGAGATGCGGCGCTACTGGGTAACCTGATCTGAGATGAAACTCCCCTCGTTCGTGGCGGCCGCTGCCTTCTTGGCCGGCGTGACGCTATCCGCGCAACTCGTCGTCCCCGGACGGGCCGGCACGAGTACTCCTGCGAAGTTATCGGCGACGGCGCATCCGCCGGTTCCGAACGATCTGGCGTCGATGTGGCTCGTGCCGGAGCAGAACGCGAAGCTCGGTCCGGCGCTGACCAACTTCCTGCGTGGCGTTCGGCTGCTCGAGGAAGAGGATCGCGCCACCGCGGCGCTTCCGCTCGTGAGCGACGGGGCGCTGTCGACGACTCCTGTCGCGGATTACGCGCGTTATTACACCGGTCTGGCGTTGATTCGGCTCCAGCGGTATGCCGACGCCGACAACGTGTTCAGCGATCTTGCGGCGCGGCAGATCGAAGGGCATCTTCCCGAGGACGCGGCGTTTCGAGTCGCGGAGATCCGCGAAACGCAGAAGGACTACAAAGGCGCGGTCAGCGTTTACGAATCGCTCGTGCTGAAAAAGCTCGCACAGCCGCAAATGGCGTGGCTGCGTCTTGGCCTCGACGCCGATCTCGCGGGGCGGCCAATGCGTTCGGTCGAAGCCTTACAGCGCGCCTACTACGACTTCCCGACGACGGCGGAGGCGGACCAGGCGGGACAGGCGCTCGACAAGCAGGACGTCGATCTCGAGGCGCCGTTTGTAGCCAAGGAACTGGCGCGGGCCGAAACGTTGTTCCAGGCTCGGCGATGGGCGGGCGCGAAGCAGTCGTACGATCGCGTCAAGTCATTCGTGACGGCCACCGATCGCGATCGCGTGTTGATCCGGATTGCGGCCGCGGACATTGCGCTGGGCCGTTACCGTGAGGGCCGCGACGCTCTGCGTCCGCACCTGACGGGCCCGTTCGCCGACGAAGCGAACTTCCACTACGTCACCGCGACGCGCGGTTTGAAATTGCGAGACGAGCACATCGCGTTGTCGCGCGCTTTCGTCGAGAAGTTTCCAGGCAGCCCGTTTGCCGAAGAGGTCCTCAACAACCTCGCATCCGCGTACATCATCGACGACCAGGATGCCGAGGCCGACGCGGTGTTCCGCGAGATTCTCAATCGCTATCCGGCGGGCCGCTTCACCGAGCGGGCGGCGTGGAAGGCCGGATGGTGGGCGTACCGTCAAGGACAGTTCAGCGACGCGCTTCAGTATTTCGATCGCGGCGCCGAGCAGTTCCCGCGATCCGACTATCGGCCGTCGTGGCTGTACTGGTCGGGCCGCGCGGCTCAGCAGGCGGGCGATATCGAGACCGGCACCGCGCGCCTGCGCCTCGCCGCCACTGATTATCACAACTCGTATTACGGCCGGCTGGCGGTGAAGCGTCTCGAAGGCGAGCGTGGCGGCACGATCGCGCCGACGCTGCGGCGCCAGCCGCTGTCGTCGCCGGCGATCCCCACCTCGGGCCGGATCGCATCGCTGCTGTCGGTCGGCCTCAATCGGGAAGCGATGAGCGAGTTGCAGTACGCGCAGCGCGTGTGGGGAGATTCCCCGCAGCTGCAGGCAACGATCGCGGTGACGCACAACCGGCTCGGCAACGTGCGAGCCGGCATCAACGCGATGAAGCGCGCCTACCCGCAGTACCTCGCTGCGGGCGGCGAGGAGATGCCGTCCGAGATCCTGAAGATCATTTTCCCGGTCGACTACTGGTCGCTGCTGCAGAAGTACGCCAAGGAACGGAGTCTCGATCCGTATCTCGTCGCGGCGCTCGTCGCGCAGGAATCGAATTTCGATCCGGTTGTGGTCTCGCACGCGAATGCCTACGGCCTGATGCAGATCCTGCCGAGCACCGGCCGCAGCTACGCGCGGAAACTCGGCGTGCGGCCGTTCTCGACGCGGCGATTGACGGAGGCCGAGGTCAACGTGCGCCTCGGCACGCAGATCTTCGCGGACGAGATCCGCAAGTACGGAGGCGTCCACTTCGCCCTCGCCGCATATAACGCCGGCGGCAGCCGGGTCGTCGCCTGGCAGCGGGAAAAGCCGGGGCTCCCGCAGGACGAATTCATCGACGACATCCCGTTCCCCGAGACGCAGAATTACGTCAAGCGCATCCTGGGTACTGCGGAAGACTACCGGTTTTTATATAGTTCTCAGTAGTGACCAAGATTCGAAGCGCCCGGCGAGTCTCCTCGTTCGCCGATTCCGTGTTCGGCGAAATGACGCGGCTGGCCAAGCTGCACAACGCCGTCAACCTCTCGCAAGGCTTTCCTGATTTCGAAGCGCCGCAGGCGATCAAGGACGCCGCCTGTGCGGCGATCCAGGGCGAGCAGAATCAATACGCGCCGCCGTACGGGACGAAGGCGTTTCGCGACGCCATTGCCGCCGACTTCTCGCTGCGCTACGGCGTCGAGCTCGTCGCCGACGAGCAGGTGACGGTCTGCTGCGGATCGACGGAAGCGATGATGGCGTCGATGCTGTCGTGCATCGATCCGGGCGATGAAGTGATCGTCTTCGAGCCGTTCTACGAGAACTACGGCCCGGACGCGATCCTCGCCGGCGCCGAGCCGAAATACATCCGGATGCGCGAGCCGGAGTGGCGCTTCGATCCCGACGAGCTGACGGCGGCGTTCTCCAACCGCACGCGGGCGATCATCATCAACTCGCCGAACAACCCGACCGGCAAGGTGTTCACGCGCGACGAGCTGCAGGTGATTGCCGACCTCTGCCAGCGCTGGGATGTGCTCGCCATCTCCGACGAAATCTACGAGCGCATCGTCTTTGGCGGCAACGCCCACGTCCCGATGGCGTCGATCCCGGGAATGGCCGATCGCACGATCACGACCGGTGGCCTGTCCAAGACGTATAGCGTCACTGGCTGGCGCATCGGCTGGGCGATTTCTCCGCCCGCCCTGACCGGAGGCATCCGCAAGCTGCACGACTTCCTCACCGTCGCGGCGCCGACGCCGTTTCACGATGCCGGCGTGGCGGCATTGTCGCTGCCGGAAGCGTTCTACTCCCAGCTTGCGAGAGACTACGAAACCAAACGCGACCTGATGATGGAGATTCTCGGCCGCCATGGTTTCATTGCCTACAATCCCGGCGGCGCGTATTACGTGATGGCGGATGTGAGCCGGTTCGGCTTCGCGTCCGATTCGGAATTCGCGCAGTATCTCGTCAAGGAAATCGGCGTCGCGACCGTGCCGGGCAGCAGCTTCTACATCGATCCTTCCGCGGCGCCGCAGACGGTGCGCTTCTGTTTCTCGAAGCGCGACGAGACGCTGCATGAAGCCGATCGGCGGCTGGCGCGGCTCTCCGTCCGCCTTCGCCCGGAGGCTTCGGCGGGACAAGTTACTTCAGGCGATAGAGCCTGATCCCGTCCTGGTCGGCAACGAGATCGAGCGCCGCGATCGAATCGATCGCCTTCAGAGTGTCAGCGTCATAGCGGCCCGTGTGGACGGTGACATGGCTGACATGCGAGCCGCGTAGTTCGGCGAGCGCGGCTTCGCTCGGAAAGGTGCCGAGGATCCGCCCGCGCGTTTCGAACGTGTCGGGATGGAAGCTGCTGTAGCCGTTCAGGAGCGGTTTGAAGTAACGCGTGTTCGCGAGCACGTACGGTCCGTTCAGGCTGACGCTCGCCCCGGAATAGAAGGGGAATTCGGCAACCACCACGTCCGATTGCGACGCGAGCCGATCGTAGACCTGCGGGATGCCGTTGAACCGCGTGAAGCCAACCGGCGTGCGGATCGCTTCGATTGTCACCAGCAGCGCGATCGCGATCATCACGCCACGTCCCCTGCCCACCGTAGCCTTGGCGAAGGTGGGCTTTTCGAGTTCCGCAACCCCGAATCCCGCGAGCACCGCGACCGCCGCCAGCGGCAGCCATCCCCATCGCGCCACGTTGCGGAGGCCGCTCAACAGGGGTAGGAATTCGTGGAGCAGGCGATAACCAGGCAACGATGTGCCCAACGACATCGCGGCGCCAAGAATCCCAATCGCCACCACCATGCGCACCCGCGGCTCTTTCAATCTCCTGCCGGAGAACACCGCGACGGCGGCGAGCATCAGCGGGACCAGCCCGCGGTATTTCGTTTTCATGGGGTCAATGGGATGGTTGAGGGGACGGCGTGAAAGCGCGGCTGGCGGCGCAGCACCCATTCCGCGGCGGCGGCATTGCCGAGGATGCTGAGCCACAGGGAGACGAGGTAGTTCGTCTCCGCCGCCACCCCGAGCGCGAAGAGGGCGACGTGATAGCTGCGGAAGGTGATGGCGGTTGCCGTCATCGCGAAGGAACGCGTCATCCACTCGCGGTGCCGGGCGACATCGCGCGACGCCCCCGACATCACG
>Ga0105340_1001525_pt1 | contig 10270 bp, 5 predicted proteins | sample EasRivMeERMLT700_FD_89676 | JGI IMG/M metagenome (GOLD analysis project Ga0105340, IMG submission 89676) | Soil microbial communities from meander-bound floodplain in the East River, Colorado, USA - East River MetaG ERMLT700 | ecosystem: Environmental > Terrestrial > Soil > Floodplain | place... | reverse complement strand
ATGTCGCGGTGAATGATGCCCTTCTGATGGGCGTGCTGGATCGCCTGGCATACCGGCACGAACAACTCCAGCCGCTCGCGCGGCGTCAGATGATTGTCGTCGCAATACTTGGTGATCGGCACGCCGTGGACCAGCTCCATGACGAAGTAAGGCAGGCCGTTTTCGGTGGCGCCGCCATCGAACACGCGGGCAATATTGACATGATCCATCATCGCCAGCGCTTGCCGCTCGGCCTCGAAGCGGGCGATGACCTGGCGGGTGTCCATGCCCGGCTTGATGACCTTGAGGGCGACCTTGCGCTGCACCGGTTTGGTTTGTTCGGCCATCCAGACGACGCCCATGCCGCCTTCGCCGATTTGTTGCAGCAACTTGTACGGGCCGATGACAGCGCCCGAACTCTCGGTTAGCGGCTGCTGTTCAGCGGTGTCAACCGGATGGACCGGCGACTCCAAAAAGCTGCCGGCCTGCGCGTGCTTGCCCAGAAGCGCCTCCACTTGCCGACGCATTTTCTCGTCCGCTCCACAGGCGTCCTGCAGATACGCTTCGCGCTCGGCCGCGTCGTGTTTTTCGACGGCGGCGAGGAAATTCTCTTTGACGCGCCGGAAATCGGCATTCATGACTCGACCTCGTTTTGGGCTCTAAAAGGTTAAGCGCTTTCCGCCGGCGGTTTGTCTCCGCGATGGGAAAAAAACAAATTGAACCACGGGGAACACGGGGGGCACGGGGTAATTCAGGAGGTCATTCGAACCTCTCCCCGTGTTCCCCGTGCTCCCCGTGGTTCATTTTGAATTCGGCTCGGCATCGGAAAGTGCTTGCAGAAGCCAGGCACGGGCGAACGTCCACTGGCGATACGCGTAAGCTCGCGAAATGCCGAGTGCCTGGGCCGCTTCCTCGATGGAGAGGCCGGCATAGTAACGGAGTTGCACGATCCGGGCGGCCTCTTCATCCTCGGCGGCGAGCCGGCTCAGGGCCTCGTCGAGCGCCAGCAACTCGTCGGCGTCGTCCGATGGAGCGGGAATGTCCTCATCCAGTGCGACACGGTGTCGGCCGCCCCCGTGTTTCTCGCGCTGTTTGCGTCGCGCATTGTCCACGAGAATATTGCGCATCGCCTGCGCTGCCGCGGCGAAAAAGTGACTACGACCGTTCCAGTGCGGCACCTTCTCCGTATCCACCAATCGCAAATACGCTTCGTGCACGAGCGCCGTGGCCTGAAATGTCTGGCCCGGCCGTTCGCTCGCCAACTTCTCCGCCGCCAGCTTGCGCAGCTCATCGTAGACCAGTGGCAACAGCTTCTCCGCGGCGTGCGGGTCGCCCTGTTCGACGGCACTCAGGATGCGCGTGACTTCATTCACGGCCGCGCTCCAACTGCACTGGGTTTGGTTCGATCAAACGAGGCGAGGACCAGGGAACCCTTGGCCGCACGCAAGATATTCACGATCTCGAAGAAAACGCTGGGGAAGGGGAAGGTATTGCAATTCTAGTCGGTGACGACTTTCAGGCCACGGGTATGGCAACTTCTTCTCGTATCATGGCAGACTGTGCACGTCGGTCGATGCGGCCGAATCGATCCATTGATTGAAACAAGACCGCGCGCTGGTTTTGCACAAAAACAGATGAAGCCCCGGGGTGAGGTACTTCGAACCCCGGGGTTCGGAGCACCTCACCCCAGGGCTTGTGGAGTTGCCCCGTTACGTGTTCGCGACAAGGTCGAAGCGGTCAAGATTCATCACCTTGGCCCACGCAGCCACAAAGTCGCGCACAAACGCCTGCTGCGCGTCCTGGCAACCATAGACTTCCGCGATGGCCCGGAGCTGCGAGTTCGAACCGAAGACGAGATCGACAGCGGCGCCAGTCCACTTGACCTTTTCCGTCCGGCGGTCGCGCCCCTCGTAGAAGTGCTCGCATTGCGCGGACTTCCGCCACTCGGTGTTCATGTCGAGGAGGTTCACGAAGAAGTCGTTGGTCAGTGATCCAGGTCGCTCGGTGAAGACGCCCAGCGCGGACTGCCCGACGTTTGCATTCAGCACGCGCATTCCGCCGACCAGCACCGTCATCTCCGGAGCGGTCAGCGTCAGCAGGTGGGCGCGATCCACCAGCAGCTCCGCCGCTGGCCGATCGTCTCCCTTGCGGAGGTAGTTGCGGAAACCGTCTGCGGTTGGTTCGAGCACGGCAAAGGATTCCACGTCGGTCATCTCTTGCGACGCGTCGGTGCGTCCCGGCGAGAAAGGAACCTGCACGTTTTGCCCGGCCTTCTTCGCCGCGGTCTCCACGGCGGCGCACCCACTGAGAACGATCACGTCAGCGAGCGAGACTTTCTTCTTCCCGCCGGACTGCGAGCTGTTGAATTCCTTTTGGATCTTCTCAAGAGTCGGCAGGACCTTCGCGAGTTCGGCCGGTTGGTTGACTTCCCAATTCTTCTGCGGCGCAAGGCGAATGCGCGCCCCGTTCGCTCCGCCGCGTTTGTCGGTGCCACGGAACGAGGACGCCGAAGCCCAGGCGGTTGTCACCAGTTGCGAAATGGACAGTCCTGATGCGAGAATCTTGGCCTTGAGCTGAGCGATGTCCTGCTCGCCGATCAATTCATGATCGACTTTGGGAACCGGGTCTTGCCACAACTGCGGCGGGGGAACCAGCGGGCCGAGCAACCGCGAGGCGGGCCCCATATCGCGGTGCGTCAGCTTGTACCACGCCCTGGCAAAGGCTTCGGCGAACTCTTTCGGGTTCTGGTGGAAGCGCTTCGCAATCGGCGCGTAGATCGAGTCCAGCCTCAGTGCGAGGTCCGTCGTGAACATCATGGGAGCGTGCTTCTTCGACGGATCGTGAGCATCCGGCACGGTGCCCTGTGCCGCTGCATTCTTGGGAGTCCACTGGTTGGCGCCGCCTGGCCCCTTCACCAGCACCCACTCGTGGCCGAACAGGTTGTCGAAGAAACCGTTGTCCCATTTCACCGGGTTGGTGGTCCATGCGCCTTCCAGACCGCTGGTGATCGTAGCGTCGCCATTGCCGGCGCCAAAAGTGTTCTTCCAGCCCAGCCCTTGCTCCTCGAGGCTGGCACGCTCGGGTTCGGGACCGCAGTATTGAGCCGCGCTGGCGGCGCCATGGGCTTTGCCAAACGTGTGGCCGCCAGCGATCAGCGCAACGGTCTCCTCGTCATTCATGGCCATGCGGCGGAAGGTTTCTCGAATGTCCCTGGCTGCAGCGAGCGGATCGGGGTTGCCGTTTGGCCCCTGCGGATTCACGTAGATCAGGCCCATCTGCACGGCGCCGAGAGGATTTTCAAGCACCCGGTCGCCCGTGTAACGCTTGTCGCCGAGCCACTCCGTCTCAGGCCCCCAGTAAATGTCCAATTCCGGCTCAAAGACGTCCTCCCGCCCGCCCGCGAAACCGAACGTTTTGAATCCCATCGACTCCAGGGCACAGTTGCCGGTGAAAACCATCAGATCGGCCCACGAAATTTTCTGGCCGTACTTTTGCTTGATCGGCCAAAGCAACCGTCGAGCCTTGTCGAGGCTCACATTGTCGGGCCAGCTATTGAGGGGCGCAAAGCGGAGCGTTCCGGAGGCTGCGCCGCCGCGACCGTCGGCGATGCGATACGTGCCGGCGCTGTGCCACGCCATGCGAATGAACAGCGGCCCGTAGTGGCCAAAGTCGGCCGGCCACCAGTCCTGCGACGTCGTCATCACCGCTTCGATGTCCTTCTTCAGGGCATTCAGGTCGAGTTTCTTGAACTCCGCGGCGTAGTTGAACTCCTCGCCCATTGGGTTGGACAGGGAAGAGTTTTGGTGAAGTAGCTGCAGGTTCAACTGATTTGGCCACCAGTCTCGATTCGACAGGGCCCCAGCGGCGGTGTGTCGGTGAGCCCCGTTCATCACCGGGCATTTCGTTTCGGTCGTCATTTTTTCTCCAGTTCGACTGCGAATTTTCCGTCCAACCCGCGCAAGCCGCCGCAAACCGCATCCGCGGCGCTGCCACTTCGGCCTGTTGTAAGGTAATGTATTTAATTCGCGCGATTTGTTGAGCATGAATCGGTGCAGGGAATCGGCCCGCCAAGGATGATTGGAGTGCGGTGCGCCAATTCCAGCGGCTGGTTCGGTGCTGGGGCCGGTAAGGCCACTCGCTTGCAGGCGGGACTCACCGGCCTTTCTGCGTTCTGACCACGACTTCTCAGTCGCCGTAATCCACGGTTGCAAACAGCGTCCCGGCATTGCCGGCGCCGTGCTGATCGTGCCAGGTCAAGGAGACGATATACGTCCCGGGGGCGCGGTACTGGTGTTCCAGACGCAGCGTACGCAGATCGGCGGACCGGAGGCGATAGGTCTCAACGCGCGATCCGTCGCCGTAATCGACCGTGAAGGTGAAGATGTCCAGCGGGTCAGGCTCGACGATGATGCCGCTGAGCACGGCGACGCCGGTGCGCGACGTTTGCACGCTGATGCTGCGATTCGTGAACATCGGCGGGGTATTGACGTGCTCAAGAACGACGTCGTTTCCGTCGCCGCCGACGTAGCTGATCTGGAACTTTTGCCCGGCAACCGTCAAGATGGCCCCTTCCGCCAAGCCGGCGAACGTGCCGACGATCGGGTCGTGACCGTCATTCTTGATGATTCGGAACCGGTCGCCGACGTCCGACGCGAAGTTCAACTTCACAACGAGCGGGGCGTTGTTGAGGCTGATCGTTCCCTAGACCTGAAGCTGGTCATAGCCGTGGCCGGCGTTTTTGCAGTTCAGATCGACTTCGAACGGGTGAGCCGCATCCAGCACGAGGCCGCCGCTTGTCGAGACGAACATCGTATGAACGCCGACGCCGCCGTCGTCATCTTGCACGGCGACCGTCACGCGGTAGTCGCCCGCGGCGCGGTATCGGTGATCGAGCTGGAATGTCTGGTTGCCGTGGAGGTCCAGGCGGCGCACGCCCGAGCCGTCGCCATAATCGACGGTTGCGGTCCAGCGGTCGGCGCCGGGATCGTGGACGGCCCCATGCGCCTTGAGATGACCGTTTGCGCTCAGGTTCGGCCCAGCGAGCGTCACCTGCGGCGCGACGTTATTGACAGAAACAAACAGCTCCCGGTTGTTGCCGAGGCCGTGATCGTCGAGCCAGGTGAATCGCGGTCGATAGTCGCCGTTGTCGCGATAGCGATGCCTGAGTTCGAACGGGGCAAGGCCGGGATGGAAGCGTTCTTCGCGTGAACCGTCGTTCCAGTTGACGATGAGCGTGAGCTTATCGTTGACGTCCGGATCGTGAAGTCGGCCCGTGACGGTGACGGTGTCGCCCTCGTTGATGATGCTTGGCGTGACGGCCAGCTCGGGCGCCATCGTGCCCGTGTTCACGTAGGTCAGCACGACATTGTTTTGTGCGATTGTTCCACCTGTGTAGGTGATGCGCATCTTTTGGCCGGTCTTCGTGATGAATTCAGTCCCTTCCGGCAAGCCGCTGAATGTCCCGATCACGGAATCAAAGCCGGAGTTGTTGATGATGCGAAAGGTGTTGCCGACCTTCGCCCCGGATCCGACGCTGACCCCAAGAAGGCTACGTTCGCGGAGTTCAACTTCTCCCTGGACATCCAATTGATCATGACCGCTGCCGGCGACGGGGCCGTTGAGGAACACTCGGAATTCGGCGTCGTTCTCGAACCGCAAGTCTCCAGCGACATGGAGGATTCCTGGTGCGCCGGTGCCCGGGTCAACCGCCCCATCTGCTTCAAGAGAGCCGATTTTGCCGACGCCTCCCAGGATGCCGTTGGGACCGACGTGGGTTTCGCTATTCGGTTGGTTGCCGTTGACAAGCAGCTTGCCGTCGATCACGAGCGTAATGCCAGCGTAGTTGTTGTTCGCGGAGAGCACCAGTTGCCCCGTGTCGCGTTTGTCGATGCCGCCAACATCAATTCTTCCGGTGATTTCCAGTAAGGCGCCGTCTCCGACTTTGACATCGGGTAAGTTGCCGACTCCTTTGATATCGAATCGAATGGTGTTGGTCGTTTTCGGGGCTGTGGTTATTTCGAAGATCGCAGCGCGGTTGCCGATCAATTCGTAACCGCTGCCCTCAATGATGATGTTGGCGCTAATCGTGTCCGTAGCAAAGTTATTGTCGGCCGTCTTGCGTGCGGCGTTGGCGGGGAATACCAGAATGTCAAACCCGTCATTAGAATTCGGCGCGCCGACGTCCCAGTTGTTGTTGTTAGTCCAGTTGTTGTTGAACGCCCCGCCGGTCCAGGTGTGGACGGTGGGGACGAGGCGATCCTCAAGCAGCTCCAGGCGGGGCTGGAACGTCTTCTTCTTGCGGACGTTTCGGGCTTGCGAAGTAAAAAACATCGTACGTTTCTCCGTGCATTTGGAATTGGCCTGCGGTACAAAGAAAACGACAGCCGTGGGCGCGCAGACCGGGCGCCCGGGCGTCGCTGTGGCCGGTGAGGACTCTTGCTTGCAGGCGGGGCCTCACCGGCCTTTTGCATGAAACGACACGATCAAGGGAGATTCCAGACGCCGTCCGTGACGAAGCGAAATGTCGAGCCCGCCGTGACGCCGGTGGCATGGGCGGCCACGTCGGCGATCCCGGTAAGCCCTTCGAATCGGCCGGTGCCGGACAGCCAGATCGCCGTCACGCTGTAATCGGCGCTGCCGTCACCATTGAGCGCGAATGTGCCGTAGAAGATGCCCGACACGGTCGAGCCGTCCGCGGCCGTCGAGGTGAACACGCCGTCGAGGATTTCGCCGGTGGAAAGGTTTACCTTGTGGCTGCCGACTTGCGAGTACTTGCCCATGTGGGTCGCGTTGCCCTTCGCCGTCCACGCTTGAACGGCAGTCGTTGTCGATTCCATTTCCGACACGTCGACCGTGCCGGCCGTCCGCTCCTTGTGCGGCACGACTTGCGCTTGCACCGGCGCAGCGGCGAACGCGCTGCAGACGGTCAGAATGGCAAACCAGCGGACAGAGACGAAACGATTCATCGAGAAACTCCTGTGGTCTGCGGTCATGGAATCGACAACCGTGGGCGCGCAGACCGAGCGCCCGGGCGTCGCTGTGGCTGATGAGGACTCATGCTTGCAGGCGGGGCCTCACCGGGCCGTCAAAAGCAGGATTCAGGTTGATTGATCAAGGAATCGGCGTTGGAGTCCCTTTCCCAAATCTTTTCGCCTCGTTGGCGACATCGGCTTCCTTGCCGCGGTCGTCGCCGCGTATCGGAGTGACAATCCGGCCCTGCGTTTCCTGCCATGGCCGGCCGTCCCAGAACTTGAGCGTGCCGTCCGCGTCCACGCTGGCGATGAACTGACCATTGGGACTGAAGGCCACTTGCTGCACGGCGCTGGAGTGGCCTCGCAGCGTGAACAATTCGCGGCCCGTGCGCAGGTCCCAAATCTTCAGCGTCTTGTCCTTGCTCGCGGACGCCAGGCGTCGGCCATCGGGGTGAAAGGCGATGCTGAGGATGCCATCGGGATGGCCGTCCATCGCTACGACGGGTTCGCCGGTGCGAAGGTCCCAGACGCGCAGATCGCCAAGCCGATTCTTGATGTTCATTCCCGCCGCCAGGAAATGGCCGTCGGCACTGAATGCGACGGAGCCAAATTCAGCGAATTCCGCCTTGAGAACGCCGAGCTGCCGCCCGTCCTTGACGTCCAGGATGCGGGGTGCGTCCTTGGCCGGCGCCAAAATGAGCCTCTTGCCGTCGGGGTGGAAAAAGGGCGCCGCGCCGCCCTCAAATTGGCCAAGGTGATGCAACATTTTTCCCGTTTCCGCATCGTGCACGTTCATCGATTGCCTGGATGACTTTCCTGGTCCTGGCCCGATGCCGGAGCGGTTGACCGAACGCTGCCAGTCGGAACTTCGTGCTTGCAAGCCGATCACATTCGCAAGGGTTTGCACGGATTTTCCGGTTTCCACATCGACCACTTCGTGCCCTTTCGTCTGCAAAATGGCCAACAATCGTCCTTCGTGGAATCGAATGTCCGGTTGCTGCACGGACGGAAAATGCCGAACGAGGATTTCCTTGAAAGTGCTGGTGTTCCAAATTCGAATCTCCGCAGTCTTTTTCAGCTTTGTCTCTTGCGTCAGCCTGGTCGCCACCAGGCGATCACCCGAAGGGCTAAAATGAATGCGATCCCATTTCCCCGGCAGGTCCAGGTGATTCGGGGAAGGCCCAACCTTCCAGGTCCGAAACGTCGCGTCGGCGCCGGCCGAGCTGACCTGGGCGCCGTCCGCTCGGAAAACGAGGGCATGAATTTCATTGTCGTGGCCGCGCTGGATCAGGATCTCCCGGCCAGACTGCACGTCCCAGAGGCGAACGGTCTTGTCCGCGCTTCCGGATGCCAATACTTGACCATCCGGGCTGAAGCGGACGACGTTGACGGTTTCGTTGTGCCCGACCAGGGTGCGAAACTCCTTGCCCGTTTCGAGGTCCCAGATCTTGATGGTCCGATCCAGGCCGCACGATGCCAGGTACTTGCCCTTCGGACTGAACGCAAGTGAGCGAATGATATCGGCATGGCCGGCCAGCATATGAATCGTCTTGCCGGTCTGGCTGTCCGCCACCTGGATCCGATTCGATTGCTCCTTGTTCCGCGCTGGTCCAAAGTCTCGGCATTCGATGGCCACCATTCGGCCGTCGTCATTGAAGGCGACGCGACCGCACACGGTTTGCGGCCCCGGGTCGATCTTTACCAGAACTTGACCGGTGCCGGCGTCGAAGATCGTGGGCGGAACGCTTTGCGACAAGATCTTCTCCGGGTTGTTCGCGGTTGCCATCATGTGACACGCCAATATTCGTTTGTCATCGGGACTGTAGGCGACTCCGCTGCCCGAAATGGGAACACTGGAGAAATACCCGATCGGCTTGGACATCTGAACCAGTTCAATGCCGTTGAGATCGAAAACCCGTATGCCGAATGCCCCCGCGTGGGCAATGGCTTGATTGTCCGACCGAATGGCAATCGTGCCGGCCCTCAACGTGTTCAAGACGGCGATGATTCGGCCGGTTCGCGTATCCCAGATGTGCCACGGCGACAGCGGCGCGGTGTTCAAAGGCGCGGCGAAGTGGTTGCCGTCCGGCGACAATGCACTGACGGCGCCGATCCAGTTCCCTGAATCAAGAAAACGCACGCGGCGAATTTCACTGTTGCACAACCTTTTCAGGTGATGCCACTCCCACAGGCGTTTCTCGGCAGGGCAGCCGTCCAGCGCCCGGTCGGCGAGCGTTGGCCGGCCGGCGTCCCATTCACGCGCCGCCAGGGCGATGCCATAGATGCCGAGTGCTTCTTCGCGATCATTGAGGGCGATGCGCATGTCGCGTTCGGCCTTCTCCGCACGGTTGAAGTCTGCGAGCGCCTTGTCGAGCGCCATGGTCTTTTCATCCGCTTCCTTGCCAAGACGCTCCTCGGCCTCGCGTGCCTCGACCATGCCCCAGGTCGTGCCGACGATGCCGCCGAGGAGAGCGAACACGACCAGCGTCGCCGTCGCCACGGCGCCGCGGTTGCGCCGCAAGAATTTGCGCGTCCGATATACCATCGACGGCGGCCCCGCGGCGACGGGTTCATCCGCCAGGTAACGCTGCACGTCCGTCGCGAACGAGCTGGCCGTCTCGTAGCGGCGATCGCGGTCCTTGTCGAGCGCCTTCATGATGATCCAGTCGAGTTCGCCGCGAATGATCTGACTCAGACGCCGCGGATCGCTGCGACGCTTCGTGGACGCCGTGGACGCGACCGCACTCTTCGTGCTGAACCGCGTGCTCGGCGCCGGCGGCTCCTCCTCGCGGATGATCCGGCGCATCTCGTCGAAGCTCGCTTTTTTCAAGATTTCACTGTCAAACGGCGTCGCCCCAGTAATCAGTTCGTAGAGCAAGACGCCGAGCGAGTAGATGTCGCTGCGTGTATCCACATCGAGGCTGCTCTGCCCCGCCTGTTCCGGCGACATGTACAGCGGCGTGCCGATCATCTGGGCGAAGCCGGTGAACAGCGTCTTGTCGGTCAGAGGGCCGGTGATTGCCTTGGCGATGCCGAAGTCGATGACCTTGACCACCGGCTTGCCGTCGTGCGACGCGATGAGCACGTTGTTCGGCTTGAGATCGCGATGGATGATCCCTTTTTGATGCGCATGTTGGACTGCGTGACAAACGTTCATGAAAAGCTCGAGGCGTTGGGGGATGGTCAGGTGGTGCTCATCGCAATACTGGGTGATGGGCGTGCCGCGCACGAGCTCCATCACGAAATACGGTCTGCCTGTTTCCGTCTGCCCGCCGTCAAAGACGCGGGCGATGTTGGGATGATCCATGAGCGCGAGCGCT
>Ga0105340_1001524_pt1 | contig 10277 bp, 8 predicted proteins | sample EasRivMeERMLT700_FD_89676 | JGI IMG/M metagenome (GOLD analysis project Ga0105340, IMG submission 89676) | Soil microbial communities from meander-bound floodplain in the East River, Colorado, USA - East River MetaG ERMLT700 | ecosystem: Environmental > Terrestrial > Soil > Floodplain | place... | reverse complement strand
CCGAGTGTCCGTCGGTCCTCGCGGTGTCGCCGCTGATTCAAACGAGCGGCCAAATCATCGGCGGCAACATCAACCACAGTCCCAAGGAGATGATCGGCGTCGGCACCGATTTCCTGATCGTGCGCAACTGGCCGCTCGCGACGGGCGATTTCATTTCGAGCCGCGACGTCGCCGGCGCCGCAAGGGTGTGCATTATCGGCCAGACGGTCGCCAACCAGCTCTTCCCCGATGAAGATCCGATCGGCCAGCAGGTGCGCGTCAAGAGCATTCCGCTCCGCGTCATCGGCGTCCTGACCAAGCGCGGCGCGAATATGGTGGGCCAGGATCAGGACGACATCGTGCTGATGCCCTACACAACCGTCCGCAAACGCCTGCAAGGCTCCGCGTTCACCAACGTCGGCATCGCTCTCGTGTCCGCAAAGAATGAGAACTTGAGCGCTCAGGCCCAGGCGGAGATCAACGTGCTCCTGCGCGAGCGCCACCGCATCCCGCCCGGCGAGAAGCCCGATTTCGAAGTGCGCAACATGGCCGAGGTCGAGAACATCTTGAACATGATCACCGGCGCCTTGACGGCAATGCTCTCCGCGATCGCCGCGATTTCACTGGTAGTCGGCGGCGTCGGCATCATGAATATCATGCTCGTCTCCGTGACCGAACGCACGCGCGAGATCGGCATTCGCATGGCGCTCGGCGCACGCCCGCGCGATATTCTTTGGCAGTTTCTCGTCGAATCGGCGGTATTGTCGAGCATCGGCGGCCTCATCGGCATCGTCCTGGGTGTGACGGCGTCATACCTGATTAACTTGCTGATCAACGCGGTGCTGCCGGCGTCGAACTGGCCGTTCGTGGTGTCGATTCCCGCGGCGATCATCGCGCTCTTGTTCGCGGCTGCGGTGGGGTTGTTCTTCGGTTACTATCCCGCGCGCCGGGCGAGCCGGCTCGATCCGATCGAGGCGCTGCGCTACGATTAACATCTTGGCGAGCCACGGGGTTTATCCCCGTGGTACGGACATCTTTCCACGGGGATAAACCCCGTGGCTCGCAACGCTAAACCGCAAGCGGCTGAAAAGTCGATACAACCAGTAAACTCCCCGAACTTCACCATGGCTTTGATCGAACTGCGTAATCTGTGCAAGACGTATGACCTGGGCGAAGTCAAGGTGGAGGCTTTGCGCGGCGTCACTCTGGATATTGGCGAAGGCGAATTCGTGGCCCTCATTGGTCCCTCCGGCTCCGGGAAATCGACGCTCATGAACACCATCGGTTGCCTGGATCGTCCGACTTCCGGAAGTTACCGCCTCGCCGGCGAGGAGGTCGCGGGGCTCAATCAAGATCGGCTTGCCCAGGTGCGTAATCGCCGCATCGGCTTCATCTTTCAGAATTTCAATCTGCTGGCGCGCACCACGGCGCTGGAGAACGTCGAGGTGCCGCTGCTTTACGATCCGAACTGCCCGCGCCGCGATCGCGCCAAACGTGCGACCGAAATGCTCCAGCGCGTCGGTCTGGGCGATCGCCTGGAACATGGGCCGAGCCAGCTCTCCGGCGGGCAGCAGCAACGCGTCGCCATCGCGCGAGCGCTGATCAATCGCCCGGCGATCCTCCTGTGCGACGAACCGACCGGCAATCTCGATACGCGCACGAGCCGCGAGATCATGGCCCTGTTTCGCAAGCTCAACGACAGCGAAGGGCTGACGGTGATCCTGGTAACGCACGATCAGGAAATCGCGCGCAAGGCGAAACGCGCGCTCGTGCTCGTTGACGGCGAGATCGTCGTCGATACGACGGATTTCGACAAGGCCGCAGAGGTCTTGCATCGCAAAGCCTCGATTGAAGAAACAGAAATTACTCAAGCCCCAGGATGAGCGCAGCGATTCCTGGGGGTTGCGTTGGCAGGAATATCAAACGCATGATGCGTTGCCTCACGATCGGCTTGCTGTTGACGACCGCATGCGGCTGCGGCGTCGGCGCGCGCGACTTGGTACACAGCTATATTTTGCCCGAACAACGCTTCATCGAGAATCGCGACACCAATCTGCTCCCCGCGGTGCCGATTCCCGATAGCCTGGCGCCGAGAACCGTTTCCAATCTCCGGCCCGACCTGTCCGACTGGCAACTTTCGCTCGACGACGCCATTCGCATCTCGCTGGAACGCTCGCGCGTCATCCGCGTGCTCACCGGCACCGCCGCCACGTCGAGCGGGCAGACGATCTACGACGTCGCCATCACGAACACCACCATCGATCAAAACCAGGCGGTGTTCGACCCGGTGCTCAAGCAGACGAACGAGTGGGGCCGAACGAATGTGCCGACGACCGTTCCGGATTTGAGCGACCCGCGGCGTTCGAAATTCACGAGCAACCCGGTGATGGATTATCTTGGCACGCTCGGCTACACCAAAAACAATGCGCTCGGCGGCCAATCGGCGCTGACCTGGACGGAGAACCCCGCCCACTTCGGCGGCGCGTCGAATCCCCTTTTGGCCGGCACCGGCTTCCCGCTCAATCCGCAGCAAACGAGCAACCTCGCCCTCAGCTACACGCAGCCGCTCCTTCAAGGCGCGGGCTTTCGCGTCAACATGGCCCCGATCGTCATCGCCCGGCTCAACACGGAGATTTCGTTCTTTCAGTACAAGGACGGCGTGCAAGAGATGGTCCGCGGCGTCATCGAAGGGTACTGGAACCTCGTCAACGCCCGCACCGACGTGTGGGCCAAGAAGATCCAGGTGCAGCTCTCCGAGGAAGCGTATCTGCGTGAAGCGGCGCGGCAGAAAGCCGGTCTCGCGGCCGCCTCGGATGTGGCGCAGGCGCGCGTGTCCTACTCGCAATTCAAGGCGGGCCTGATCGCCGCCGAGGCCAACATGCTGGCGCGCGAAGCCGCCCTGCGCAATATCATGGGTCTGCCCCCCACCGACGATCGCTTCATCATCCCCGTCTCCGCGCCGACCAGCCAACGATTGCAGCCACACTGGGATCGCCTGGTGCAGCTCGCCGAAGCGCGCCGGCCCGACATCATCGAATTGAAAATCATCATCGAAGCCGAACAGCAACGTCTTTTGCAAGCGGAGAATCAAGCGCTGCCGAAGCTCGACGCCGTCGCCGCGTACCAGTTCAACGGCTTGAGCGGGACAATGCCCAACGGCGACACGCTGGCGACCGGTCCGGGGCAATTCAGCAACTGGACCATCGGCGTCAACTTCTCCGTCCCTCTGGGCCTGAGACAAGGGCGCGCTCTCGCCCGTCAATCGCGCCTCCTCATCGAGAAGGACCGGGCCAATCTCGTTCAAGGCTTGCACAACGCCATTCACGAATTGTCGATCAGCGTACGCGATCTCGACAACGCGTATGAGCAATACCTGGCGTTCAAGGAAGTGCGCGCGGCCGCCGAGATCAACGTCAAGGTGCAGAACGAGAAGTCGAAGGTCGGCCAGGTCATCTATCTGAACGTGCTGCAAGCGCTCAACGACTGGGGCAACGCGATCACGTCGGAGGCGGCCGCGCTGTTGAGTTACAACATTGCCCTCGCCAGTCTGGAGAAGCGGACCGGCACCATCCTCAACACGCACGGGTTGGTGTTCCACGAGGAGCGTTTCCGCGCCGCCGGGCCGTTCGTGCACGATCGTCAATATCCCGCCGCGTTGCCGCCGGTGGGCTCGCCGCAGCTTTATCCGAGCAGCGGCGCGCCGGGCGAGAACTCGTTCGATCTCACCTCGCCGGTGCCGATGAAAAAGCTGCCGCCGCCGCGGTTGTTGCCGCCGGTTGAGCAGCCGAAATAAAGGCAACACGAGTCAAATGGCGGTTCGGCGGAACGGATAACGGGCGACAAAATCCTCTGCAACTCCACGCAGCCGTTCGTCCAGCAGTCCGAGCGCCTTGGTGCGGATTTCATCCGGCACGCCGCCATAAAAAGCTTCGGCGATCGCTCCTGCAATGCATGCCATGGTATCGGCGTCTCCGCCCAGCGAGATGGCGTTTCGAACGGCGTCTTCGTAGTTGGTTGATTCGAGAAACGCGATGATCGACTGCGGAACCGATCCCTGGCACGACACCTCGAATTGGTAAGTTGGTCGAATTTCAGCCAAAGTCTCGTCCAGGTAATACTCGAATCGTTTCTGGATGTATTGCCGGATTTCAACTTTGCTGCATCCGGTTCTTGCCAGGAAAATCGCCGCGGCAGTCGCCTGAGCGCCGCATATGCCGTGTTCGTGGTTGTGCGTAACTTCCGCGCTTCGCTTCGCTTCCTCAAGGACTTCCTCCAGTGAGTCATGCACATACGCGACCGGACTGACACGCATTGCGGAACCGTTGCCCCAACTGTTGTAAGGCTCGCGACTCCTGTACGTGCACCAACGAAAGAATGTGCCGCCGTATCCGGCGTTCGGGTAGGCGTGAAAGTACTCGTGAAGCACGTCAACATAATCACGATCATTTAGCAGCGAATCGGCGATGGCAATGGTCAGCACAGTGTCGTCGGTAAACGTGCTTTCAGGAACGAACAGCGGAAACTGTTTCGTCTTGGTCCGCGCGCCCTCGTGAACCGAACCGATGATGTCACCCACAATCGCACCGAGCATTTCGCACCTCCAATTGCCGGGTTCACGCGCCACAGGAACCATCCACGCGGGTCCGACGCAATTCCGGCATAAATGGGACACCGTTGCCGCGGTTTCTCGCACCGTCGCGCCGGCCCCGCCTCGAAATGGATACACGCCTCAATCTTTGAAAAAAGACTGGGACGCAACTCCTCCCTCATGTAAACTCGTAAATGGCTCCAGCGCAATTGTAGGCGTCCAGATTCTCAGCGGTGGAGCGGTTGAAAAAAAGTGTAGCAATGATCAACGCTGCGAGGCGAGTTAAACTCTTGTGCCCATGTATACGAAGGGAACTGACGTGTTAAGCCGAATTACCTTGATGTCAACGTTCGCGTTGCTAACGTCATCCGCTCTCCACGCCCAAGAACCGGCCAAGTCCTTCAAGCTCGATCTGACGCCGCAAAACGCCGCCGCGCTGCACACGCTCATCCGGCCGCACGACAACGAATGGCGCCATCTCAAGGTCGAGTGGCTCACCGACGTCGTCGCCGCGCGCAAGAAGGCGGCCGCGGAGGATAAGCCGATCGTCATCTGCTACACCGGCGGCGCGGGCTACAACGAGCCGCTCGGCGTTTGCTGAAGTGCCGCGTCTCACCACCTGGCAGGTGGTTCGGCCACGTACACCGACGCGGCGATCAAGCTGCTCAATGAAAAATTCGTTTGCTTCGCTCCCGGCTGGTACATCAACACGAAGGATTCCATCTATCAGGATTCGTGGAAGCGCTTCTACGTCGCCAAGTCGCTGCCCACGGAAGGCAGCGGCTGGCTCAAGGGCACCCAGCTCGTGATGATGACCTCGTCGGGCCGGCTCCTCGAAGGCTCGGTCAAGGGCAAGGACGGCATGGCTCAAGCGCTCGAAGATGTCCTGGCCGGTTATGCGAAACTCGCGGAAGCGGAGCGCCGGCCCAAGGCGGTGGACGGCGACATCAAGCCGCAGCCGGAGCCGCCGGAGAACGGCCTTGTGCTCACGATTTACGATCGTCCCCTGGGTCGAACATCCGGCGAGCCGGGAGCGTCAGCGACCGGAGTGCCGTATCGCCTCCCCGCCGGCGATGATCTCGACGGCCTGCGCACCCACGCGCCGCACGGCCAGCGCAGCTCCCTCTGGCTCAAGGAGGAAGAATGGAAATCGCTGTTGCCGCGCAATCCGAAAAAAGGCCAGGTGTTCCGGGCGCCGGCGAAGCTCGCCAAGCGTTTCTGGCTCTATGGCCTCGTGCCGCAGACGCTCTGGGTCGTGGAGGAATCGTGGAAGCCCGATTCGGTGCGCGAAAGCGAACTGCTCGTGTCGGTCGAGGCGGTCGATGCGGAAATGGTGCGCGTACGCCTGCACGGCTCGGTGCTCTTGTCGGGCCCCGGCGTGCTGCACACGTGGCCGGACCGCAAGTTCATCAAGAACATCGAAAATCGTTACGACGCCCGCGTCGAAGGCGCGATCGAATTCGACCGCGTCAAGAACAAGATCACGCGTTTCGACCTGACGACGCTCGGCGACTTCACCGGCCGCTGGTTCGCCGGCAACAAGGGCTGGAACGAAGCCGCGCCCGCGTCGCCGCTGCCGGTCGGCTTCGCGTTCGAACTCGACCCGACCGCCTACGTGCTTCCCGCCGAACGCCGCCGGCCGCGCTCGTTCATGCATTCGTACATTTTCCGCACCAAGGAAGAGCACTACTGGGACCCGGACGCCTGGCTCGCGGATTGGCAGAAGCGGCAGAGGAAATAGGGGAGGCGCGGAACCGTAGGGTGGGCCGAGTCTTCGAGGCCCACCGAGCGCGACGTTGTGCCTCCGGTGGGCCTCGAAGACTCGGCTCACCCTACAAACTACAAACTGCTTCGGAGTTAATATTCGGCGCACCTTCAAGACTTGCGGCTTCTTCTGACGCGCACGGCAACGACGCCAAGCACGCCAACCATGCCGATCACGAAACTCGTCGGTTCCGGTGCGGCCCTGGGCCCGCCCCCGCTTTCTTCTGCCGGCCAGGAACCGGCGCCTTCGAATGCCACCGTTGCTTTGAAGGTGTAGTACAACAAATCCGGCTGATCCAATAACTTGTTCGACTGAAAAATCATTTCATCTACGTGCAACGTGACGCGATCGATGGTGAATCCCTTCAAATCAGGTTTGCCCATGTAGAAGGGAGTATGCGGCGCGCCAAAGAAGAAAACCGCTTCATACGGAACCGTATTCGGAAAGCCCACGCGGTCGTTTACGCCGTCGGTCGAGAGTGCGATGTTGTCCAGAAAGTAAGGCGTACTGCTATCCGCGACGAATGTCTTGCCCACGTCCGCAGGGCTGAAAACGCGGTTGAACAGCGGTTTTACAGGGTCGGAGTAGCCAAAATGGTCCTTGGTGAATTCGATCCAGATGGAATCGGCTGGCTGGAATACCAGGGCTTCCCGCTGGAACGTCGGCGCGATGATTAAATCCGCGCGGGCGATTGAGGCGAGGCTAAGAAAGAATGCAATGGCGAGAAGGTGGCGAATATGCGTCCGCATTTCGATCGGTCTCCAGGGCAGAAATAGTCTGTGATTACACCGTAGGACGGACATTCCTGTCCGTCCCGCACGTCAACGGACGGACAGGAATGTCCGTCCTACAGAACATTCGCAAGTTGATCGTTTCTTGTCTTTCTTTTGTGCCAAACGAGAATGCACCCTGCACCCAAGAGCGCCAGGCCGACGCTTGTTGGTTCCGGCGTTGGCAGAGGATTTTCGTCGTCGAAGTACGACACGGTCGCACCGAAAAAATGGTCGTACCAAACGGCCTCGTTTGGGAGCGTTACAAATTGATCGATACGCAACGTTGCGCGCTTGATGGAATATCCCTTCAGATCCGGCGCGCCCTTGAAGACGGGAGGTTGCGGCCCGCCGAAGATGATGGCGTCCTCAGGAATAGGAATCAGTGCGCCGGCGCCGCCAAGAAAAATGCCGACACTATTGTTAATGCCGTCGGTGGCTAACGCGACGTTCTCCGCAAAAAACGGCGTCGAACTGTCTGCTGTGAATACTTTGCCCGCGTCCGCAGGATGAATACTGAGGTCGAACAATGGGGCAACGGAGATTGGGTGAACTGAGGGATCAGCGGTGAACTCATACACAAGTCGAATCGGCCCCGTCAATTCGCGACCGCCGTCGGAAATGCCATACGGGTGAGCAAAAATAAGGTCCGCCTTGGCGATTGAGGCGATGCCGAGCAGACACGTGGCGGCGAGAAATTGGCGAACATAAGTCGGCATTGCGATCGGCCTCCGGGGTCGTTTTCAGGACGATTTCGGGGGCGGATTATGGCCCGGCAGTGATGCTTGGGTCAATGGCGATTGGATGAAGGCGGTGCGAGGATGCCGGCCTGCGCGTGTGTGTAAAACTCGCCAGCGCAAGGCAAGTCATTTGGAGGGGGTGTCGTGGTGTGTGCGTGTAAAACTCGCAGGCGCAAGGCAAGTCATTGAACGTCAGATAATCTGCCGAATCGGCTCCGCTCCTTCGACGCCGACGAGCTTTTGATCGAGCCCGTTGTAGAAGAACGATAGCCGATTGGGATCAAGCCCCATCTGGCGCAACAGCGTCGCGTGCACATTGCGGACGTGGAAGCGATCATCGACCGCGGCGCTGCCGAGTTCGTCCGTCGTGCCGACGCTGACGCCCCCCTTGATGCCGCCGCCCGCGAGCCACATCGTGAAGCCGAACGAGTTGTGATCGCGGCCGGTGCCTTGCGCGTACTCCGCGGTCGGCTGTCGGCCGAACTCGCCGCCCCAGAGGATGAGCGTCGAATCGAGCAGGCCGCGCTGCTTCAAATCTTTGAGCAGGCCGGCGATCGGCTTGTCGGTTTGGCCGGCGAACTTGGTGTGATTGAGAACGATGTCGTTGTGCGCGTCCCAGTTGTTGTTGTCCGCCTGATCGCCGCCGCCGGAGTAGATCTGGATGCAGCGCACGCCGCGTTCGACGAGCCGGCGGGCGAGCAAACACTTGCGGCCAAAGTCGGCGGTGCGCGGCTGATCCAGCCCATAGAGCGCTTGCGTTTGCCGGGTTTCTTGCGAGAAATCGACGGCTTCCGGCGCGTGCTCCTGCATGCGAAACGCGAGTTCGTAGCTGGCGATGCGGGCGGCAAGTTCGGTGTTGTCGCGGCGATCGCGCAGGTGCGCCTCATTGGTTTGCCGCAGGCGATCGAGCACCTGGCGCTGCACGTCGCGCGTCATGCCGGCGGGCAGGTCGAGGTTGTGAATCGGCACCGCGTCGGCGCGGAAGGTCGTGCCCTGATAAACGGCCGGCATGTAGCCGCTCGACCAGTTCTTGGCGCCGGAGATCGGTCCGCCGGAGCGATCGAGCATGACGACGAAGCCGGGCAAGTTCTCGTTCTCGCTGCCGAGGCCATACGTTACCCAGCTGCCGAGGCACGGATGGCCGCCCAGGATTCGGCCGGAATTCATCATCAACATCGCGGAGCCGTGCAGCGGCGAGTCGGCGTACATCGAATGAACGAACGCGATGTCATCGACGCAGGTGCCGAGGTTGGGGAACAGATCGCTCACCCATTTGCCGCTCTGGCCGTATTGACGAAAACGCCACTTGGGGCTGACGATGCGACCCTGATTGCGCCGGCCGCCGCGGCCGAACGTGCGCACATCGATGGTTCGGCCTTCGAGCGGGTAAAGGTTCGGCTTGTAATCGAACGATTCGATATGGCTCGGCCCGCCGTACATGAACAGGAAGATGACGCTCGTCGCCTTCGGCGCGAAGTGCGGCCGCCGCGGCGTCAGCGGATTGACGTGCGCGGGCAGGGCGGGTTGGCTGCGTGCTTCGTCGGACGCCAACATGCTGGCCAGGCCGACGGCGCCGAAGCCCGCGCCGGTTTCCCACAAGAACTCGCGTCGAGTGCGGCCGCAGAATTGTCGAGGCATGGTTGGCTCTCCCACAAAACCATCTCGCGGAGCGAGATGTCCACTCTCAATCCATCTCGCGGAGCGAGATGAGTACATTCAATCCAGATAGATGAACTCGTTCGCGTTCAACATCACCAAACACAGGAATCGCAATGCCTGGTGTTCATCAAGCTCGCTCGTCTCGCGCAAACGGTTGACGAACGCGACGTCCGCCTTCACGTCATCGTCCGACGCAACGCGGCCTGTCGTCAAACGAACGGCGCGGCGAATCTGCGCTTCCAGACTTTCCGGCGCTTCCTTCATGAGCCGCGCCGCGAAAAGCTTGGCCTGCTCGTTGGTGAATTCGCTGTTGAGCATGCCGAGCGCCTGAGTGGGCACCGTGGTCGTGAAGCGCACCGGGCAACTCGCATCGGTGTCGGCCTGGTCGAACTGCGTCAGGATCGGCACTTGCAAGGAACGCTTCACGAAGATGTAGACGCTGCGCCGCGCCGCTTCCTCGGGGGACGACACCTTCCAGCCGTTGCCCGGCCGCGATTGGCCGGCGAGGACTTCGCGTGGGATCGGCGGATAGATGCTCGGGCCCGCCATCTTGAGATTGAGCTTGCCGCTGACCGCGAGGATCGAGTCACGCACTTCCTCGGACGTGAGCCGACGCATGTTGAACCGCCAGTACAACGTGTTGGACGCGTCAACGCGCAACGCCTGCTCATTGCCCTTGGACGACATGCGATACCCGTTCGACGTCAAAATCAAGCGATGCATTCGCTTGATCGACCACGCACCTATCTCCTTGTCTCCTTGTCTCCTTGTCTCCT
>Ga0105340_1001523_pt1 | contig 10288 bp, 6 predicted proteins | sample EasRivMeERMLT700_FD_89676 | JGI IMG/M metagenome (GOLD analysis project Ga0105340, IMG submission 89676) | Soil microbial communities from meander-bound floodplain in the East River, Colorado, USA - East River MetaG ERMLT700 | ecosystem: Environmental > Terrestrial > Soil > Floodplain | place... | reverse complement strand
CGGAAGTGCCGCCCCTGATACTTGAACGTGAGCTGCGTGTGGTCGATGCCCAGGCAGTGCAGAATCGTCGCGTGCAGATCGTGCACGTGCACCGGATCTTTGGTGACGTTGTAGCAGTAATCGTCAGTTTCCCCGTACGTGATGCCCGGCTTGACGCCGCCGCCGGCGAGCCACACCGTGAAGCAGCGGGGATGGTGGTCGCGGCCGTAGTCGTCAGCCGTCAGCTTGCCTTGACAGTACACAGTACGACCGAACTCCCCGCCCCACACCACGAGCGTGTCCTGCAGCAGGCCGCGCTCCTTGAGATCCTGGATCAGCGCCGCACCGGGCTGGTCGGTGTCCTGGCACTGTCCGGTAATCAGCTTGGGCAGCGTGTTGTGATGGTCCCACCCGCGGTGAAAGAGCTGAATGAAGCGGACGCCGCGTTCGGCGAGCCGTCTTGCCAGCAGGCAGTTGGCGGCAAACGTGCCGGGCGTTCGCGACTCGGGCCCGTACATCTCGAAGGTTCGATCGGACTCCTTTGAGAGGTCCGTGAGATCGGGGACCGACGTCTGCATCCGGTACGCCATCTCGTACTGCGCGATGCGCGTCCCGATCTCCGGATCGCCCGACTCTTCCTGCTTCATCTGATTCAGATTCCCCAGATAGTCGAGGTATCGGCGGCGGGCGTCGCTGCTGAAGCCCGTCGGGTTCGAGAGGTACAGGACCGGATCGCCCGTCGATCGGAACTTCACACCCTGATATTTGCTCGGCAGGAATCCGCTTCCCCACAACCGATCGTAGAGCGGTTGATCGCCGGGCCGTCCGGTGCCCTGAGACACCATGACCACGAACGACGGCAAGTCGCTGTTCTCGCTGCCCAGGCCGTAGGAAATCCAGGCGCCGATGCTCGGCCGTCCGGCCAGCTGAGCGCCCGTCTGGAAGAACGTGATGCCCGGATCGTGATTGATCGCTTCGGTGTACATCGATTTGACGAAGCACAAGTCGTCGGCGACCTTCGCCGTGTGCGGCAGCAGGTCGCTGACCCACGCACCCGATTGCCCGTGTTGTGCGAACTTGAAGTTCGGCGGCGCGACCGGAAATGTCGCCTGCGTCGAGGTCATGCCGGTGAGTCGCTGTCCCATCCGGATCGACGCGGGCAGCTCCGAACCGCGCAGATCGTGCAGCCGCGGCTTGTAATCGAAGAGATCCATCTGGGCGGGACCACCTGACTGAAACAGGTAGATCACGCGCTTGGCGGTGGGCGCGAAATGCGGAAGTCCCTGCAGCGCACCGGGCGTACCGGCGGCGCGCAGATCTTCGCTCATCAGCGATGCAAGTGCCGCCGTGCCGATGCCTGCGCTCGCCAGTCCGAAAAACTGACGCCGGTTCAAACGCAACTGATGCTCGAGTACCGGATCCATCCGTCACTCCTTCGTAATCGTCTCGTCCATGTTCAGCATCATGCTGGCAAGCGTGGTGTAGGCCGCCAGCTCGCTCGCGTCGAGCTCTTCATCGCGCGGCGACTCACCCTGACTGAGGTATTTCGCCGCAGCCTCAGGATTGGCTTTGTATTCGTCCAGATAGCTCGCGAGGGCATCCGCGAGAACCTTCGCTTCGCGGGGTGTCGGGCCCCGCGCTACCACGAGGCGGAACGCAAGCGAGATTCGCTCGCTCGCGGTGGAGCGGCGCTCCTTCATCACGCGTTCGGCCAGCTTGCGCGACGCTTCCAGATACGTCACGTCGTTCATCAAATCCAGCGCCTGCAGCGGTGTGTTGGTGCGGGTGTCTCGAACGACGCAGGCCTCACGTCCTGCCGAGTCGAAGTTCATCAACGAAGGCGGCGGGCTCGATCGCTTCCAGAACGTATACAGGCTCCGCCGGTAGAGCTTTTCACCCTTGTCCTGCAGGTAGTCCTGCCCCGACAGTTCCTTCCACAGTCCGGCCGGCTGATACGGCTTCACAGACGGACCACCGATTTGTTCGGTCAGCAGGCCCGACACGGCAAGCGCCTGATCGCGAATCATGCCCGCAGGCAACCGCAATCGCGGCGCACGCGCCAGCAGACGGTTCTCCGGATCTTTCTGCAGGAGTTCTGGCGTCGTCTTTGAGGTCTGGCGATATGAGGCGCTCGTCACGATCAGCTTCTGCATCGCCTTGATGTCCCAGCCTGTGCGGACGAATTCGGTCGCCAGCCAATCGAGCAGTTCCGGATGAGTCGGCCATTCTCCCTGCGATCCGAAATCCTCGACCGTCTTCACCAGCCCGGCGCCGAAGTACATCTGCCAGAAGCGATTCATCGCCACGCGCGCGGTGAGCGGATTCGCGGAATCGACGAGCCACCGTCCAAATCCAAGCCGGTTGTTCGCAGCGCCTTTCGGCAACACCGGTAGCACGGCGGGCACGCCTGGCGTCACTTTGTCGCCGGGCTTGTCGTATGCCCCTCGCATCAGCAGGAAGGTGTCGCGCGGCACGTCGCGCTCCTGCATCACCATCACGGTCGGCAGGCTCTCCAGGAACTGTGCTTTCTTGCGGCGAACGGCTGTCAGGTTCTGCCAGGCCTCGCGAATGCGCGCCGGAGACTGGTTCTCGAGAAAATATAGCGAGATCTTCTCGGCCTGCGCCTCGGTTCGCGTCGCGGCAGGGATGGCGGCAATTTCCGCAATCGATTCGCCGGTCGCGACGACTGCCGCATGCCGGGGTGACAGCGCCACGTCGTACACCCGCACGTCGTCTATCTGACCGCGGAACCGGTTGGCGGGCCCACCCCCGCCGCCGATACGCAGGGGCTCGCGTGACTGGAAATTCTGATTGACGTCATCCAGGTGGACCGACAGCTCCTGCGATTTTCCATCCAGGTAGATCTTGATGCCTTCCGCTGTACGTGACCCGTCATAGGTCATCATCACGTGTTGCCAGCGATTGAGCGCAATCGGCCGCACCGTTTCGACGCGCGCGCCATCGTCGAGCCAGCGCAGGATCAGGTTGGCCTGAAGCTTTCCGTCTTTCAGGTACAGGCCGTACCCAGTGTCTTCCTCGACATCCTTCGTGCGCGTGACGATGGCGCCTGTATCGGCAGTGGGATAAATCCATGCCGCGAGTGTGAACGTACTTTGAAAGCCGAACGCGCCGACATCGCCTGCGGAAATGAAGCGCGTGCCGTCGAGACTGGCAGCCTTACCGATGCGACCGGACGAGAAGCTCGCCGGTCCACCCTGGAACTGCGGCATCGCAGGTCTTTCGCCGGCGATCGGGGCGCTCGCAGGGTCGTAGAGCTGCGTAGCTGGCACGGGCTGCCGTGGCGTCGCCTGATTGATCGCGTCGGTGTCCAGCGGAAAGTACCCGACGAGATCGTGAGGAATGGACCAATGGATCGCCGCTGACTTGTCTTTGTTCAGCGCGGCCGCCTCCCAGCTTCGCTGCGCGGTTGCCGATTCAGTTCGCACGCCCTCGAAACGTTTTTCCGCCGCTGCCAGTTCGCGGTCGACTTCAGCAAGCTGTGCCTGTTGCGCCACGGTCGGCGCCTGAATCATCGGAGCGGAATTCCCGTACTTGTTGGCCTTGCCCCGTTCCGGAATGTTGTTGAAGTACGCAAAGAGCTGATAGAACTCTTTCTGCGTAAACGGATCGTACTTGTGGTCGTGACAGCGCGCGCAGCCGACAGTGAGCCCCATGAACACAGTTGATGTGGTCTTCACTCGATCGACGACGTACTCGACGGCGTATTCCTCGGGAATGATGCCGCCTTCGCCGTTGCCGCGATGGTTGCGATTGAACCCCGTCGCGATTTTCTGGTCGAGCGTCGGACGAGGGAGCATGTCGCCGGCGATTTGCTGTAACGCGAACTGGTCGAATGGGAGATTGCGGTTGAACGCATCGATGACCCAATCGCGCCAGCGCCACATGTAGCGTTCCGCGTCTGTCTGATACCCGTTGGTATCCGCATAGCGCGCCGCGTCGAGCCACGGTGCGGCCATCCGCTCGCCATAGCGCTTCGAGGCGAGAAGGCGATCGACGACCTTCTCGTACGCGTCACGCGATTTGTCGTTCACGAACGCATCGACATCGGCAGGTGTCGGGGGCAGGCCGGTCAAGTCGAGACTGACGCGACGAATCAGGGTGACGCGATCCGCTTCCGGAGCCGGACCGAGGCCTTCCTGTTCGAGCTTCTTCAGCACGAAGAAATCAATTTCGTTTCGCGGCCATGCACGGTTGCCGATCTCGGGAAGAGGCGCGCGCCGGGGCGGGATGAAGGACCAGTGTTTCTCCCATTTGGCGCCCTGTTCGATCCACCGTTGAAGCAGGTCGATTTCGCCGGTTGTCAGCGTGCGGCCAGAAGACACCGGCGGCATGCGCCTGGCAGGATCGGCGGCGGTAATCCGCCGGATGATCTCGCTCTTCGCCACATCGCCAGGCACGATGGCGAAGCGTCCGCCGAGGTCCTGTTTGGCATCCGCCTCGACGTCGAAGCGCAGCTTCGTCCGCCGGCGGGCCTGGTCAGGACCGTGGCAGGTGTAGCACTTGTCCGACAGCACTGGTCGGATATCGCGGTTGAACTCGACAGTCTCGCGTACTGCGGCGTCCTGCGCGTTAGTCGCAGGCGGAGTCTGGCCAGGCAAGCGCGCGACGGAAAGCAGCACAACCGCAAAAGCCGTTGCCGCGAGGCGCATGGGTTCCCTCCAAGGAGTGGGGGTCATTATACGGCCGAGCGGCTAGCACTCCGTACGCTAGAATGACGACCCACGCTTCGTTGATCAGGAGCATTTTGCCAATGTTTCGAACACTTCGCTCCTTACGCGTTGACCTCCTTGTACTGGGCGCGTGTCTGGCGGCCACGGCGGTCGTCATACGCGCGCAGCAGACCCCGGTTGCGGCGATGTTCGGCGACGACCAGAAGCGTGACCAGAACCTCGCTCAAAGCTTTCTCGTCGTCGACCTTCCGCCTTCGACGATGGGTAGCACTCCTCCCAAGGTGTACCTGAGCGCCGGCGACCTCGTGCGGGCGTTCGACAGGCCCGAGTTCCGGCCTGACGGCGCGATCGTGCCCACGAACGCCGAACTGCAGATCGACGCGCCATCTCCGGCCACGCAGCGGGTGCTGTTCGACCGTATCCGGAAACTTCCAGCCATCGAGCGCGATCTCCAGGACCAGGTCGAGGCGTACCGGAAGAAACACCCGGCGGCGTCGGGGCACCCGGGCGTCATGACGATCGGCGTCGACTCGTTCCTGGCCGAGCTGCCGCGGAATGCGAAACAGAGCGCGGGCCCGTTTCCAAGAGTCGTCTGCCTGATTGCGACGGACTACGCCAAGGGCGGCGCGATCGATCACCGGCAGTTCTTCACGCAGGATCGTGCCCGCAAGGGTATCGCCGCATGCCTGACGGCGCTCGACGCCGCAGGTGTTCAATCGGTCGTCATGCCGCTCATGGGTGCGGCCAGTTCCGGCACGCAGTCGAAAGACACACAGTACGAAGGTCAACGCCTGCTCAAGGAATGCCGTCTCTTGAACTCGGTCGCCGGAATCGCGTTGGGGTTTCGCGACTACGCTGCGAATCGCCGCAACATTCGCGAGATAGGACTCGTGCAGTGGGATCAGGAAATCACCGACATGTTCAGCGTGCCGGCCGGAAGCCGGGCGGCTGAGAGTGCCAGGCGGGCCTATCTCATTTACGCGGACCAGATAAAACTGGCGTTAGAAAAAGGCCTCGCCGGACAGCACATGACGCCGAGCGACCTGAACGGGAACTGCAATACCACCTTCAACGCGCGATAAACGCGCGTGGACATGAAAGTCAGCGAACTGGCGTCAGCTTCACATCCTGAATAACCGCCAGCAGATCCTCGTCTGTGATCGTCTTCTGCGCATCGCACAGCGAGATGACGCGGCGGTACACCTGGTCGAGCTCCAGGCGGGTGAGCGTGTGCCCGACGGCCTCGCAGCGGTGCTTCACGGCGTGGCGGCCGGAATGTTTGCCAAGCACCAGCGTCGTTTGCGGCACGCCGACGTCGGCGGGGCTCATGATTTCGTAGGTGCGGCGATCTTTCAGCATGCCGTCCTGATGAATCCCCGCTTCATGCGCAAACGCGTTGCGCCCGACGATGGCTTTGTTCGCTTGGACGTGCTGGCCGGTGAGAGACGTGAGGAGCTGGCTGGTGGGGAAGATCTGCTCGGACCGGATGCCGGTGGTAAACGGCAGGCGGTCCGGTCTAACTCGCATGCCCATGACGATCTCTTCCAGCGAGGCGTTGCCCGCGCGCTCGCCGATGCCGTTGATCGTGCACTCGACCTGACGGACGCCTGCGGTCACGGCGGCATGCGTGTTCGCCACGGCAAGGCCGAGGTCGTCGTGGCAATGGGCGCTGAACACGGCCTTGTCCGAGTTCGGCACCATGGATTGGATCGTCACAAAAAAGTCGTGGATCTCGTCGGGCGTCGCGTAGCCAACCGTATCTGGAAGATTGATCGTCGTCGCGCCGGCGTCGATGACCGCCTCGATAATGGCGCTCAGGAAATCCATATTCGAGCGCGTCGCGTCTTCCGCCGAAAACTGCACGTCATCGGTGTAGCCGCGCGCTTGCCTGACAGCCGCGACCGCGCTCGCCTGGCACTGCTCGCGCGAGATGTTCAGTTTTTTCTCGAGATGCAAATCGGACGTTGCGATGAAGGTGTGAATCCGCGACCGCTCGGCGCCTTTCAGAGACTCGCCGGCACGTTCGATGTCCTCCGGCCGGCAGCGCGCGAGCGCAGCGATGATCGGACGCCGCACGGCAGCCGCCACCTGCCTGACCCCCTCTGCGTCGTCGAGCGAGGCGATCGGAAACCCGGCTTCGATGAGATCTACTCCCAGCGCGTCGAGCTGTCTGGCCAGCTCCACCTTTTCGCCCGTACGCAGTGAAAAGCCGGGCGCCTGTTCCCCGTCTCGCAGGGTCGTGTCGAAGATGGTCACTCGGTTCGTAGGCATGTTCACGGTTGTACGGCACTCAGCCCTAATCGTCAAATCTATAATAATGAATTTGTTATAAACATAGTTTATAGTATGTCCGCGTGGAGCTGGCAGAATTACGGGTATTTCTCGCCGTTGCATCGGAACGCAGCTTTTCGCGCGCCGCCACGAAGCTGCACCGCACGCAGCCGGCGGTCAGCCAGGCGATTCGCCGGCTCGAAGAGGAAGTGGGGGAGCGGCTGTTCGACCGCTCGTCCAAGGATGGCACGCTGACGGAGGCGGGCCGGGTTTTGCGCGACTACGCCGAACGGCTGCAGCGGCTGTCGGAAGAAGCGCAACTGTCGGTTCGCGAGCTGCGGGACCTGCAGCGCGGGCGGGTCCTGATCGGATCGAACGAGGGTGGCGTGCACGTCCTCCTGCCGCTCATCGAAAAATTTCGCGACAAGCATCCTCGTATTCTCGTCGACGTGCGCCGCGTGCCCGCGCGCCAGGTCGGCGTCGAAGTCGCGCAAGGAAATCTCGACTTCGGCATCGTCACCTTCGATCCCGGCGACAAGCGGCTGCTTGCCGTCACGCTTGGACCGGACGAGCTCGTGTTGCTGGTGTACCCGTCGCATCGGTTTGCGCAACGCGAGAGCGTGCCGATGTCTGAGTTCGCGCATGAGACGGTCATCGCGCACAGCGATCCATCCCCGGCCCGCGACCAGGTCTTGCGTCAGGCCGAGGTGCGGCACGCGCCCATCAATATTCAGATAGCGCTGCCGAGCCTCGAAGGCATCAAGCGAGCGGTCGAAAAAAAGATGGGAGTGGCGCTGCTGCCGCGGCGTTGTGCGGTCGCCGAAATCGAACGTAAGCAGTTGGTGGCGGTGAAGATTCCCGAGGTGAGGTATCCGAGGCAGCTGAGGCTGCTTTACCGCAAGGGCGAGCTGTCACATGCGGCAGCGGCCTTCCTGGAAACCGCGAAGAAATAACAGGAGATTAGGAGGGTAAGTCTCCTGTGTGTATCTAGAACCCCGATACGTACGGCAGGCTCTTCGCGACCTCACGCACGCGATCGAAATCATCCAGCAACAACCCGGTCGCATCCCAGGTGCCTGCCGTGAAGGCCTCGCGCGCACCGGCGGGAATCACTGCCTGATATTTCGTGCCGTTTACGCTGACGGATTGATCGGCGACGCTGACGGTGACTTCAGCCTGCGAATTCGATTCGACGGCCGACAGCAGTGCCTCGGCGTCGCCGGCCGAGACAGTGAGGCACGGCATGCCGAGAGCGACGGAGTTGCCGAAGAAGATTTCGGAGAACGACTCGCCGACCACTGCGCGGATGCCCCATCGTTGAAGCGCCTGGGGTGCGTGCTCGCGCGACGACCCGCACCCGAAGTTGCCATTCACGATCAGCACTTTTGCGCCCGCGTACCGCGGATTTGAAAAGGCATGAAGCTGGCCGCGCTCGGCGAGCTGCTTGCGATCGTCTTCGAATGCGTGCGTTTCGAGCCCTTCGAATGTGACGCTCTTGAGATATCGCGCTGGGATGATGCGATCGGTGTCGATATCGTGACCGCGAAGGGGAATCCCGCGCCCCGAGACTTTGTCGATGAAGCGTGAATCCATTACGCGTGCACCTCGTCGCGCTGAAGCACTTGCCGGACGTCCACAATCTCGCCCGCGACGGCGGCCGCAGCGACCATCGCCGGGCTCATCAGCAACGTGCGTCCGGTCGGGCTGCCCTGCCGCCCCTTGAAATTGCGGTTGGAGGACGACGCGCAGATTTGCCGCCCTTGCAGTTGATCGGGGTTCATCGCGAGGCACATCGAGCACCCGGCGCCGCGCCATTCGAATCCGGCTTCAGTGAAGATCTTGTCGAGGCCTTCCTGCTCGGCGATCTTGCGCACCGATTGAGAGCCCGGCACGACGAGCGCCTGCACATGCGTCGCGACGTGACGGCCCTTGACCAGCCGCGCAGCCTCGCGAAGATCCGAGATGCGGCCGTTGGTGCACGACCCGATGAACGCGACGTCAATCTTCGTGCCCGCGATCGGCATGCCGCCGCGGAAGCTCATGAATTCGAGCGCTTCGGCCACGGAGGCTCTTTCGTCGGCTCTGACGTCAGCCGGGGACGGGAGCTTCTCGCTGACGCCGACCGACTGCCCGGGGTTGATGCCCCAGGTGACGGTGGGTTCGATCGCCGCCGCGTCCATCAGGACGACGTCTTCATAGCTTGCGCCGGCATCGGACGCGAGCGACCGCCACCAGTCGCGCGCTTTGGCGAAGTCGTTGCCCTGCGGCGCGAAGGGCCGGCCTTCCATGTACTTGAAGGTCGTGTCGTCGGGATTCACATAGCCGACACGCGCAGCGCCCTCGATCGACATGTTGCACACGGTCATCCGCTCTTCCATCGTCATGCGGTCGAACGTGTCGCCGCCGTATTCGTAGGCGTAGCCGGCTCCGCCTTTCACGCCGAGCCTGCGGATGATGTCGAGGATCACGTCTTTGGCGTAGACGCCAGGCCGCAGGTTGCCGTTGACGGTGATGCGGCGAACCTTCAGCGGTTCCATCGCGAGGCATTGGGACGCCAGCACGTCGCGCACCTGAGACGTGCCGATGCCGAACGCGATCGCGCCAAACGCGCCGTGGGTCGACGTATGACTATCGCCGCACGCGATCGTCATGCCGGGTTGTGTCAACCCGAGCTCAGGTCCGATGACGTGGACGATCCCCTGATTGGCGCTGCTGATGTCGTAGAGCGGAATGCCGAACTCGCGGGTGTTCTTTTCGAGCGCCGACATCATCTCTTCGGCGAGCACATCGAGAAACGGACGTGTTTGATTGAGCGTCGGGACGATGTGATCGACCGTTGCGAAGGTGCGATTCGGAAACGCGACCGTGCCGCCGCGCGCGCGCAACATATCGAACGCTTGCGGGCTGGTCACTTCATGGATGAGGTGGAGTCCGATGAACAGCTGCGTCTGGCCTGTGGGCAGCGTGCGAACGGCGTGGTTTTCCCAGACTTTCTGTAGAAGAGTCTTTCTCATGAGATAATGTGTGAATTATGACATACCCCGAATTCTTCGTCGCTCCCATGCGCCAGGAACTCACGAGCCTTGGCGTTCGCGAACTTCGTACCGCCACAGACGTCGACGCAGTGCTCGGACGCCAGCTCAGCCAGCCCGGCGATCAGCAAGGCCCGACGGTCATGGTGATCGTCAATTCGGTCTGCGGGTGCGCTGCCGGTAAGGCGCGTCCCGGCGTGGCGATGGCGTTGCAGCATCAAGCGAAGCCAGAGATCGTGGCGACCGTGTTCGCCGGCGCCGACATTGAAGCGACCGAGCGTGCGCGAAGCTATTTTACGGGTTATCCGCCGTCTT